>Ga0315906_10008105_pt1 | contig 12638 bp, 14 predicted proteins | sample LakEriMetagenome_4_FD_203526 | JGI IMG/M metagenome (GOLD analysis project Ga0315906, IMG submission 203526) | Freshwater fungal communities from buoy surface, Lake Erie, Ohio, United States - Buoy 2 MA122 | ecosystem: Environmental > Aquatic > Freshwater > Lake > Lake biofilm | place: USA...
GCCTACATGCGACGAAACATCCCCCACGACAAAACCCTAGACCCTTGACCGAAGCAGAACCCAAGGAGAAGTACCCTTGCCACATGCGTCAGACCCTGCATCCAGTTGCCTATTCCACAGACTTAGGAACTTCGCCGCTTTCGGTCAGGCTGCTCGGTGAACCACTGGTTGTTTGGCGGGACAGCAAAGGAATCGCACACGCAACAAGCGAAGTTTGCGTGCACCGCGGAACCGCACTCAGCGGAGGATGTGTAAAAGGCGACACCATCATGTGCCCATATCACGGATGGCAGTTTGACAGAAGCGGCAAATGCACGCACATTCCCCAACTAGAAGACCCAACAAAGGTTCCGACCAAAGCCAAGATTGCTGCTCACACTTGCGTTGAGCAATACAACATTGTTTGGGTTTCGCTCGACGAACCACGTCGTCCACTTCCATCAATTGAAGAATTTGGTGCGAGCGATTGGGTGTGGGTGAATTGCGGGCCGTATGAATGGAATGCACATTCCTCCCGCCAACTCGAGAACTTCACCGACTTCGGACACTTCCCTTGGGTGCACCCCGGACTTCTCGGCGATACCAACCGCCCTGTCGTGCCCGACTACGAGGTGCGCACTGAAGGACACGTGGTGAAGTACGACATCATGCGTCCCGAGGCACCCAACACAGATGACTTCCCCGTGTTTGCAAACGCATCCACCGAAGCACCGATGCGGACATCGCATTACGAGATCCACACACCCTTCACACTCCTGTTGCATCTTGGTTGGGGTGGCAAAGAAGGCATGGTGTATTTCTTCGTATCTCAACCGATTGACGATGAACACTCGCGTGGCTTCCTAGTCATTGGCCGCAACTACAACTACGAGCAACCGACTTCTGTATTGCAAGATTTCGAAGACGTCATTTTCAATCAAGACAAAACCATTGTCGAATCACAACTTCCAAAAAAAGTTCCTTTTGACATCACCAAAGAACTTCACTTGAAATTTGATGCAGTTGCTCTTGCTTATCGCAAAGCAATGACCGCGAACAGGTTTGACAACTGAAAATTAGGGTTCGACTATTGCAAATCCGGTTGCGAACGTGTCGAGATTGCCAAAAATGTTCAGTAATGCGGCGGAATCGCCTTCAATAGTCACCGTTCCCGCACTGAGTTCGTCCACAAACGTGGTTGCTTGGGCAATGATTTCCAGTAACAACGTTCGCGAAAGAGTGATGGTTGCCTCAGCCGAAACTTCGTGTCGGCCCTGAGTGGAATACATCGTTCGGTTTGACAAACCGAGCACCCACTGATGATCGGAAGTTCCCGCCATGTCGGTAAAAGTCCAATTCACACAATGCGAAAGTCCGCCGATCTTTTCCGACATTACCCGCACCGACAACGTGTCAAAAACCTGTTCAATAGTCATCGCGCGAATCAAACTGCGTGCTCGCACGTGAGAGGCTGTTGGGGCGGGCGGTCCTTTTCGCAGTTCCTGAGCACCCATTAAATAAGCGTTTCTGAAAGTTGACGACTCGGCCTGGTACCCCAACTGTTCCAATACATCTGCTTGCAGGTTTCGTGCCTCGGTGTTCGACGGGTCAGCAAATACCGCATGATTCACCACTTCGGCAACCCAGCGGTAATCGCCATCTTCAAATGACTTGCGGGCCGATGCCAACAGCGATTCCATTCCACCGGCAAGTTCGACATATCGCCTACCGGCTTCGCTAGGTGGCAGTTTGTTGAGGTTCGCGGGGTTTCCGTCATACCAGCTGAGATATCGCTGGTACACCGCCTTCACATTGTGCACTAAGTCGCCATAGAACCCACGAGTGTGTTCCTGGGCTTGAAACTCTTCTGGCAATTCAAGCATGTTGGCAATTTCCACAGCAGTCATTCCATGGTTTGCGTGTCGCATGGTCTGATCGTGCATCCACTTGTACAAGTCACGTTGCAAAATGAGGAAATCACGAACATCGCTCGTTCCCCAGGTAGGCCAGTTGTGCGATGTGAAAAGAACGTTTGTTTTTGCTGCAAACATCTCGATGCTTTGGTTGATGTACTTTGACCAGTTGAGCGCATTGCGCACAAGGGCTCCACGAATGGGAACCAAGTTGTGCATGGTTTGCGAACAATTCTCCGCCATGCACAACCAGCCATGGTCTGGAAAGAAGAAATTCATTTCAGCAGGTGCTTCAGTCTCCGGTGTGAGTTGGAAAATCACTCGCACGCCATCAAGTACAAGTTCTTCACCGGTATAGGTGATATCTGTTGTTGGCGCGAGTAAACCCGGAGGCCCGATTGGCACACCTGTGCCGAGCCCACAGTCGACGTGACCGGTCGGTCCAGGTGGAAGCATCGGACCGAATTGGTAGGTCGCACGCCTACTCATTGCTGAGCCAGCAATGACGTTCTCTCCAACTGTTTCGTACAAGAAACCGATTGGCGCAACAATCTGACAGCGCCCTGCATCAACGTCTTCCTTTGTCGTAACACCAAGCACACCACCGAAGTGGTCAGCGTGCGAATGTGTAAAGATCACCACCGTGGTTGGCAATTTTTCAACATGCTCATCCATCAGTTCGAGTGCAGCGCGTGCAGTGTGCTCACTGGTCAGCGGATCAATCACTACCCAGCCATTTGTTCCGCGGATGAACGTGATATTCGAAATGTCGTAGCCACGCACTTGCCATACGCCATCTGCAACCTTGAATAATCCGTGATGCGCATTTAACGTTGCATGTCGCCACAGCTGAGGGTTAACCGTCTCAGGACATTCTCGGCCATCACGAAGGAATTCATAATTGTCGCTATTGCCAACGAAGCGACCCTTTTCGTCGGTGATTAAACCGTTCTCGCGTTTGGCTATAAACCCCTTGCGCACACGTTCAAGATCTGCAGGATCAAAGTCGCGATTTGCTGCGTTGTGATTATGCAGTTTTGTATGAGTTGTCGCCATCTTCGGTTGCTCGGGGTTCACTTCTCAACCTTAGTTACTGCTCACTAACCTATGGGTAGTGAAAAAACTTTTCATCGCCCTCAGCGCAATCTTGGTGTGGACAGCCATTCCTGCGGTATCGGCGAATGCGGTCTCGGTTGGGCAATCCTGCGCAAAGACCACCCTTGGAACTCGGGTCTCCACTCGCATAAACAAGAAACCAGTCATTGTCGTGTGCCGCATAAAGGCGGGCCGCAAACAATGGATACGCGCTGCTGTCCAAACTATTACGACGACCACAACATCAACATCCACAACATCAACGTCCACAACTGTCCCCGAGCCGGTGATCAATTACACCGACGTTGTGGACCCAAATGATCCAACCCTGCACACCATCACCATTGAAGGCATGCAACCCCGCACCTACTACCTCAATGTTCCATCCAAATATTCTGCTGAAACGTCGACGCCTCTGCTGATGGCACTACACAGCCGTACTTCAACCGCAAAGACCATATTTACAGATTCTCAAATACTTTCGTGGGCAGAAAGTATGAACTTCATTGTTGCTGGGCTTAATGGTTCAGTATACGAAGAGGCTTCGTCCTGGAACGCCGGAATTTGTTGCGCGAATGCAACCACGTCCCAGGAAAACGACATGCTGTTTGTGTCAACTGTTCTTGACCACGTCGCTGAGAGCTACTCAATAGATCAGTCCCGCGTTTGGGTGATGGGCCACTCGAATGGCGGAATGATGGCATACCGCTTAGCTTGCGATCTTTCGGAGAAGATCACTGCGATTGCAGTTGTAACTGGTGCACTAATGGACCCCACTTGTATCCCAACAAAACCAGTTTCTATCTTTCATATACACGGCAATCTTGACCCCACCGTCCCCTTCCACGGTGGAGGAAAATTTGAAACACCTAGCATTTTTCACACAGTTCAAGACATGGCTTACAGAAACTCATGTGCAGGAAATCCAAAGGAATCCTCAGATGCAATTGAGGAACGGTATACCTGGAACTGCACGAATGGTGTCGAAACGCAATTGGTGAATTACCAAGACCAATCTCACGGATGGGTAAATGGGTACACCGAAGAGATTTTGCGGTTCTTGTTTGCTCACCCGCGCAAGTAATGCGAGTGAGCAACGAGGGGTGCTAGTTACTTAACAATCAACGCAGTCACCATGTAGCGCATTCCTTCAGGGGTTTCTGCGTGGGTGAGAATGTGGCAGTGCCAAGCCCACACACCAGCATCCTTTGGCGTGTACACAACAGTCCAGCGTTCACCAGGGGCAACGTTGAGAGTGTCCGCCCAGAACGGCGATTCAAGCATGATGCCGTCCTTTGCAACAACCAAACCCGAAGGTTGATGCAAATGCATCGGGTGGGTCATGTTGCCTTCGTTGTAATAGTGCACCACCATGGATTCGCCAATGGCAAGCGAATACGGAGTAGTCGCAGGGAACGATTTACCGTTTAACGAAAGACCGATCGTTCCGCTGTCATTCAGCACCATCACTACTTCTTGCTCAGCAACATTGTTGGCATCTTTTGTGCGACCACCAGCGGCTGCCATGGCCATTGCCTTCCAATCCCCAATCAATATTGCGCCGGCAAGCCCATTTGGCACCTGGACTTGCGCATTGTGGTGAGAGTGATACATACCGACCGATGGTTCCGTTGCTGTCCACTCATAACTAAATGTTGCGCCAGGCTCAATTGGTTTCTGCGTGTACGGGTCAACGCCGTCCATCGAGTTAGGAACTCGCACACCGTGAAGGTGCAGCGAGGTCGACTCCGGTAATTCGTTCTTCAACACAATCCGAATCTTGTCGCCAACATTGGCGTGCATAATTGGGCCAGGAATCATTCCGTTATATGACCAACCATCAACAAATTTGCCCGGTTCCACCTCCCAGGGCACAACTTTGGCAGTGAGACTAAACACTTTGAAGCCATCATCTGACATCGTGAACGGAAGTTCTGCGTTGCCGATACCCGAAGTTTTTGCTGGAAACGTCATAGCAACGTCTTCCATCATTTTGTCCATCTGTTGCCAAGACATCGAGGTAGTCATTGAGTTGCTAGACGACATATCCATCGCAGAACCAGCTTCAACAACGCTCAATTTTCCGGTCATCCCCGCTGCACTGTGGCCAGCAACTTCACAGAGGTATTCAACTTCACCGACTTCCAAACCCTTTACTTCGAGAGTCGCACTCTCGCCTGCCTTCAACATTGCGGTTCGAACATTGAGCGAGGGAATAGCAAAGTTGTGATCCACTGCCCCATCGTTCGTAACGGTGAACGTCACATCGCCCGCCTGAACCACACTTGGACTAAAGGTGACCTTGAATTCGGTCAGTGTCACCTCAACAACAGAAGATTCTGAAGCGCTAGAAGTTCTCTCAGCAGATGATCCACTGTTCATCGCTACGACAGCGACTACCCCTAGTACGAGTGCTGAGACCGCTACCGCAATCATCATCATTCCTAGCATGGATTTTGCAAATGCCGAATCGCTTGCCTTGTTGACAGTGGAATCCGTTGACATGTTTACCTCCGTTGGTACACCAAAACGGTACGCACTTTGGATTGTCGGCAAACAGTTATCCGTATTTGCATCTGGCCAAATAAATCAACAAAGCAGGGAATATTTTTGTGATGTGACAAAAAGCAGGTAATCGCACCGCGAACATTCAATTAATACTTAGCGATACCTAACGAGATGTAGGTATGCCTAACTTTTATCTAGGCAACAAAAATCAACTGATCACAAACGGAATTGACAGGAAGCCTCTGATTATTTATGACCACAGCATCAAGAACTTCTAAGCAAAATTGCTTTCCATCTAACTCAAACACTTGCATTTCGCCAATGGCGACAATTGCTAAAGACCCCTCCATGTCCTTGCGGCGCAAATGGATCGGGGCTGCCCCGTCGCGCACCATTAAATTCAATGCCCTCATTGGCCCGTCAATCAGCCTTGCGTACACCTCGTCGTCGCCACGGAACTTCGTAATTGACCCTGGCTCGCAGCGGTGCTCAACACCATTGATCGTGAGTACTGCTCCGTTGCCATCGGCAACACAAAACTCGCGATTCACTCCAGGGAAAATTGAAAATGGCACATCTTGCGTGATGTCGGCGGTGGAAAGTCGCCATGTCCAATCATCGGGCAACGATCCATCGCACATAATTTCGTACTGCACACCCAATCCGTTTTTCCACGGCTGCGGCGTGCGATCAACCGCGCGCTGAATTTCTACGGACAATACTTGTTGCCTTTTGCGCGGAACATCTGCGCACTATCTAACTGCGCTTGCGTAACGCCAATTGCAGTGGTGAGGTCGAGACCACAAATCACGGTGCTGGTGAAATTGGCATTCGTGAAATTGGCGCCAGTAACGATCGCGCCTGTGAAGTTCGCGCTACCCAAATTTGCGCCAGTGAAATCGGCATTCGACAGATCGGCGCGAATAAACGTGGTTTGCTTCAGGTTGGTGCGCACAAATTTGGCACCCTGCAAATTGGCCACGCTGAAATCGGTAAATTCAAGCTTGAGAAGCGAATAGTCAGCACCTACTAAATACGAGAATTGGCACTTCAACACCGTGACGCACTTGAGGTCAACTTCCGGCATCGTGGTGGTTGTTTCGGGCACGGTCGTAGGCACGGTTTCGGGCGTGGAATCAGCCACTTCGGGAGCCAATGTGTCCACCACCGAATCAGCAACGGTTGAATCGCTTGAAACTGAGTTCGAACCACTTGGGGTGTCGTTCAGCGAACAGCCTGCGAATACCCCGACAATTGCTACGAAGCCGATGATTTTGCGCGCGATTTTCACAACTCCACAGTAGGTGCTGCGTTGCTACGGTTGAGGGAGCATGACTACTTCAACATCTTGGGGCACACCAGACATGGTGTCGCAACTTTCGCGGGTCCTTGTTCGCACTCCAACCACGGTTGGCAAATTCGTAGAAGAGGGTTTCTGGCGCATGCCCGACACCACCGAACTACTGAAAGAACACGAGCAATTCACCAATTTGCTTGAAAGCTTGGGCTGCCAAGTAGACGTTGCCTCCCCAGTTGAGGGCCTTGTCGATGCCGTATATATGCATGACCCCATGATCATGACCCCGCACGGCGCAATTCTGCTGCGCATGGCCAAGCCCGTTCGTTCGCCAGAGCCTGCCGAATTCCGCAAAGACCTAGAGCGCATTGGCGTGCCAATTCTTGGCCAACTCACCGAGCCGGCATTCGCCGACGGTGGCGACAAAGTTTGGCTTGATGCCAAAACCTTGCTCATTGGACACGGTTACCGCACGAACCAAGCTGGCATTGACCAAATTCGCGCGTTGCTCGCACCGCACGGTGTAGACGTGTTTTCGTTCGACCTTCCGCATTACGAAGGACCAGGCGCAGTGTTGCACCTGATGTCGGTGCTGTCGCCTATCGCGCACGACAAAGCGGTGGTGTACGAACCACTTGCACCAGTTCGTCTGTTGCAGTTTTTAGAGTCACGCGGAATTTCGTGGTTCACCGTGAGCGAAAAAGAAATGCTCACGCAGGGCGCCAACATTTTGACCATTCGCCCAAATGTTGTGGTGCTTGCTGCGGGTAACCCAGAAATTGAAGGCAAACTTCGCGAAGGCGGAGTTGAGGTACACGTATTTGCAGGCAACAACGTTGCCGTTAAGGGTGATGGTGGACCAACCTGCCTCACCGCACCATTAGCGAGGGCATAATGAGCGAGTTCGCAGGCAAAGTTGCAATCGTTACTGGTTCGTCAAGCGGCATCGGCGAAGCCATTGCCCTGCGTCTTGGCGAACTTGGCGCAAGTGTTGTCGTCAATTCAGCGAACTCTGTTGAAGCAGGAAAAGCAGTAGCTGCGAAAATTGGCGCGAACGCCCATTACGTGCAGGCCGACATCAGTGATAAAGATGCTGGCCAACATTTGCTTGATGAGACCCTCAAGCGTTTCGGAAAACTTGACATCTTGATCAACAATGCAGGTTGGACCTCACTCGTTGCGCATCACGACTTAGAGGCACTGACCGATGAGATCTTCCAAAAGACCTTTGCAGTGAACGTGTGGGGCACGTGGGCGCTTACTAAGGCCGCAATGCCTCTGCTGAAAAAGAGCGACGACGGCAACGTGATCACCATTACATCAATCGCTGGCGTACGACCAGTTGGCAGTTCCATCGCCTATTCCATGTCGAAGGCAGCGCTCAATCACATGACACTGCTGTTGGCAAAGAGCTGCGGCCCAGTACGCGTGAACGCTGTTGCCCCGGGACTCGTTGAAACTCCGTGGACCATGAACTGGCAAGATCAGCACGCTGGCGTTAAAGCAATGGCGCCACTTGGCCGTTCGGCCACTCCGGAAGATTGCGTGGAAGCAACGCTTGGATTACTGCGCACCAAGTACGCAACAGGTCAGGTGTTTGTTGTTGACGGTGGCTTGACGCAACGAATGTAATTCGTTATTGCGTGCGGTCAGCAAATTCTTTCATTGCTGCCATTCCGTACAACAAAGCGCCAGTAGCCACGACAAAAAATATGACGCAACCAAAACCGAACAATGCTGCTTGAGACATGATCTATTTGTCCTTTGATCCTGCAAGTAAAAATGCACCGAGGGCCAAAATGGATGGCACCCAAACTCCTACGTAAATTCCATTTAGACGATCGGTTACTTCTTCACCACTGAAGTAGAGAAATACGCTCATCGCCAGGCTGGCAGCAGCCGCAATCAGAGTGGTTGCTTGCAATATTTTCTTAGGAGTCATACTTCAATAGTCTCACATTTACTGGTGGGTAACTGGACAGGTATTTATCACTATGTCCTTCTGTCACGAAACTGCAATATTCTCTGGCTCGCCCGACACCGAAAAATAGGTAAAACTGGTCTTGGCTTTTCATAGAGACCACCGGGCCTCTAGGCCAACCGAAAGGTATTCATTCATATGAAAGAAGCAACTGAACTTGTTGTAAGCAATTACAACTTGGTCTACAACGCCCTGTCGTTTGCAACCGCAACGCTGGGTATCGCGTTTGTGTTTTTCCTTATTTCCCGTAACCGAGTTTCGGCGAACTATCGAAGTGCAGTAACCATGTCAGCAATGATTTGCGGCGTCGCTGCTTATCACTACTGGAGAATGTTCAGCAACTTCTCAGCTGGCAGCTGGAACGAGGGCTACCGCTACGCGGACTGGCTACTCACCGTTCCATTGTTGGTAGCAGAGCTTGTTGTGGTGGCTGGTGTATCAAAAGAAGTTGCAAAGAAGATCACACCACGTTTGGTGATCGCAGCACTTCTCATGATCGCAACCGGTTACCCAGGTGAAGTTGCAGAACACGGCAGTACCGAACGCTACGTTTGGTTCTTCATTTCCTGTGCATTCATGCTCTATGTGCTCTACGAATTGTTCGCAGGTACCATCGGCAAGACGCTCAAGTCACAAACTGGCGAAATTGGCAAGAAGCTCAACAACCTTCGTTATGTGTTGGTAGTTACTTGGATCATCTACCCAATTTTCTACCTACTCGGTGACTCCACCACTTTCGTTTCGAAGATTTTCGATCTTTCAACGGAAGAATCAGCAACAGTTATTCAAGTTGGTTACTCAATCTCAGACATCCTTGCTAAGGCTGGCTACGGATTGCTCATCCTTGGAATTGCATCCGCTCGTTCGGATTCAGAGGGATACCGCGCCGCTTAATGCGAAGCGTTTACGAAAAAGCCCCGGCTTCGGCCGGGGCTTTTTTATTTACCGAGTTAGATTGCGCGCAACGCGCGGCGTAACAAGTCGAGTGCGCTAATCACACTGAGTTGACGCATGGTGTCGCGATTGCCAGGCAACTGCAACATTGCAGACTGGGTTGTTCCGTCGGGCAGCGCCAAACCAACACACAACGTTCCGGGCTTCATGCCCTCTTGGTCGGCTGGCCCTGCAACACCGGTAAGCGCCAAACCAACACTCGCGCCAAGAACGCGTTGAGCGCCCTTCGCCATTTCAATTGCGGCCGCTTCGCTGACCACTGGGCCATTGGTAACGCCAAGTACATCAAACTTCACTTCGCTGGCATACGACACCACACAACCGCGCAACACATCGCTCGAGCCCGCAATATTGGTGAGTCGACCCGATACCAAACCACCCGTTACCGATTCGGCAAGGCCAAGAGTTAGACCGCGTTCACGCATCATGTTGAGCACAACCGACTCCATGGTGTCGGTGTCTGTTCCAAACACAATGTCGCCAACGGCATGACGCACCTTGGCGTCCCACTCGTCAAGCAACGCAGACACTTCAGCCGTTGTGGTTGCTTTGGCGGTGAGGCGAACCTTGATGCCCTCCCACCCACTTGCCAAAAACGCGAGTGTTGGGTTGCCCACCTTTTCCAGTTCGTCAATCACGTCGAACAAACGCTCGTTCAGGCCGCTCTCGCTCTCACCCCACGTGCGCAGTGTTCTACTGGCGATGACTGAAGCCGAACCCGATCGCTTCAGCAAGTCGGGCAGAATTCCCCGCTCAAACATTTCATACAGTTCGTATGGCACACCTGGAACCGCGTAAATCACTTTGTCGCCAACTGGGCACACCAAACCCGGGGCCGTGCCACGACGTTGCTCAATAATGCTGGCGCCTTTTGGCACCATTGCTTGGCGCATATTGATTTCGGGCATGCGACGATTACGCGAGGCAAACATTTCGGAAATAACCATGCCGACTTCGTCGTTGAATTCCAGTTCAACACCCATGATTTCGGCAATGGCTTCGCGCGTAATGTCGTCGTGCGTTGGCCCAAGGCCGCCACAGATGATTACCGCGTCAGCATCGTCAAGCGTTGAGCGTATGGCTTTCACCATGCGGCCCAAGTTGTCACCAACTTTTACTTGCAGGCACGAATCAATTCCTGCAGCCGACAATTGCTCGCCCAACCATGATGAGTTGGTGTCAACAATTTGGCCCAGCAACAGTTCGGTGCCAATGGCAACTACGTCACAACGCATTGCTTAAACCTGCTTGCGAGCTTTGATAGCAACTGCTGCGTACTGTAAACCGCTATACAACGTGAGTGCAGTGGCAATAACAAGCGAACCCTTTGCCAAGTAGTTGTAATCGGCTGCGCTCCACGGCAACACCGCGAACCCAACTGCCACTTGTTGCGCAAACGTTTTGAACTTCGCAGCTTTACTTGCTGGAACGCTGACGCCTTTTGCACCAGCAAACACGCGATACAAACTGATGGCAATTTCGCGAGTGGCAATAATGCCCACCAACCACACGCTAAACATGCCGCGATCAACCAGCACGAACATTGCGCCGAGCACGCACACCTTGTCGGCAAGCGGGTCGAGGAATGCACCGCTGCGAGTAACACCTTGCCTGCGAGCCAGGTTTCCGTCAATCAAATCGCTTAAGCACAACACGAACCACAAGCCAGTTGCGGCCCACGAACCCACGTTGTCATCAGGGATAATCGCGAACATCAGCGGCGATACCAACAGCCTGCTGACGGTAATGGCGTTAGCCCAAGTACGAATTGCGTTTGGGTCAGTAGCCATGACTTCTATTCTTCCCCATCGAAGGCATCAGTATTTGCACCGGCCGCAAGCAAATCTGGGCCCATTGCGTCGGCAATGGTCACATCGTAAAACTTGCCCACTTCAAGATCGTCGCTCACATGCACCACGCCGTCAATGGATGGCGCTTCGCGGTGCGTGCGACCAATGCCCCGTTCGTCGACCAATACGTTCACGGTCTCGCCAATCAGGTCGTCACGACGTGAAGCCGTAATGTTGTCCTGCATTTCACGAAGCTCAGCAATGCGCTCATTCATCAGCGACTGATCAACGTGATCTGGCTGGGTCATGGCATGAGTTCCCTCTTCAGGGCTAAACGTAAAGAATCCGCACCAGTCCAGTTGCGCTTCTTCAACGAATCGCAGCAATTGGTCGTGATCTTCTTCGGTTTCGCCCGGGTAGCCAACAATGAAGTTGCTTCGGAATGCAGCCTGCGGGCTGAGCGCGCGAATGTCTTCAATGCGCTTCAGGAAGCGATCGCCATCACCCCAACGGCGCATACGTCGCAGGTGCGGCTTGCTTACGTGTTGTAGCGAGAGGTCAAAATACGGAACATTGGTTTCCAACATTGCGTGAATCAGCTCGTCGGTGAGGTCGCTTGGGTATAGATACAACAAACGCGTTCGAGCCACACGCTTAGCAACGGCCTGTACCAACGGAACAATTGACCCGGCACCAAGTTCGCTTGGTCGATCTTTGCCGTAACTGGCGAGGTCTTGGGCAATGAGCACGATCTCTTGTACTTCAAGTTCGTCTACTTCACGCAAGATCTGGTCAATATCGCGACTGCGTTGTGGTCCGCGGAACGAAGGAATTGCACAGAACCCACAGTTGCGGTCACAGCCTTCGGCAATTTTCACGTACGCCCACGGCGCTGCCGACTTTGGTCGCGGCAAGTTCAACAAGTCAAACGATGGAATTGGCGTACTCGACACCGCAATTGGCTTCTTGCCAAACTGCACGGGAACACCGAAGCCAGCAACTTGGTCAACTTCTGGCAATGCATCGGCGAGTTCTTGGCCGTAACGCTCGGCCATGCATCCTGTAACCACAATGCGGGCGCCATCTTTACGCTGTGACTCAAGTGCGAGCACGGTGTCGAT
>Ga0315906_10008106_pt1 | contig 12638 bp, 12 predicted proteins | sample LakEriMetagenome_4_FD_203526 | JGI IMG/M metagenome (GOLD analysis project Ga0315906, IMG submission 203526) | Freshwater fungal communities from buoy surface, Lake Erie, Ohio, United States - Buoy 2 MA122 | ecosystem: Environmental > Aquatic > Freshwater > Lake > Lake biofilm | place: USA...
CAATCGCCCTTATTTCCCATGGTTTCGTGTCATAGGACGGGAGTATTTTTGGTGGTAAAATTTCGTTAATGACCATTCTTTTACCCAACATAGGTATGTCAAAATTTTTAACGTTATGCCCACATAACCAATATCCCATTTCCCCACATTTAACCAATGTCTTTTTTACACTTTGTAAAAGTTTCTTTTCATCTGAGTCAGATATTACAGTGGTTTTGAAATTTCCGTTAGGGTCAACAATCCCCATACAAACACAAACAATTTTAGCGAACTCAGGAACTAGTGAAGTTCTGCTTAAAAAAAGTTCATCTAAGTTAAGTTTTTCATCTTCAGGAAATCTTTTTTTGAACCATGATTCGTAATGTTCAAATAAAGAAGACAATTTAGTGTTGTCCTTCTTCAAGACAGAAAAGGTAGGAGCAATTCCTACCGTTTCAATATCAATGAAAAGTAACTTTTCTAAAGGTAAATTTATCATAGTAATGATTTATAGAACTCAGCTCTGTTTTTTGTTATAGTTTTTAGATGATAAGTGTCTTTAACGGTCTCATAAAGTCTTTCACCCATATCTTTGATTAGATTAGGATTTTTTACCAACTTCTCGATAAATTTCGCCCAATCAGAATGGTTTCTATTTTCGTCAACCAACAAAGCATTCCCTTCAACAAAGTTACCATTTTTTAGACAATGTTTCAAATCAATAGTATATGGACCAACGTTTGATGCAATTAATGCCTTTTTATAAAATCCAGATTCAATCACCTTGAGTTGGGATTTAACCCTATTGAAAATATGGTTTTTAATAGGGGCTAAAGAAATATCCATTTTAGAATAATTCTTGGCGTATGAGGTTACAGGTAAAGTCCATACCCTTCTGTACGATTCGCTCATTTCATTCTCGTATGGGTCTTGGGTAAATTTATCTAAGTATGATTTATAATCACTCGAGATTATTTGATAATTTTGTGTGAATATCTTTTCATAGCTAGCCCAAACAGTTTCTTCAGGTTTAATATTTCTTCTAACGTGTTCTCCAGTCTGTTTATTAATTTCTGTTACAGTACCTCTTGTGTCAAACCCACATAAAACATATTGAACCTTGTCTTTCATAGACATGAGTTTACTGAAAGATTGGTCTAACAATTGTAAATCGTGTAAATGGGAAGAACCCCCTAACCAACCAATTCTAATTCTATCTGACTCAGGAGTTGGTTCCTTAAACTGTGGTTCATCCGGATTAATTCCGTTAGGGAAAATAAAAACGTTCTGATTAATTTTCTTTATTTCGTCTGCAAACACAGCGGTGGTGGTTGTAACGAATTTGGAATCTCTTATATTTGCAACAATCTTTTCGTTAATCTTATTGAACTTGATGATATCATGAATCGGGTGTTCTTTTCCCGGCATCCAATAATCATCTATGTCACATATTGTTATGATTCCCATATCATTCAATTTTCTGATATGTTGATTTGCTAAGTCAAAATCATTACCAATACTTCTATGGAAAACAACTATTTCGTAATTTTTCCAAAAATTCAAATCATTCAAGTCGGGTTCATATATGATGTCTACATGGAACTCATCAGGAAATAAATTTTGTAAAAAAATATGAGGGTCAACTGACCTAAATTTACCGACACCAGTTCTGTCGGAAGGGAGGCATAAAACATTAATTTTTGACATGATTTTTTTATTTATCTGTCAAAATATAGTTGAATTACCTAAATAAAAAAAGGGTTATGAAAGTTTTTTGATTTTCGTAACTTTACCTTCGAAAATGTGTTTTCCTACTTTGAAACTGAAGGTCTCGTTTGTTTTTTCTTCTGATTCACTAATCAAACCATTTTCTGATAAAACCTTTCTGACAGCATTTTCTACCATTACTTGTAATTTTGAATTATCTATCTGAGGTATAGAAACGTTTTGACTTTGTGATGAGGAGTTTTGTTCTTTCATTAATCTAGATGCCTTCTCGACTAATTCATTGGATAGTGTTGGTCCAGATTGTTCTGGTTTGTGGATTGGGTGTTCTATCATTAATTTTTTTATAGAATCCGGTAGTTTTGAATTAACTATTGCATCCACATTTGTTGTCTTATCTGTTTTTTTGGAGTACGATTGTGGTTTAGCAGATTCCTGCATAACCCCTGCAGGTATATTATACTTTGCGTCAGGTACGTCGAAATTTTGAACATTGACCTGTGGTAAACTTATATTTGGAGTTGTTCCTCTTTTGATACCATCGCTTTTGTCCATGATGGCTTTTGATAACATTAGTTTTTGCATTAATTGGTCCATAATCAGAATTTTGAATTAATAATAACACTAACCATACTTTTGTCACCATTAGGGTTGTAGTTTGGTCTCATTTGTGTAAAATTTTCTCCTGTTGGTTTAAGAGAAAGAATTTTATCTACTCTAAATAACCTCCAACCAGGTAGAGGTTGCTCCCCTTTGAATCCTGTGTGAGAAGCACCTTCTTCGTCCCACGCACGTAAAACTTTATTCCCTGATTTACTTACTCCTAAACACACAGGCTCGATTTGCCTCAATCCCCTTCCACCTGGTTCATCACCATCATAATAGATTATACAAACTTTTTTATTTTTTATACAATCCACTACACTCTCGATTGATGCAATCTCAACTAATAAGTTCTTAAGAGTTTCTTGTAATCTCATAATTGGAAGTTAGGATAAGGTTTTGCGGGGTTGAACTTATTGATTTTGATTTCGTTTTGTCTCTCTACAATATCTACTTTGTCTCCTGCTGCTTGATTGTAAACATCCAAGAAAACACCTGTACCTCTACCCTTGTTGTCACCATCGGCAACAGCGTCTCTGTTAACTGACGAATATTCGTTACCAACTTTATTGTAATCGTTTTTAGGTATTAATTTAGCTCTTTCTTGGTCTGCTATGGCAGTCAAAGCGTTAGGAACATCTTGAGATAAATCCAAAGTTAATTCATTTGCCATTTTGTTATAATTTTGATATTAGTTTATTTATTTTTCTCAATGCTTCTGTAACCTGAACATCATATTTCGATAAAGTATCTTGATGTTCTTGAGACTTTCTTACATCTATGAAATTCTTTTTTTCGTGAGGTTTTATGAATTGATTTTGCATTCCAGTATCCATCTTATTTTGTTTTGTCTGATGAATGCCTTCCCTCATTCTTCTGAGTTGGTTATCAACCCAATTTTTCATTTTGAACTCACCATTCAATATGAATGGTTTGTCTTCTTGGTTCCCTGTAAAACCATCAAAAAAATTTTTGATTCTCTTCAGTTGTTTATAATCTATTGTTTCTTGTGATTGAAGTTCTTGGTTTCTTCTAAATCCATCAATGTTTGAATCGTCACAATTTGCTTTCTCGAAACAAATTCTCATGTGTTCCCTCATTTCTTTTGGAAACTCAACAACACCTTTAGAACTATTATATAAATCTTTATTCACCGTCCAAGAATTTTAATATGTCTTTTTTTGATAAACCTTCTTTATCCATCAATTTCTTCATTGATTTCAGATTTCTTTTCAAAATATTCGAAGGTTCTTTACCTTTAGTTTGAACATCCGCATCTCCTGAATTGTTTTTCTTCGTCAACATATCTTCCAAAACTTTTATCATTTTCTGTCTTTGGATTTCGGATATAGTCGCTCTGGTAACAAAATTTTTGTCCTTGTAGTATGGTGACTTTTTATCTTTCTTGCCCGATGGGTCTTTACCCTGTTGCTTTGTTCTTTCCTTTGCCTCTTCAGAGTCCATCTCTAATTCATCTTTATAATATTCATATGTTTCCTCTCCGTCCAAATCTTTGGTTTCATCATATCCAAAAGCACCGGACATATCACTTTCCGCCATACCATATCCTGGACTCAACCTATAACCTCTTGTTATTGGGTCATTAGTTTGTCTTGTCATTGCAATAGTTTGGTCCATGGTTTTTCTTGGATGTAATCTAGGGTCCAAAATAGGAATTTTGGAGTTCATCATATTACCATCCGCATTTACCAATTCCTCCAATTCTCCATCAATTTCTTCGGTAGATTTTTTTGTATCAGATTTCAAAACTTTTTCTAAATATTTTTCAATTTTTTTTAATTTGTCTTTTGGTATTTTTACCACCTTATCTTTTTTCCTTGCCTCTGTTATTGTTTCTTCAGAAGAAAAATAGAGAGAGTAATGACTACCCTTATCTCTTAGATAAAAATAATATGGACTTGAAAAATATTCCTTATCTAAACTTATCATCTTTTTTTTACTATAAATACCTACACAAAAGGTATTTATTCTATAATCTATGTCTTATCAAAATATTAATCAATATGTCTTCAGAAGGTTATACCTCAAACCTCTGAATGAAGTTACCGATATTTCGTTGGCTTCAGATGAGAAAGGGTACGATGAGGAAGTTATTTTTTCGCCTTTGTTGATAGCAGAGGACGATGGTGATAGATTGCCCTTGAAGTTTGATATAAACAATAACGATACAATTGATTGTATTAATTGTGGTGATTTCGACCAAGATACTATTGTGTCTGAAAACTATTGGAACCCATTAGGTATTGATTTAGTTAATTGTTCAAACACCACGGAAATTTGTGATGTTGGGCTAACAGGAATAGACAATGGATTGGTGAAAAAGTTCTCAGGAGAAACCATAGAATTATTCACAGGGTTATATACATCTGATTCAGACAAATTCTCGAGATACAAATTTGATAGAAGGTTTAAGATGCATCCGATTACAGGATTTACAACAACCTCAAATAGGATATTCAATGACGACTCATATACGTACAACCTATCAATAAATAATGATGGTGATACCGTTGGGAACTATATAAAGTTTGACGGAGGGTTCTACCAAGGTTTTTACAAATCATTCGGTTATGATTATCAAGTTTTACCTGAAAGGTTCCATTTGGGATGGACATCAGAATTTATGTTAAGATACAGATGGACTGGGAATACAGATGTGGGTCTAAATGAAAGATATCCTGAAAATAAAGGAATGTTCTTTTATTATGGAGCGAGAGCTGAAAACAAGTTTTATCATTATGCAAACGGTTCTCCTGCAACAGATTCGGGATATACAAGAGTAACAGAAGGTTTGAATTGTCTTCTAACTTGTGGTTGTTCTGAGTCAGGATATACCGCATCAACATGTCATTATGTGTACCAACAATCGGGTGTAACCTCACAGAATTGTAACTGTGGACAATGTCCGTGTAATTGTACGACTTATGCAAGCATACCTGAAATAGACCCGTTATATGATAGTGTCTCGAATGCTTTGGCGTTGAGATTGAGTGGGGATACCGGTAGTCCAAAACTATGTGTAAAAACTTTCAGAATAACTGGAGGTTGTGAAACCACAGGTACCTGTACAACAGGAGTAACCTACACAACAGGAACAAGTATTACAGAATGGTGTTCCACACGAGGTATATTCGATGATTGTTCTGGTTCCACTTATGCTCAGGAAGAAAGATGGGTTCAGGTAGATGCTGTATTCCAAAGGGACACTTATTTAGATGATTGTGATTTACTATACAAAGGTGGTTTAGGAGAAATAGTTAATACTGTTTACACAGCATCTTCCGCAAATAATAGTGTTAGTTTGATAGAACCACCAATTACACAAGAAATGCCTTATGACCCAGCAACAGTTGAAGTTGTAAACTTAAGTGAAAGATGGGTCGGAGAAAAAAATGATAGGTTGGGTAGTTTGAAATTCTATGTTAATGGAAAATTATTCATGGTGGTTGAAGGGTTCGAAGAAATTATTCCTCGACCACTAAACACAAGTCGTGAAACTCAAATTGGGGTTGCTTACAATATTTCTCTCGGCGGAGGAACTCAAGGATTACACGATAACTTAACTTTATCAGGTTGCCCTGAAACCTTGACGGGAATGACATACCAACAAGACCCTGAGTGTCTAACAACCGAAATATTAGACGAAACCGTTTATTCTGGATTAACAACTCATATAAAACTTGAAAAGTATTTCGCGGGTAATTTCATAGGTGATATCAGTGCTTTCAGAATGTATTCAGAACCTTTGAATGCTGCACAAATAAGACACAACTTCAATTTACTCAAAGACAGATATGCGTTGTTAGACCCCTTCTGTTTGAAATGTGATTCCGATATTTCACCCTCTTTAATAACACCAACACCTACAAGGACACCAACGATGACTCCAACACAAACACAAACGCCAACAATTACACAAAGCCAAACTCCTACAACAACTCAAACACCTACACTAACTCAAACACAAACAGTAACACAATCTGAAACTTCAACACCGACCGCAACCCCCACAATTACACCTACAAAAAACAGATTTGAATTTGTGGTTTGTTCAGGTGGAACAGAACAGGAGTCTTGTGATTGTTTATCAACAACTTTGATTTGGGGTGATTATAATTTATATGACGAGAATACCACATTCTATGACGCACCTACGGGTTCAGTGACAACTGATATGTCAGGATGGTTTAATTATAGTGGAGTCACAGTTGAACTTGATTCAGTAGGTAATACTATTTCTCCATTTTCTCTATGTCAAATTTTAACACCAACAATAACAGCAACTAATACTCCAACACCTTCACAAACTGAATCTCCGAATGTTACTTCGAGTGCAACTCCAACTGAAACTCCAACACCGACTCCAACAATACAAGACACAAACTTCTTATTACAAGAAGATTACTTCATGATTTTACAAGAAGATGGTTTTGGTATTTTGATGGAAGTTGCATCACCCACACCAACTCCTACACCAACAATATAAAAACTGAAAAAAATAAAACTATTTATAAAATAAAAACACAATGCCAAATCTTCCAATATCACTGTTACCCTTAGTTAGTTCAGGACAACCCGAATCTTTGATGGTAATTGTGAACTATGACATAGACCCTTCAGGTGTCACCAACTCAATATATTTTTCGTCGTTGACTGAACAATTCTCAGGTGCAACAGGAACAAGTGGTTCCTCAGGTTCTTCCGGTACAGATGGAAGTTCTGGTTCAAGTGGAACTTCTGGCAGTGACGGAAGTTCAGGTACGAGTGGTTCTTCAGGAAGCTCTGGAACTGATGGTACTTCTGGTTCTAGTGGAACGAGTGGTTCTTCAGGAAGCTCTGGAACTAATGGTAGTTCTGGTTCTAGCGGAACAAGTGGGTCATCAGGAAGTTCTGGTACTGACGGTAGTTCAGGTTCAAGCGGAACGAGCGGTTCTTCAGGAAGTTCTGGTACTGACGGTAGTTCAGGTTCAAGCGGAACGAGCGGTTCTTCGGGGACATCAGGTTTTTCAGGCGACTTATATAGAACAACTTCATCAACTCTTCTTACAATCCAAACGGGTATCACAGGTACTTTCGTAATTGGTACTAATTTGGGATATAGTGTGGCACAAGATGTGATAATAGCATATGATTTATCAAATCACATGATTGGTATGGTTGTAAGTTATAATCCTGTTAATGGTGACATGGTTGTTAATGTTCAAACTATTACTGGTTCGGGTTCATATTCTTCTTGGTTAGTTAATTTGGCAGGCGCAGCAGGAGGTGATGGAAGTTCAGGGACTAGTGGAAGTAGTGGTTCATCGGGTAGCTCGGGCTCATCAGGAACAAGTGGTTCTAGTGGAAGTTCGGGAACCGATGGTAGTTCTGGTTCATCAGGAAGCTCAGGTTCAAGTGGGTCTTCTGGAACTTCAGGCAGTAGTGGTAGCTCAGGAACATCTGGTAGTTCAGGTTCCAGTGGGACTGATGGTTCTTCTGGTAGTTCTGGCTCAAGCGGTTCTTCAGGTTCATCAGGAAGTAGTGGTAGTTCAGGAACATCTGGTAGTTCAGGTACAAGTGGTACATCACCAGTATTACCTCTTCCTGTAGTTTTCGGATTATTTGCACAAACAGGAAATAGTACAACAGTAAGCGGAACAACAACTGAATCAACTCTTATTGATGGTGGTGTTGGAACATTAAGTGTACCTGCAAGTGGTTTCACTGTCGGTGATAGTTTTAGAGCGGATATGGCTGGCGTATTAAATGTAGGTAACAACCAAACCATAAGAATAAGAGTTAAAACGGGTTCAGTTATTTTGCTTGATAGTGGTGCTCAGGCAATAACAAATATCACCGAAGACATTTGGGGTCTTTCGATAAACTTCACTGTAAGACAGGTTGGGCCTGCGGGAGTCGCTTCTATTGTTTCCTTAGGTGCGTTCCATTATACAAAAACTACTAATGGAACCGTGGAAGGTTTTTCATTCAACACGGTCAATAACACAACATTTGATACGACAGTGAGTAATACATTAGATATTACTGTAGAATGGGGAAGTACAAGTGCGTCAAATAGTATTTATTCTGACATATTTGTATTAAATAAGATTTATTAAAAATAAAACAATATTTATAAATAAAAAAAATGGCCTGTAAAAAATACGTTATTACGAATACAAACACAAAAAGTGTCTATTTCAACTATCAGGAATGTACTGATTACAATTGGAATTATCAAACTGAAATAAAACCTAATCAAGTTCTCAACGTTTGGTTGATTGATGGAACTTTTACTTATGCTGGTTCCGGCTTGGTGATAGATGATTATGGAGATTTTCCTCCTGTTGATGTTGTGACTCAAACACCAACCCCGAGCGCAACGGTAACTCCAACGGTTACTCGTACACCAACATCAACCCCTACACCTAGTGTTACAGCAACTAATACTCCAACAACAACTCAAACCCAAACACCTACCGCTTCTGTAACTCCAACCCCGACTTTGACACCAACAAATAATAGAACAGCTTTCTCAGTTTATTCAGGAGCATCTTCAAGTGATGCATGTAATCAATTCTCTTCACTTGTAACAATTTATGGTGATTATGTAACATTCGATGAAAATACCGCATTCTTCAATAATGCTAATGGTTCTGTTAGCATAAACATGACAGGATTCTACAACTACAACCAAGTTGTTGTAGAGTTGGATTCTGCCGGCGTGACTCAAGGAGCATTCTCAATTTGTCCTAGTATGACACCTACACCATCTGTCACTCCAACAATAACACCAACAACAACAGTAACACCTACAGTTACTCAGACACCAACACAAACAATTGGTTATTACATATATTCCTTAGGTTATGATGTGAGTAGTGCAACAACAGCATGTTCTGACTTCTCTTCATCACCAACAGACTACTACGCACCTGTAAGTGGAGGACCTGGTCCTAATGTCGGTGAAACATTATTTAGTGATACAGGACTTAGTACTGCCGCAGCCGATGGATACTATTCTAACGGTGTTGGTTGGTTCAATATCACAGGTGGTGCTGGTCTTATCACATCAGCAGACCCTAATGGATGTTAATCCTACAAAAAATATAAAAATGAATAACCCTCTACTTTTGTGGAGGGTTTTTTATTTTTTATTCAAAAAAAAACATGAGCAAGATTTTTATTCAAATTGCATCTTATAGAGACCCGCAATTAGTTCACACTATAAAGGATATGTTGTCTAATGCGAAAAAACCTGAAAATTTAGTGATAGGTATTGCAAGACAATTTTCAGAAACAGACGGTTTCGATAATTTAGATGAATGGAGAAACGATAAAAGATTCAGAATTTTAGACATCCCGTATCAAGATGCTAAGGGAGTTTGTTGGGCACGTCATTTAGTTCAACAACTTTATAAAAACGAAAAATATACAATGCAAATAGATTCTCACATGAGATTCGAAAAGAACTGGGATGAGACATTGATAAACATGATTAAGGGTCTACAAAAGGATGGGTATAAGAAACCTCTACTTACGGGTTATGTACCCTCCTTTGACCCTGAAAATGAACCAGCAGGAAGAGCGAAAGATGCGTGGAGAATGGTTTTTGATAGATTTATTCCTGAAGGTGCGGTTTTCTTTTTACCTGAAACTATTCCAGGTTGGAGAGAAATGACAAAGCCGGTCACCGCTAGATTTTATTCTGCACACTTTTGTTTTACTTTAGGTGCGTTCTCAAAAGAGGTCCAACACAATCCTGAATATTATTTCCACGGAGAAGAAATATCGATTGCTGCAAGGGCGTACACATGGGGATATGATTTATTTCATCCTCACGTACCTGTCGTTTATCATGAATACACCAGGAAGGGTAGAACTAAACAGTGGGACGATGATAAAGAATGGGTAAAGAAAAACCAACACTCACATCTACAAAACAGAAAATTGTTTGGTATGGACGGATTGAAACAAGAAGGTCATGATGGTCCTTTTGGTTTTGGTCCTGTCAGAACTCTCAGAGAATATGAAAAATATGCAGGTATCTTGTTCGAAAAACGTTCGATTCAAAAATATACATTGGATAAAAAGTATCCTCCTAACCCCTACAACTATTCCACTGAAGAAGAATGGAAAGAAGATTTTACAACAATATTCAAACATTGTATTGATATCGGATATAGTCAAGTTCCTGAAAAAGATTATGATTTTTGGGTCGTGGCATTCCATGCTGCAAACGATGAAACCCTTTTCAGAAAGGATGCCGATAAAAACGAGATTGCTGGTTACATGAGGGACCCAGACAAATATTGTAAAATATGGAGAGAGTTTTCCACTCAAGAACTTCCTAAATATTGGGTTGTGTGGCCTCACTCAGAGTCAAAGGGTTGGTGTGATAGAATTACAGGTCAATTAAATCATAATGTTGTTAGTTAATTTTTTGGATTATGTTCAAGTACAAAGATGTTAACATTGCCGATAAATGCTATGTTATCAATCTGAAAAGCAGAACGGATAGAAGAGATTTGGTCTCTAATGAATTGGATAAGAACCATTTTTCAGGGTATGAATTTTTTGAGGGTATCAAGATGGACGACCCGTCCAAAAGACTATGGGGTTGTACAATGTCATTCATTAAAATTTTCGAAAAAGCATTAGAAGAGAATTTAGATTCTATCGTAATTTTTGAAGACGACATAAAGTTATTAGATGGTCTGACTGAAAAGGATTTGGACAACGTATTTAATTCTTGGTTATATGCAAAAGAAAACTTCGAAATAGTTGCCTTAGGAACAAGACCAATACCTAATTCATTCATCATCAAAGAACACAATCACTTTGGTTCTGTGTCAAATTGTTTGTGTGCTCACGCGTTTTATTATACCAAAAATTTTATGGAATACGCTTATGACTGTCTCAAAAATTTTGAGGTAGAAGGGGACAATTACCATAAATGTCTTATAGACGAATTTATTCATGATTGTTGTTCTCATATAGAAGTGAGGAAAAATAAAAATAAACTTTTTAAGGTAGGGATTACAATACCCATGATTTTTTCACAAAGAAAAAGTTTTTCGGACAATGAAAATAGTGAACAAAATTATGATGGATGGATTCAATACTGTTACGAAATGGCATTAAAAAAGAGTACTAATGAATCTAATGAGTTTCAAATTAGCTGACGTAGGTTATTATATTAATCTAGATGAGTCTACAGATAGAAGAGAACATGTCGGTAAATTAATAGAACAATTTAATATAGAAAATTTAGAAAGATTTGTTGCGAGGAGAAATTCTCTTCATCATTCATCTGCAACAAAAAGTCACTTCGGTGTGTTTGAACTTTGTAAACAGAACAACATTGACTCTGTTTTAGTATTGGAAGATGATTTCAATATATTTGGTAACGTTCATGTTAATCACATGAATATATCGAAACCATTGAAAGAATATTTGGTTGATTTTGTAGAGGATATGAATTCTGTAGAATGGGATATAATTTTATTGGGGTTCAATGGTAAAAGGACTTGTGTTCCCGTATCAAATCATTTAGCAATAAATTACAAGTCAACAGGTGCGTGGGGTTATATTATCAAGAAGAGTGCGTATGAATATATACTTGAAAATTTTAACTATGAAAGGGATAGATTGGCTATAGATGACATACTACCGATAATGAATTTCCGTGGTTTCAAAAGTCTTGTGAGTAATGTACAGATTATACATCATGGTGTGGGTTTTGTATCCACTCTAAATCCTATGGGTCCCGTGAATTACACAACTTGGATTGAGGGTAACTATTATAATTCACTTTACAAGTTTATAAAAACTTATGAAAGTTTTGATGACGCCCTGTCTCAATTATATAGTAACTCGTTGATTGTGAGAGATTTTGTTTATCTAATAAAAAATTTTAACGGGGTATTCGAGGATTTGATAAGGTGGATTAATTCTAAAAATTTAACTAATCAAATCATTTTTGTGGAAAATAATTTTGAGGGAGAGAGTTTTAGAAGAATGAATTATAATTTTTCATCCGAATGTAATTTGTTAATCTTTTGGTCTTTTGATATGGATAAAATATACAAGGTGAATAAAAACATAATCGAAATAGAATATAAAACTGAAAACATATGAGTAATCATGAAATAACTTTAGTAACAGGTCTTTGGGATATAAAAAGAGATTCATTGCAAGAGGGCTGGTCTAGAAGTTTTGAACACTATCTCAACAAACTTGAGCAATTACTGAACGTACCAAACAATATGATAATTTTTGGAGATGAAAATCTAAGAGAGTTTGTATGGAAAAGAAGAAGTAAGGAGAAC
>Ga0315906_10008110_pt1 | contig 12635 bp, 7 predicted proteins | sample LakEriMetagenome_4_FD_203526 | JGI IMG/M metagenome (GOLD analysis project Ga0315906, IMG submission 203526) | Freshwater fungal communities from buoy surface, Lake Erie, Ohio, United States - Buoy 2 MA122 | ecosystem: Environmental > Aquatic > Freshwater > Lake > Lake biofilm | place: USA: Lake...
GCCGAATGACTTGCACGCGCCGCTCATGTCGGGCTTCCCGTGTCAGTTTTCTCATGTCGATGGTTTCCATCATCCCTATATGGTGGCACTATCCAATATTTCAAGTTAAATATTGCCGGATCAATAGCAATCGTGCGGACGGCCAAACGACATCACTCCATCCAATCAGGATCAGGCAATTCACCAAACACCCTGCGTAACCCCCCACCCCAGCGCTGCCGAACCATCGAAAAATACGGATCGCCCTCGCGAATCCGCTGCTGCACACCAACCCGCAATGAATCCCGCGGATACCACAACATGTCGATCGGCAACCCAACCGAGATGTTCGATTTAATGGTTGAGTCAAACGAGATCAACACACACTTTGCCGCTTCTTTTTGCGGGGTTGATGTTGTCAGCACACGATCAAGAATTGGCTTGCCGTATTTGGCTTCACCCAGCTGGAAGTAGGGCGTTTCATCGGAGGCCTCAATAAAATTACCCTGCGGGTAAACATGGAACAGGCGCTGACCTTCGCCGCGGATTTGTCCGCCGACAATCAGATTCGACGACGAGTCGATACCACTTGCGCTGAGTGCTGGGCCATCGCGTTTTACCATTTCGCGTAACGCGTCGCCCACCAGTGTGGCCACATCAAACATCGACGGTACGTTCCAAATCGTCTGCCTATTGTCTTTCGGCAAGACGTGAATATGCCGATCCAAAATATTGGTGACACCCTGTGTCATACCGAGATTGCCCGAAGACAGCACGACAATGACGCGGTCATCCGGGCGCTCATAGACGCGGGTCTTGCAGAAGGTGGCGATCTGATCGACACCCGCATTGGTACGTGAATCGGACGCAAAGATCATCCCGGAATCGAGACGAAGGGCAACACAGTAAGTCATGTTCTTCTCTACTCTTTATCGAATTAGGTGTCGTTAGGCAGTCGCGACGGCCGTCTGTGTCTGTACTGCGGCTGACGGCAATGTCGGCGCAAAAAACGCAGTATTGATTTCGTTACTCAGGCGGCCGGTATTGGCGAGAAACTCCGTGAGGTACTCGTGCAGACCGCGCGCAAAGATATCCTGTACCCGTCCAAACTGTAGTGATGCGTATATCTCACCAGCCAGGCGCGTCGCCTCGTGCGAAGAGGCGTTCTGCACCGCGCGCAAGATTTCGTAGACGTCGTGCATACAGAAGTGCAGCGAGCGGGGAATATCGACTCGCAGAATCAGTAATTCGGCAATCCGCAACGGCGTGATGACGTCGCGATAGACCTTTCGGTACGACTCAAACGCCGACACTGAACGTAACACGGCGGACCATTGATAGTAGTCCACCGCGCCACCAACATCATCCACCGACGGCAGCAAGATGTGGTACTTCGCGTCAATAATGCGCGCCGTGTTATCGGCCCGTTCCATATACGTGCCGAGGCGGTGGAACTGGAACGCGTCGTCGCGGCGGATCGTGCCGAAGGTCACGCCGCGGAACAAATGCGACCGCTCTTTCACCCATTCAAAAAACGCGGATACCCCCCTTGCATACAGACGATCTTCATCCATGTTCTGCATCTCAATCCAGGTGCTGTTCAGCACTTCCCACATCTCGGAAGTAATCGTGCCGCGTACAGCCCGCGCATTTTCACGGGCTTGTCTGGCGCAGTTGTAAATCGAGGTCGGGTTTTCCGGGTCAAGCGCCATAAAGTGCAACACTTCTTTGGCACAGACGAGGCTGTGACGGCCGCTGAACGGGAACAGGGTGCCGGTGATGTTTAACGGCGCAAACCACTCCTGATCCTGCAAATTCGGGTCTTTTGTCAGCAGCGACATCCGATAGGCGACATCCAAAATGCGCGCTTGATTTTCGGCACGCTCAACGTAGCGCGCCATCCAGTAGAGCATTGCAGCGGTTCGACTCAGCATATCAATCCACCACCCATGTATCTTTAACCCCCCCGCCTTGGGACGAGTTCACGACCAGCGATCCTTCGCGCAGTGCAACCCTGGTCAACCCGCCCGGCACAAAATTCACCGTCTTGCCTGAGAGCACATACGGCCGCAAATCAATGTGGCGCGGTGCCAAACCGTTGTCAACAAACGTCGGCACGGCTGACAGAGATAACGTGGGTTGCGCGATAAAACGCTCAGGCTGGTCAAGCACACGCTGTTTGTATTTTTCGCGTTCTTCCCTGGTCGATGTCGGGCCGACCAACATACCGTAGCCACCCGAACCCTGCGCCTCTTTGATGACGAGGTCTTTCATGTTGGCGATGACGTAATCGAGATCCTCTTTGTTGCCTAACATATAGGTGTGCACGTTCTTCAAAATCGGTTCTTCGCCAAGATAAAAGCGAATCATCTCTGGCACATACGGGTAAATAGATTTATCGTCGGCGATGCCGGTACCCACCGCATTGGCCAGCGCCACACGGCCAGCGCGATAGGCCTTCATCAGCCCCGGCACACCTAACATCGAGTCAGGCCGGAAGGAGAGCGGATCGATAAAGTCATCGTCAATTCGACGGTAAATCACATCGACTTTCTGCGGGCCTTGCGTGGTCTTCATGAAAACGGTGTTGTCTTGCACAAACAAATCAATACCCTCGACCAACTCGATACCCATCTGCTGCGCCAGAAAGGCGTGTTCAAAATAGGCCGAGTTGAAATGTCCGGGGGTCATCAAGACAATGGTCGGATTGTCGACCCCGAGTGGCGCGGCGTTGCGTAGTGTCTCAAGCAATAGATCGGGGTAGTGATCCACCGGCCGAATACGCTGCTGCGCAAACAATTCGGGGAATAGGCGCATCATCATCTTGCGGTTTTCCAGCAAATACGAGACGCCCGACGGGGTGCGGAGATTGTCTTCCAGCACGTAATACTCGCCGTCGGCATCCTTTACCAAATCGATACCCGCCACGTGCGCGTAAATGCCGCCAGGAACGTCAATGCCGACCATCTCTTTGCGGAATTGTGAGTTCTCCAACACTTTGTCGGCTGGGATCGTGCCCGCTTTGAGGATTTCCATCTCGTGATACACGTCGTGCAAAAACGCGTTCAGCGCCGCGACACGTTGCTTGAGCCCACGCGAGACCATCTCCCATTTGTCGCCCGGAATCACGTGCGGCACGAGATCAAACGGAATGAGCCGCTCGGCACCAGTGGTCTCGCCGTAAACCGCGAAAGTGATGCCGACGCGATGGAACATCAAATCCGCCGCTTGGCGGTTCTGGGCGATTTTTTCCGGCGGGGTGTTTTTCAGCCAATCGGCAAAGGCCGCATAGTGCGGCCGGACGACACCTTCGGTATCGTACATTTCATTAAAAAACGGTTTGAGCGCCATGGATGTCTTTTTTTGAACGTCGTTCGACTTAGTTTGAATCGAATTGAACTACTGCCCGAATTGATAGGCATGCCAAGCAACCCGCGTGCCGAAGTCGTGAAGACTTTTCGAGAAATCGTGCTCGCACCATGCTACCGTAAAATGCTAATCATCCGTATACCCGTCGTTTGCAGGCGCCTTGCTTATGTCTGACGTTCTTACCGCCGCTATCTCTGCTCCTGACGCACTCGCGTCAGAAGTGGTGGCGCACGCGAAACGCGCCTACGCCGAAGAGCACGCCGCAAGGGTCGAAAAGGCTGTGGGTTTCATATCGGCGTCAGCCAAAGTGGCCGAGCGCCTCAATTTGGTGCAAAGAGCACTTGAGGTAGCCAACCTGTTACTAGAAATTGACGTCGATGAAGCTACCGTCGTGGCGGCGTTGTTAGCGCTCTCAATTCCGGAAAAAGATCGCGACTATGAGCTTTGGACGGGCGCTTTCGGCGATGAGGTGATCGGGCTGGTGCGGGGACTGGCACGGGCAGGGAAGATCGAAACCCTATCCGGCCGTGCCAACGATGCTGCGGCCACTGAAACCCTTCGCAAGATGTTGCTGGCGATGGCAGATGATGTTCGTGTCATTTTGATCAAACTCGCCGAACGCGCGGTCTATCTACGCGCCATTACCAAGGCTGACGAGGCGGTTCGACGTGCTGCCGCCATCACCACGCGCGAGCTATTCGCGCCGCTCGCCAACCGGCTGGGCGTGTTCCAAATCAAATGGGAACTCGAAGACTTGAGTTTTCGGTTCTTGGAGCCGGAGCTTTACAAACAAATTGCCGGGTATTTGGATGGCAAGCGCGGCGAACGTGAGGCCTACATTACAAGCGTGTTGGGTGAACTCAAAGCCGATATGACGAAGCTCGGGATCAACGCGCAGGTGGCGGGCCGACCAAAACACATTTGGTCAATCCACCGCAAGATGCAGGCGAAAAACATTCCGTTTGAAAAGCTTTACGACGTTCGCGCCGTGCGGGTGTTGGTCGACAGTGTGCCGGATTGTTACGCGGTGCTCGGGTACATTCACGATCGCTGGCAGCCGATTGCCGGCGAATTTGATGACTACATCGCCCAGCCGAAAGCCAACAACTATCAATCGCTTCACACCGCAGTAATCGGCCCCGAGGGCAAGACGCTGGAGGTGCAAATCCGCACCCATGCGATGCACTTGGCATCTGAGCACGGTGTGGCGGCACACTGGCGGTATAAGGAAGGCGGGGGCGCGAGAACCGTCGCTGACAAAAAGTTCGAATCCAAGATCGCGTGGCTGCGCCAGGTGTTGGAATGGAACCGCGAACTGGTCAGTGACTCGGGTTTTTCCGAAGCGGTCAAAGAAGGCTTATTCAACGACACGGTGTATGTCTTTACGCCGCAGGGTAGGGTGATTGACTTACCCGCCGGCTCCACGCCGGTGGACTTTGCTTATCACGTGCATACCGATCTCGGTCACCGCTGCCGGGGTGCCAAGATAGACGGCCATATTGTGCCGCTATCGACTAAGCTGCAAAACGCGCAGATGGTGGATATTCTTGCGGCCAAAGTTGGTGGGCCGTCGCGTGACTGGTTGAATCCGCAGCTTGGTTTCTTGCTGAGCCACCGCGCCCAATCAAAGGTACGGGCTTGGTTCCGGCAAGAGTACTTCGAAGTCGATAAGGCGCATGGCCGGCAGGCGCTGGAAAAAGAGCTTGCCCGCGCCGGCGCAACCGCGATGGCGCTGGAGAAAGTCAGCCTTGCGTTAGGCCACAAAGACTTGGACGAGTGTTGTGCCGCCATTGGCCGTAACGAGATCACACCCCACCAGATCGAAGTGGTGTTGCGGGGCCTGCAAGCGCCGGTTTCGCCGGTATCACCAATTGATGTGGCACCGGCGTTTACGTCACCGGCCACTTCGCTACCGAGCAAAACCTCCGGCGGCGTGTTGGTGTTGGGGGTCAACAACATTCAAACGCTGGTGGCCAAATGCTGCAAGCCGTTGCCCTCGGACCCGATTGTTGGATTTGTGACAAAAAACCGCGGGGTGATGGTGCATCGCATCGACTGCATCAATATCACCAGCCTGACGCCCGACCAACGCGAGCGCCTGATGCCCGCCGAGTGGGGCAACACCGGTGACCAGCCTTTCGCGGCGGATATTGAGGTTGCCGCCACCGATCGGCAAGGACTGTTGCGCGATATCTCGGATGCGCTGACCAAAGAACGGATCAACGTGGTGGGGGTGAATACACTATCGCGTGGCAACCTGGCTTCGATGCGCTTCACGGTTGAGCTGCGGCGGGGAGAGGATTTGGCAAGGGTGATGCGTGCGGTGGGTGAGATATCCGGCGTCGAGAGCGTGACGCGGCGGTGATGGCGGGGCCGTTTTTAACGGAAATTTCTAGTACCGCTGTCATACCGGCGAAGGCCGGTATCCAAGTTTCTTTAGTAATAGATACTGCGAGAAAACTTAGATCCCCGGCCGGCGCAACCCTTGTTGCTGTTCGCCGGGCAGAAACTCTCGGGGTTTTTATTGATCCGGCAATAAATATGAATAATTAAGAAGACCCCGCTCCCGCGAAGGCGGGAGCCTAAGATCGGAATCTACCGCGTTAAATAAAATTGGGGTCCCGCCCGGCGCAACCCTTGTGGTTGTACGCGGGAACGGGGGTGGCTGAAATGGTTTTCCATATTTAGTTGCCAGACCAATAGCATTGCCCGAAACTTAAACCCTTGCATCCACGGGAGGTTTGGGGCAAAAATGTCTGAAATAAGCCGTCTAATAAGGAGTTTGGAGTTTTTCTCACATCCTGCCCATTAGGATGGTTGCTGGATTAACTAACTTCTGTAAAGTGCACCGAGCGGGTAAATCCATCCGCGATACAAATAGGGTAACGTCATCTTTTCTCTAGCCATGCCTCCTTCAGCCCTCCGCGACGGCCGCCAGTCGCCCCCGTTTGTGCGAGGCCGCAATCAGTTCACCGTACCAGCCGCCGCCGCATGAGAATTTCCAAAGTCATTGCCACTAATTTCCGCTCAATTTGCCATGCTGAGGTTGAGTCCTCTGCCTTCAATGTGTTCGTGGGGCAGAACAACCATGGCAAAACCAACTTCTTCGCTGCGATTGAATGGTTCTACACCGGTTCGGGAGATGTAAGCTTGCTGAGAAATTCATCGGCCGAAGCGGATGCCGAAGTTTCAGTCGAACTGGAGTTCTCCGGAGTTCAAGCCGGGCTCGCCCAGATTACCAACGCAGAAAACCAGACCAAACTCCGAAATATTCTGGGCGAACATGACGCCATGCGCGTCCGGCGTTCGAGCGTTCAAGCAAAGGACCGAATGCTCTTTAATCCGGTCACTAACGAGTGGAAAAAGCAGCCGTGCGGTGCGGACTCGGCATTTAACAACTGCATTCCACGCTTCGAGTTCGTTGAGGCAACCAAGAACCTAAAGGACGTTGGCAACTACAAGTCAACTACACCCATCGGGAAGATGCTGGGAGGAGTTCTGGCCGAGATTCTGGAGGCTGAGGCGGAATACGTGAAGTTTCGCGAGCAGTTTGAGAAGCTGTTTGCTTCAGAGACTTCCACCATCAAGCAGAAGCTCAGAGACGTTAGCGGGCAAGTCTGCAACCATCTCAAAAAGCAGTTCCCAGACTGTGCGGACGTCGAGTTCATGGTGCAAGAGCCCGCCTTCGATGAACTGCTCAAGAACTTCCGCACGGAGGTCAACGACGGCGTGACAACGACGGCGGAAGAAAAGGGTGACGGAATGCAGCGGGCGCTGATGCTTGCCATCATCAAAACCTATGCCGACCAGCGGCGTGACGATGCGCTTGGGCGGTCGTTCATCTTCTTCATTGACGAGGCGGAGCTTCATTTGCACCCGACGGCACAGCGGCAGCTCAAGCAAGCCCTGCTTGAACTCGCCGACGGACACGACCAAGTCTTTATCAATACCCATTCCTCCGTGCTACTCGCAGACAGTCACGACCAGCAAACCCTCTTTCAGGTCAGGAAAATAGTGCAAGGCGAGACCCAGATTGAAAAGATCGATTCCGCGCTGACTAAACACGAAGTCATTTTCGAGCTTCTCGGAGGATCCCCGGCGGACATCCTGCTGCCCGCTAATTTCCTCATCGTGGAAGGGCCAAGTGAGGCCGAGTTTTTGAAAGGCGTCATTTCACGTCACTACCCAGAGCGTGTGGAAATCCAGGTTCTCCCGGCAACTGGCGATGACGAGCGGCAGCGGCAAATCGTGACGGCTGTCGACAACCTTCTGGCAACCTTGGAACGGCGACCGATTTATCGGGACCGACTCACCATTCTCTTTGACAAGCCGGATGGAGAGGATAAGGAGCGGAGATTCGAGGCCTTTAAAAAAAGCCGCAAACATGCGAATGCGAACAGCCAACTTTTTGTTCTCCCCGTGAATGGCCTTGAGGAATACTATCCAGCTGCGCTCCGCGCCGCCACGAACAGAGCCCAAAAGGTGAAGCTCGCCAAATTCATCGGAGCCAACATCACCAAGGAAGATTTTGAAACCAACATGTCGGTCGTCTTTCAAGCGCTGGAACACTGTTGGACGAATGCTTACCAGGACTAACCGCTATGCCCTCACTTGATTTCAAAGGAAAGAGCTTCATCTACACCCACCATCTCAGCGTGCCGTATCGCGAGCTGATCGTGGTGCCGGAGAAAAGCTGCCCGGCGGAGGGGTGCCAGCCCGACCTCGACGACAACCTCATTCTTCACGGCGACAATCTCGATGCGTTGAAGGCCCTCCTTCCGCGCTATGCAGGAAAGGTGGACTGTATCTACATTGACCCGCCCTACAATACAGGCGGCGATTGGGGCTACAGTGACAACGTCAACAGTCCATTGATGCGGGAGTGGTTGAAAAAGTCCGCCAACCCGGTCGATAAGGAAGACCTCCAGCGACACGACAAATGGCTCTGCATGATGTGGCCGCGCCTCCAGATTCTTCGCGAGTTATTGAGTGACCATGGAGCGATATTCATCTCGATAGCTCACCAAGAGGAGCACCGCTTACGTGGAGTGTTGGATGAAATTTTTGGAGAGGAACAGTTCGTTGCGTGCTTTGCATGGAAATCGCGGGCAAAGCCATCAAATATTGGGGACAAGAAGCGAAAACCCCAGCAGGTCTCCGAGTATGTGCTGGTCTATACGAAGACCGGGAAGGGCGAAGACAAGGTTTTCGGCCTTCTGACCTCCGGAGAGGACAGGAGCTACCCACACACTTTGGGAGACCGAAAGTATCGGCTGCAAACAATTCTCAAGTCGAACCGAGGGACGAACCAGCGAGAAACGATGCGTTTCGAGATTGCTGGCTATACGCCGCCGCCGGAGCAGCGATGGCAAGGTGGAGAAACGGAAATCAAGCGCCTTCACGCCGAGGATTACATCGAATTCCGCGAGGGAACCCCGTTTCGCCGCTATTTCGAGGACGAGGAAGACCCTGAACACGCGCCGATTTACACTTTCATTGACCCCAGCGTGAGCGGGACTGCAGAACACGGAAAAGTTCTGCTTAACCAAATCGTCGGTGGTAACCACAACTTCGACAGCGTTAAGCCGCTCGGTTTGATTGAATACTTATTGCGTTTCGCGACACAGCCGGATTCAATCATTCTCGATTCCTTTGCCGGGAGTGGAACGACAGGGCATGCTGTTTTGGCGCTGAACGCGAAAGATGGGGGTAAGCGAAAATTTGTGCTCGTCCAATGCGACGAATTTAACAAGGACTCTCGGGAGCTCGTCGATATTTGCCGTACGCTTACCGCAGAGCGCGTGCGGCGCGTAATCTGCGGGTACGACTACATTGGTACGCAGGAAACCGAGCTGCACCCGCCAGAGAAGGTGACGTGGACCACGTTCGCCAGGGACGGTAAGCGCAACGCCCTTCTAGATCACATTGCAAGCATTGAAAACCTCGAAGCCGGGAACTACGACAAGATCGAAAAGAAAATCACCGACGGTGTGCTGACCGTAGTCGGACAAAATCAGGTGACGGAGAAAATGCCTGGGCTCGGCGGTAGTTTCACATACCTCGAACTGGGGAACGCGATGGACTTACACAGTCTGCTGGCGGAGGCGCCAGGCACGCTGCCGAGTTTCACCGCATTGGCACGCTACCTTTTCTTTACTGCCACCGGCCACACCCTGCCCGCCGAGGCCACGCCAGTCACATCGAAGCCCGCCTCGAGTGGCAAGGGTAAAGCCAAGGCCAAGCCCGCGCCTGAAACGGCACCTGCTGGCGCCCCGCTCTTGATTGGCGAGACGGCGGTGTGGCGTATCTACCTCCACTATCAGCCGGATGAAGCGTGGCTGCGAAGTCCTGTCGCCGCTTTCACCCGGACGCACGCCGAGGCCATCGCCGCCGCGGGCAAGGGTACGGGAAAGCAGGCGCTAGTCTTCGCGGCCGCAAAATTCATCAACCACCGCTCGCTGCGCGAGCTACGGGTCGACTTTGCTCAACTGCCCTACGCCTTGCATCGCGTTCAAGCTGAATGAAACGCCTCGAATACCAGGAGGAGACCGTCGAGCGTTTCACGAGTTATCTCGAAACGCTTGTGGCCAAGCGCGACGGCGCGGAGCAACTCGCCGAGCTGGCGCGGCAGCACCAGATAGAACCGCAGAACACGGATTGGTGTGGCGGAACCTGGGACGTGCTCAAGGCCTCCGGCGTGCTTCCTATAGCTAAGGATGCCAGCGGCGCGCTCTTCGTCCCACCTTGGCTGCACCGGCAGGACGGCATTGGGCGGCCCGTGCCGAATGTTTGCCTCAAGCTCCCGACTGGCGGAGGCAAGACGTATCTCGCCACCCGCAGTATCGAGCAACTGCAACGCATTTTCTACCGCCGCGCCCATGGATTGGTGCTGTGGATCGTGCCAAGCGATGCCATTTACACGCAGACATGGAACGCCCTCGCCAATCGTGAGCACCCCTACCGCATGACGCTGGAACGCGCCAGCGGCGGGCAGGTGAAGCTGCTACGGCGCGGTGACTCCTTCACCAAGACGGACGTGGAAAATTATTTATGCGTCTTCGTGATGATGATGGCGGCAGCGGCACGGCAGGAGACGGAAGTCTTGAAGATGTTTCAGGACACGGGGCGCTATTCCGGGTTCTTCCCGCCGGAGGACGATTTCGAGGCGCAAAGGGAACTGCTCAAGCTGGTGCCCAATCTCGGCACGCTCGACCTCGCAGAAGGCGCGTGGGGTGGCGGCCCGACAGTAAAGCAAAGCCTCGGCAACGTGCTTTGCCTTGCACGACCGACGGTGATTCTTGACGAAGGGCAAACGGCATACTCGCCAATCCGCCGCTCGACCCTGGCGAAGTTCAACCCCAGCTTCATCCTCGAACTTTCGGCCACGCCGAACCGCGCAAGAGAGCAGCAAAGCAATGTGCTGCACAGCGTCACTGGCATGGCGTTGAAGAAAGAGGAGATGGTAAAGCTCCCGCTAAACCTGCACAACGCCGGGCAGGGCGACTGGAAGGACACGCTCATCGCCGCGCACGCCAAGCTGGCGGAACTGCAAACGCTCGCCGATGCGGAGCGCGACGAAACGGGGCGCTACGTGCGACCAATCCTTCTAGTCCGCGTAGAGCGCACAGGTAAGGATCAGACGGACGCGGGCAAGGTTCACGCGAACGACGTACGGAAGTTTTTGCATGAGACGCTCGGCGCGAAAGAAGGCGAGGTCGCGGAGAAGAGCAGCGCGGCGGATGAATTGTCTGCGCATGACCTGATGGCGGAAACCTGCCCGGTGCGCTTCATCCTCACAAAGGCGGCGTTGCAGGAAGGCTGGGATTGCCCCTTTGCCTACGTGCTAGCGGTCCTCGATGAGACTACCGCAGGCACGGCGCTGACGCAGATGATTGGGCGCATCCTCCGGCAACCGCACGCCGAATATTTTCCCGAAAGTCGCGCTGCGTTGAATCAGAGCCATGTCTTCGTCCGCAGGCAGAACGTGGCGGATGCCGTCGCCAAAGTGCGCGAAGGACTCTCAAGCGAAGGCATGGGCGACCTCGGCGAACTGGTGCGCGCGGCCGGAACAACCTCGACAGGCGGCAATGTGCAGCAGGTAACGGTAGCGCGGCGTATGGCTTTTCGTCAGCGCATCTTTCTCCCGCGCATCCTCACTCGCGACGGCAACGACTGGCGGCTGTTTGATTACGAGAGTGATCTTTTCCCACTAGTGGACTGGGAGGCGCTGGTGTGGTCGAAGGCGGCGCAGTTTTCGGCAGACGATACCGCGTTGCTCACCCACACTCGCGTCGCTGTGGACGTGGACCAACTCGGCCCTGATCCAAAAAAGCCTCTGGGCGTGCCGGAAGCAGGCGCCAAGCCCGACCTTGATTTCCCCGCGCTGGCACGCCTGCTTCTAGATGTGGTGCCGAATCCGTGGCAGGCCGCGCGCATCCTGCGTGGCGCTCTGGCGGCGCTGCGTGCGCGAAACTTTACCGAAGACCAGTTGCTCGCCAGCCGCTATCGGCTCATCGAGAAGATGCGCGCCGACCTGCTGGCCGACATCCATGTACAGACCGAGAGGATTTTCTGCGACCTGCTGGCGGATGGCGGGCTTTCATTCCGACTTGAAGGCAAAGGGTTGAGTTGGGAGCTGCTGAACGAGCTGAAGTTCGAGGTCACTCAGCCGCCCGACTTCCCCATCGCGCACAAAGCGAACGGGCAGCCGGTGACGAGATCGTTGTTCGAGCAAATCTGGAGCAAGCATTTCAACAGCCTCGAAAAGGACGTAGCGCTCTACATGGACGACGTAAAGGCCATCCGCTGGTGGCATCGCATCGCCGTGCAGGCCGACTGGTACCTCGACGGCTGGAAGAAGAAAAAGGTCTTCCCGGATTTCCTCGTCGCGCTGGAAGAGACGGAAGGCAAACCTTCCAAGCTCGTCGTGGTGGAGACGAAGGGCTTGCACCTCAAGAACGAAGACACTGACTACAAGCGAAAGCTTTTCGAGACATTGGAGCGCCACAGCGTAGGCGGCGTTCCGGTCGGCGACTTGATGCTTGAAGACAAGGCCGGGGCCATGCGCTTCCGGCTCGTATTGGATGGGGACTGGAAATCGCAGGTGGATGCGGCTTTGTTGGCCGGTGGAGTTTGAGTGATGGGATAAACGGGTCAGGCTCTCATGGCACTACCTTAAGCGATTTTCGCGCTTCGAGGATAGCGGCTCGGGCTTGATCACGTGGGACTGTCAAGTAGGCATGCGTTGTTGGTCGTCGCTTTACGGCATGAGGCTCTATTCGGTCTGG
>Ga0315906_10008117_pt1 | contig 12626 bp, 11 predicted proteins | sample LakEriMetagenome_4_FD_203526 | JGI IMG/M metagenome (GOLD analysis project Ga0315906, IMG submission 203526) | Freshwater fungal communities from buoy surface, Lake Erie, Ohio, United States - Buoy 2 MA122 | ecosystem: Environmental > Aquatic > Freshwater > Lake > Lake biofilm | place: USA...
AACAAGAAACTAATCCAATCAGTACAACTGAGTATTCAATTCATTTAGCTGACGGAAATCAATATCAGATTGTGAAAGAAAAAATGGGATATATTATCAAGAAAACTATTTCCGAATCACAAATCGATTACATTGAGCCGATGAAGAATAGAAAATATTTTCCATCTTATTCACAAGCTTTGAAAAAACTGAACTTAATGGCTAAAGAATTGAATAGAGTAAACGAACAAGAGGAAGAGGTTAGTTTATTCGGTGAACAAAAAAAATTCGTTTTGAAAACCCCAAAACCATCGGTTGATGAACCAATGGATATGCCTCCACCAGCTCCTCCTGCAGAACCTCCATCAGTACCGTCTCCAGAACTTCCTGATTCACCAGAAGCTGAAGCTCCGGCAGAAGTTCCTGATTCTGAAGTTTCTGTTGATGACACAGAAATGGATGTACAGGTTGATTCTGAACCAGTTGATTCCGATGTTGTTACATTCAAATCTATCCAAAAGTTGACTGGAAAGTTAACACAAAAATTGAGAGAATTTGAACAAGAAAAAGGTTTGACTTCAGAAAATATAAAATATGTTCTGAACATGGTTTTATCTGCAGTTGATTTGAATTCACTTTCTGACGAAGATAAAGAAGATGTACTTTCTAAATTTGAAAGTGAAGAAGAAGATATGTCCGGTGAAATGGACATGGATATGTCAGGAGAAGAGGATATCACTGGTGATTCTGAGGTTGAAGACGTACAGACAGATATGGATGTACCGGTTGACCAAGAAATGGGTGAAGGTTCATTACATGATGCGATTTTGGACAGCATTTTTGCAGAATCCAAAATAGATAAAATAATTTCAAACTATTTCGAATTGTCTGATTCCGAAAAAAGAGAAATGAAAGAAAAGAGAGTTACAGAACAAATAAAAAGAAAATCAGAATTCAACAAGTCGATAGAGAAAATTGAAAATCTGAGTGAAACAATAGAACAAGAACTTTCTTCTAAGAAGTTCTTAGAAGAAAACAAAAACTATATTTTCTTAGGTAAAACAAATAAGAAAAATTTAGTTTTCGAAAATAAAACAGGTCAAATTAAGATTTCACCTGAAGGTTTAGTAATATGAGTTATCTAGTTTTTGTAAATGGGTTAGGTCCTAATTATAAAGGAGATAATTTATATGAATTCATTTTTTCTGACACTTTGGATGTGTGGGGAGATTCTTGGGAAAGTAAACCTTGTAATTCTTATCCTACCCCTCCTGAGTTAAAATATATTAAAAAGGTAGGAGTTCTGAAAAACACTGATTTGAAATTGGAGTTAATTCAGAACTCCGATTATTTTTCGATGGTCGATGCAATGGACGATGTTGTTGCATTAGCTTGGGAACAAGGTGAAGAATCCAAAAACAAAAGATTAGTTTTTAGATTCGGAGAGGGAGAAAATGAAATTAAAGATAAACTTTACGAGAACGATTTGATTCTCGAGTTTGAAAAAAAAGTAGTATATGAAAACTAACGTAAAGGCTTTGGAATTAATAGAGTTAGGGTTATCATCAAAAACAGTTTCCAAGTTAACAGAATCACAAATAAACATTTTACATTCGAAACTTTTATCTGAAGCGATAACACAAACAACAACAACATCTTTCAATATCCCTACAGCTGATGCGGAAAAAGGGGTAACTTTACCAGCACAATCAACAGGGAAAAAGATGACAATACAGAAAACACCAACAGGAATCAAAGCAACTCCTACTGAAGAAGTCACTGAGGATGAAACTGATGATGTTACAGATGATGATGCATTAGAAAAAGATTCTTTACAAGATTATACGGGACAAGAAGCCCCTCATGATGCTAATGACATGGCACCTGATGGTATGGACGATGACTCAGATAACGATAGAAAAATGATGGGAATGTCTGAGTCAAAAAAAACAGAGAAAAACCCTTGGGCTATTTGTCACGCTCAATTGGGACCGAGAAAAAATGCAAAGTTTGAGAGTTGTGTCAAACAAGTGAAAAAATCTTTGAAAGAAGGTAAAAATCCTGTAACTTTGTTCATCGAAGAAAAAATAACAAAATTAGTAGAATCATACATTCCACCTAAGATGACAAAAAAAGATTTAATAAACTATATTAACGAGGCAGAACCTGCGGTTGCACCAAAACCAGGTGTTAAAGAACCAAAACCAGGAACCAAAAATCCACCGAAACCAAGACCATCACACCCTGGAAAAAATCCAAGTCCTGGTACTAACCCAGCACCAAAGGCGAAAAATGTAGAAGACGCAAAAGACGCGATAATCGACACAATCATCAATATTCTGAAAAATGGCTAAAATTAAAGAACAATTAGATTACGGTAATAGACCTGAAAGAATGGACCCAAATCTCGAAAGAAAGTTGAGAGCGGGTCAAGACATATATTCTACAAACCCCGCAATGAAGAAGGGTGCTAAAGATGTTCAGAGACTAATTAGTAGTAGATTTGGGAAGGTGGCGGACAAATTGAAAGAAGTTACTGGTATCCAAGACATTTCCTCAAAAAATGTTCAGGGCATGATTTACAGGGAGATGATGTCTAAAGTACCAATGATTATTGGTATTGAAAACAGACATAAGGATGAGTTGGAAAAACTTGCAGTAAAAATATCTTTGGACGAAACAGAGGTTCCTGAAGATTGGTATAAAATAGAACCATATCTCAATAGGGAACCTATTGACGTTTCAAATTTCAGATATAAACCTGAAGAAGAAGAGGACGATGATGAAGAAAAAGAAGAAAAACCACAAATACCTTCATTTGAAATAGAAGATTTAACGGATGAAGAAATTTTGGAATTAGAGAAACACAAAAGAAATATTATTAATGCTATTATACAAGGGTCAGCAAAAAAAGGACATTACCTTTTCCAAAAACCCGAAGTTAAAAGAGAGTTAGATAGAATTGACCCAAGATTATACGACGCTTATTTAGGTATCATGGCAATAAATGACTTCCTTTATTTCTCTATGGAGCAAATGATTGAAGCCATGAGTCAAACAGGTCAAGGAGTTGCTGGTAAAGTTGAATTAGATTCAAACGATGAGGATGAGGGAGGAGAAGAAGGTGAAGAAACACCCGATACAGTAATTAGGGCTTTCGGTCTTATATTTCCAATTCTTTGTCATGAAGTTATAAAAGGTTTAGAAGAAGCCGCGGGTAGACATGGATTACCACAAGACCCTGAACTTTCTCAGAAGGTTATGGGACAAACGGACATTTTATCGAATGAACCAATGCAACTTAGGATTGGTCCCGAAATAGTTGAGAAACTCAGAATGGCTTTGCCTGATGATATGTTCGATGAATCGAATAAAGGTTTAATAAATTGGTTCAAAGTTGAACTTTATAGATTAGAGGCTAAAGAATTTTTGATGTTAATTGGTGATGTGATTTCGGAAGACGAATCAAAAAATAAAAAAGCCACAAAAGTTTTTGAAGAATTAATGAAACAAGCATCATTGTTGAAGCAGGAGTACGAAGAATATAAAAAAGATAAAGGTGAAGACCCTGATGATGACGATGATTTAGGAGACTTTTTGGGTGGATTGGGAATATCCCTTAGTTAAAAAAAATTTGTGACCAAAGAACAATTAATTATTGAGGTTACTAAATGTGTCAGAAATACACCATATGCACTTAAGACATACTTACAAACTTATGATAACACAGTTTCTAAGTATGTCCCTTTAGACTTATTCCCTGACCAAGTCAGTCTTATTGAGGACTACGAAAAATACAACGAAAATATTGCACTAAAATATAGACAAGCGGGTGTCTCAACGGTAACCGCTGCTTGGGCATCTAAAAAATTAGTTTTTGCGAAAAAACAAAAACCTGAAAAGGTTCTGATAATTGCCAATAAGTTAGATACATCTGTGGAAATGGCTAATAAAATTAGGTCATTCACAGAACAATGGCCATCATGGGTTGGTGTTGGATTTTCTGCAGAAAAAAATTCACAAAGACATTTCAAGCTCACAAATGATTGTGAGGTCAAAGCTGTTGCAACATCCAAAGACGCACTGAGAGGTTATACTCCGACTATTCTTATCTTCGATGAGGCGGCGTTCATTGATGCAGACGGAGATTTCTGGTCTGCATGTATGGCTTCACTTTCTACAGGTGGTAAAGTTATTGTTGTATCCACTCCTAACGGATACGACCCAATATACTACGAAATATATGACCAAGCTCTCAGAAATATGAATGATTTCAAAATATCTGAAATGTTTTGGTATCGTGACCCGAGATATACAAGAGATTTGTATATGGTCAAAACAACAGATTTGGTACATTACTTGTTAAACAGGGAAGAATACAAAGATGATGTTGTGATTGATTTATCAACTGATAAACCTTACGAACGTGACCATTCTATAGTGACCGAGTACATCAAACAAGGTTACAAACCTTGTTCTTCATGGTTTGAAGGAATGGTTAAAAAATTAAAGTATGATAGGAGAAAGGTGGCTCAAGAGTTGGAATGTAACTTCTTGGGTTCTGGTGATAACGTGTTTGAATCAGAAGTACTACAGAATATCTCACAAAATACTTTACAAGAACCTGGTGCTAAATTAATGGGTGGTTCATTATGGATTTGGAAAGAACCTGTAGTTGGTCACAAATATGTAATGGGTGTTGACGTTTCAAGAGGTGACTCTGAAGATTTTTCATGTATAGAAATTATAGACTTTGATGAGAATGAACAAGTTTTAGAATACGTTGCTAAAGTTCCGCCTGACGTAGTTGCCGAGATAGCCTATAAATGGGGAACCATGTATGACGCATTTTGTGTTGTGGATTTGACAGGAGGAATGGGAGTTGCGACTGCTAGAAAATTACAAGAACTAAATTATAAGGGTTTATATGTTGACACAACAGAAAGTACTAATAAGTGGAAATGGGACCCTAAATTGAATGAAAAAATTCCAGGAATAAATTTCAATAGTAAACGTGTACAAATTATTGCATCATTCGAAGAAGTTGTTAGACATGGATTCAAAGTAAGGTCTACTAGATTATACAATGAGATGAATACTTTTGTGTATATCAACGGAAGACCCGACCATCAAAAAGGTCACCATGATGATTGTATCATGGGAATCTCGATGGCGACTTATGTTGCGGAAAAATCGTTTCAACAACTAACAAAAAACGTAAATCATACAAAGGCGATGATAAATTCTTGGTCCACTTCAGTGAATGAAAATAAAAATTCATCACAGTTTTTTAATCCAATGATGCCACAAACCGACCAAAAAAGACAATATTTTCCAAACCAAGGACCGGCTCGTGATGATTACGAGAAATATAGATGGTTGTTCTGTTGATGATAACTATTTATATTATCAACCAGTAAAGTAAAATTGTAAAATGGCGGAAAATAATTTAACGGTATGGCAACGACTTGGTAAAGCGTTTGGACCTAATTCTTTGTTGGGTCAAGATTACCCCACCTTCAAATTTGACAAAAAAGAACTTTTAAGAACTCAAGATAGAGCTGAGTACGAAAGAGAAAAACTACAAGCTCAGCAAACTTTCTATTTGGCTAATCAGTGGACTAAAGTAGAAAACAATTTATATACCCAAGCAATATTTTATGAACCATCGAGGTTATCTGCAACTTATGACTATGAGTCTATGGAATATACGCCAGAGATATCTGCAGCATTGGACATTTATGCAGAGGAGTCTACAACTGTTAACGAGGATGGATTCATACTTCAAATTTATTCTGAATCAAAAAGAATAAAAGCGGTTTTAGCTGATTTGTTCAACAACACTTTAGATATAAATACAAACTTACCGATGTGGACAAGAAATACTTGTAAGTTTGGAGATAACTTTGTCTTTTTGAAATTGGACCCTGAAAAAGGTATTGTAGGTTGTCAACAACTTCCAAACATTGAAATAGAGAGACATGAAATAGGAATGACTGACAAACATGCGGTCAATTTGGGTAAATCTGAAGCTAAGAAAGCTCTCAGTTTTGAATGGAAGTCCAAAAACATGACATTCCAAACATGGGAAGTTGCTCACTTCAGGTTATTAGGTGATGATAGAAAATTACCTTACGGTACGTCTATGTTGGAAAAGGCAAGAAGAATATGGAAACAACTTCTACTTTCTGAAGATGCTATGATGATTTATAGAACATCAAGAGCACCAGAAAGAAGAATATTCAAAGTATTTGTTGGTAACATGGACGATAACGATGTTGAGGCTTATGTTAATCGTGTTGCAGATAAGTTCAAAAGACAACAAATCGTAGACCAAAAAACGGGAAATGTTGACTTGAGGTTCAATCAAATGGCGGTTGACCAAGATTATTTTGTACCTGTAAGGGACCCTGCATCACCAAGTCCAATTGAAACTTTACCTGGAGCTCAGAACTTATCTGAGATTGCGGATATTGAATATATTCAGAAAAAATTATTAACAGCTTTAAGAGTACCTAAAGCCTTTTTGGGTTTTGAAGAAGTTGTTGGTGATGGTAAAAACTTATCTTTACAAGACATTCGTTTTGCAAGGACAATTAATAGGATACAGAAATGTATGATTCAGGAACTTAACAAAATCGCAATCATACATCTTTTCTTATTAGGTTTTGAAGATGAAATCTCGAACTTTACATTGGGTCTTACAAATCCGTCTACACAAGCAGACTTACTCAAAATCGATGTTTGGAAAGAGAAAATACTCCTATATAAGGACTTGGTTGCGGACCCAGGAAACGGTATTCAAGCTACTTCTTCAACATGGGCTAAAAAACACATATTTGGATTCTCGGATGAAGAAATCAGAGTTGATTTAATGCAGCAGAGATTGGAAAGAGCAATTGGTGAAGAATTAAAACAAACACCAACAGTCATAAGTAAAACAGGTCTATTCGATTCTATCGATAAGCTTTATGGACAAGCGAGTGGTGGTACTGTTTCAGCAAGCGCGGAAGCGTCTTTTGGGGGTGAAGTAGGTGTTTCACCAGAATCTGAAATACCACCAGCATTACCTCCTGAACCTGCACCAGCCGGTGGAGAAGCTGCTGTAACTCCTGAGGGTACAGAAGAAAAAATGAATATTTTGGTCGAAAATCACGTTTTGAAAGGTAAATCTTTCATCGATTTGGAACAAGGTCAAAATTCTTTGGGAGAAATGGAGAAAGAATTAGATAAGTTATTAAATTAGTAATATTTATATTCAAATATAGAAAACACATGACTTTCGGTTTAGTAAAATCAATAATAGAAGAGAATCTTTTGGAATCTTACAAAGATGAAAAATCTTTCAAAAAAGCAATGAATGAATTCAAGCAGAATATTTTGAATCATAAGGAGATTTCTAAGATTTATTCTCTCTACGATGATTTATCCAAACCACAAAGCTTGAGTGAGCAAGACGCAAAAGAATTTGTATCTGAAGGAATTTCTTTAATACAAAAATTACTCCCTAAAGTAAAGTTACCTAAAATAGTTGGCGAATCAAAGGTAGAAAACAAATACAAAACTATAGATGAGTTGGTGTATATTGAAAATAAAGTTTCTATTTTAGAAAGGATGGAACTAAAGAAAAAGTTGTATAAATTAATGACCGAATCTCAGAAATCATCCAAAGAAACAATTCAAATACCTTTATCAACCATGGTAAAGATTGCTAATCAGACAGTTCAAAAATATGTAGAAAATTTGGATGAAAATTCTAAGAAAGAACTTTTTGAAATTTTGAAAGAGGATTCTAATGAACTTCAAAATAAGTTTGATATTCTAAAAGAAAGTGCGATAAGTAAATTGACACCAATGGTGGAATCAGAAAGTGATTCTGAAACAAAAAGTAAATTACAAGAAACCATCTCGAAAATACAAGGAGATACTTTCACCCAACTCAACTTTCTGAAGTTGAAAAAACTTACTGAGTCTCTCTAAGAGTTTTTAATTTTTTGAGTATAAATCGCCTTTAGTATCTGTTTTCTCTTAACTACAGATTTCTTTACATACTCTTTTCTTTCCAACAACTTTTGTTGCTGTTTAGTTTTAATTACTTTGGATTTAAGAGTTTTGAGAGCTCTTTCTATACTGTCCTTTCCTTTAATTTCAATGATTAACATATATTACAAATATCGCGATTTTTATTAAAATTTTGACACTTAAGTCAGTATATCTTATGTTTATAAAAAAATAAACACAAGTAATATGAAAATTGATGAAAAAAGGGAAAAGTGTAAAAATGAATTTATCTAATTTATTCAAGTCTACGTATGGTACGGTAGATTCTAAAAATTTGAAATCATTATATATAAACATTCAATCATGGGTATCACCCAAAGAAGAACTCGACAACTGGAATAGAGTTGTTGGTAATTTAAGTAGAGAATTAAAACATACAGTATTTGAATCGATACCAACTCACATCTTTAATAAAAATTCCATAGTTGATTTAGATTTACGAACAAGTGGGATTTCATCAGGAAAAAAATCATTTTTCAATTTAGAAATAAATCTTTTTTTAGATAAAGAGTTAGATTTCAAATCCAACGAACTTAAAGATTCAGTCAAAAGAATTGTCAAAAACATTCAAAAAACAAATATTTCTGAGAATTCATATTTCGATTTTTCACTGACAAAGAAGTAAGTATTAGTATCAATGGATATTTATTAAGAAAATTCAATGAAAAAGTTAAGAATATTGGAGTCACATGAGACAGGTCACGGAATTTTAGTTGAAATGGATGCGGGGTTTGTTTCTCCTATGGACGAAATAAATATCAAATTGATGAAAGAAGGTAAAAACTTAGATTATAGAAATCCGTTTGAGTTTTATGCTGTACTTCAAAAACATGATGTACCTAATAGAAATGGTAGAACATATCCTGAACAAATATTAAAAAGAGAGGCAGACAAATATAAGAAATTAATTCAAAAAGGATTATCAACATCGGAGTTGAATCACCCTGAATCATCTCTGATTGATTTGGATAGGGTCTCACATATCATAACAGACATTTGGTGGGATAAAAATATTTTGATGGGTAAATTGAAGTTGTTGACTTCACCAGGATTTCACGAAAGTGGAATTGTAACAACTAAAGGAGATATTGCAGCGAATTTATTGAGACAAGGTGTAACGATGGGAGTATCCTCAAGGGGGGTAGGGACTTTGAAAAAAGTTGGTGAAAGAAATGAAGTTCAGGATGACTTTGAATTAATATGTTTTGATTTGGTATCTTCTCCTTCCACACCTGGAGCTTATTTATTTGATAACGTTGACGACAGAGAAAAATACGACGAAAACTTAGAAGAAGAAAAAAAGATGAATGCAATTTCTTCAAGTAGTGTATCTAAATCTGTTGATTTGATGAAAAAATTATCCGATTATTTATCAAAATAAAAAATATGGATGAAAAGTACTTTGTATCAAAAATCACTTATGATTTGCCGGATGAGAACACCGGTAAGATAAAAAAAATTAGAGAAGAAAAATTAGTGAGAGGTTATACCGTCACAGATGTTGAGGCTAAGGTTACAAAATTGTATGAAAATTTTTCATACGATTGGAGAATAACTTCAGTCTCCGAAAGTAAAATAGATGAAGTAATCGAAAAATAGTCAAAATCTAAAGTGGTCAAATCTGACCACTTTTTTTTTGCAACAAAGAAAAGTATTTGTAATAGTCTGAAAATTAAACTTTTTTCAATAATGGAACTATTTATTGAATAAAAATAACACGACTATGCAAGAAAATAAGAATCTTGTTGAAGAGGCACTCATTCAAATGAAAAATGTTGAAGAGGTAATCGCCGAAAATGCAAAAGGAATACTTGCTTCGACTATGAAGGAAGAAATCAGCCAACTTGTAAAAGAATCTCTTTCTGAACAGGAAGAATTAGACGTAGATACTGATGTAGAAGATACTGAAGTTGATAATGATAGTATGGATTCTGAAGAAGTAGAATTATCTATGGATGACGAAGATATGGATTTACCATCAGATGACGATACTCCAATTGATTTGACTCACGTAGAAGATGAAGAAGAACTTTTGAAAGTTTTCAAAGCTATGGGAGAAGATGATGGAATTATCGTAAAGAAAGACGGTGAAGATATTCATTTGAAAGATAACGAAACAGATGAAGAATATTTAGTAAAACTCGGTGAATCCGAAGAAGAAAATTATGAAGCTATGGAATACAATGAAGAAGTATCTGATGACAAAGTACAAGACGTAATTGATGCAATTTTTTCCGACGAACCAATGGATTCTGACATGGGTTCTTCAATGGATTCTGAGGACGAGATGGATGTAGATGACGAAGTTGTTTACGAAATCGAATTCAACGAAGAATCTGATGATGAAGAAGACGAGGAAGAAGAGATGGACGAGTCTGAAGAAGAGATGGACGAGTCTGAAGAAGAAATGGACGAGTCTGAAGAAGAAATGGACGAGTCTGAAGAAGAAATGGACGAGTCTGAAGAAGAAATGGACGAGTCTGAAGAAGAAATGGACGAAGCCGAAGAAGATGAAGGTTGGCACATGAATGAGACTTATAGTCACAAAAAAACAAAAAAGAAAGAAACAAAAGAAGGTAAAATGTCAGTTAAACCTAAAGGTGTTGGAATTGGAAAACCTAAATTCTCATATAAGAAGACTTCTGGTGGCTTCAAAGAAGACAAAAAAGAAGGACCAAAAACTATGGGTACAGGGAAAGCAAAATTCGAATACAAGAAAGGTGAGAACATGGAAGGTAAATCCAAGGTTGTAAAAAAAGTTGAGACTAAGGAAGCTTCCAGAACTTACGGTATGGGTTCAAAAGAAGGTAGAGGTTTAAGAAAAGGTATTACTCCTAACAGAAATCTTACTTTCGAGAACTTAGAACAAGAAGTTAAAATGTTGAGAGAAAAGAATGAAGAGTATAGAAAGGCTTTGAATGTTTTCAGAGAAAAACTCAATGAAGTGGCTATCTTTAATTCTAACTTGGCATACGCAACAAGATTGTTTACTGAACATTCTACAACTAAGAAGGAGAAAATTAATATTCTCAGAAGATTTGATAATGTTCAATCTTTGAAAGAATCTAAGTCATTGTACAAGATTGTAAAAGATGAATTGAATCAAACCGAATCTAAATCATTGAATGAAACTGTAGAAAACAAATTAAATCAAAGTGTTCAAACAGGTTCATCAACAACTCTAATCGAAAACAAAACTTATGAGAATCCTCAGTTCTTGAGAATCAGAGATTTGATTACGAAGGTTAGATAATAAAAAATAAATAAAAACAAAAAAACAAAAAAATGGGAGCATTATTAGAATCAGGTCTCGTTGGTAACATTGGTCTTAAGCACCTTAAAGTTATCAAAGAAGATACTATCAACAAATGGGATAGCCTTGGTTTCCTCGAAGGATTGAAAGGCCATCAAAAAGAAAATGTAGCTCAGCTTTATGAAAACCAAGCATCACACTTGATTAATGAGGCATCTACAACATCAGACTCAGGTTCATTTGAAACTGTTGTATTTCCAATTATCAGAAGAGTTTTCTCTAAATTATTGGCTAACGACATCGTGTCTGTACAAGCTATGAACTTACCAATCGGTAAATTGTTCTATTTTGTACCACAAATTCAGAACTACCAAGACGCCGCTAATCAGCATTACGCACCTTACGGAGCACCTAATGGTCCAACTGACCCTAATTCTGGTTACAACTGGAACGAAGGAAGAGACCTTTATGATAGATTTTATGAAGGTACTGAACCAGCTTTAGACCCTCCAGGTTTGTTTGATTATTCTAAAGGTCAGTTTTCTGCTATCACAGCTGATGTTACAACTGCACAATGGAATAATACAACTTTGAACCTTGAGCCTGCAGCTTACACTTCAGACGCTTATAGAAAAGTTCTTATTATCATGTCAGGTTTCGCTACTGAAGCTGCTGGTAAATTGATTGGCCCTGACGGTAACCCAATTGACACTGAAGCTTTCTTGTCTGATTTGACAATTTATGGTGTTGCAGGAAATGCGACTACTTCAGCTAACACATCTAACCCTTATCTTTTCAGAGTAGTAACTCAAAGATATGGTAAAGGTATTGTTCAGTACGGTAATAACAACACATCTTTGACATTCCCTTCATCTTTGACAGATGGTGGTCAGTATGACAATATTTGTGATGTTAACGGTAACATTTACTTGGAAGTTGACCTTCAAGTTCCATGTGCTGTTGGTGCTAACTCAATCGACGGTTACTCTGGTTCAACATTCGCATCTACAGCGGTTGTAAACAACGCGTTCACAGCTACTTACAGAATCTACAAGAATCTTGAATTCGAAGACAGAATTGGTGAGGTTTCTTTTGACCTTCAATCTGTAACAGTTTCTGTAACTGAAAGAAAATTAAGAGCTCAATGGTCACCAGAAATGGCACAAGACGTTGCAGCATTCCACAACATCGACGCTGAAGCTGAATTGACAGCTTTATTGTCTGAGCAAGTTGCAGCTGAAATCGATAGAGAAATCTTGAGAGACCTTAGAAAAGGTGCAGCTTGGAACTTAAGATGGGATTACAACGGTTGGAAGAGACTCGGAACAAACGC
>Ga0315906_10008119_pt1 | contig 12624 bp, 9 predicted proteins | sample LakEriMetagenome_4_FD_203526 | JGI IMG/M metagenome (GOLD analysis project Ga0315906, IMG submission 203526) | Freshwater fungal communities from buoy surface, Lake Erie, Ohio, United States - Buoy 2 MA122 | ecosystem: Environmental > Aquatic > Freshwater > Lake > Lake biofilm | place: USA: Lake...
ACAATTTGGGTAGGCGCTGCAGCGTACCCACATCGGCCACCATGCCAATGTTGATCTCTTGAATGCAGAAAAAAGCGTCTTGCGTGGCATATCGAATACAGCAAGCGGTCACCATGTCAACGGCGCCGCCAATGCAACCGCCGTGAATGGCTGCGATGACCGGAATGCGCATGCTCTCCAGCAAAGTGAAGGTCGACTGCATGTCGGTGAGCGAGTCATAAATGGCCGCACGACCTTCGGGGCTGTCGGCGTCCATGGCAATGGCGCTCGAAAAAGTGTCCAGCGACATACCCGCAGAAAAATGCTTGCCAGTGCTCGAAATAACCAGTGCACGTGCCTCACCCGCTTCGTTGAGCTGGCGCAACACCATGTCCAGCTCACGCCAAAAAGTGGGGTGCATGGTATTCAGCGATTCGGGCTTGTTCAGCACCAAATGCGCCACATGGTCATTCGTCGTCAGAGAAAAGCAATTGAGTTTGTCCATGGGGGCTGGCCTCGTTGAGTGCAGAGTGAGAAGATGAATCAGAACTGTAGCGGGCGATGCTTTCGGGCACTGTCCCATGTTTGACCAGAGAGCCGACTCGGACTCCCAAAAGCCGCAGCTTTCGACTCAGGTCGACACGCTTCAAGCACAGTCCGGCAAATTTGCGTATCTCTTTGGCATCCTGGGTGTAAAAAGTCAGGGTTTGATCGCGAGTCACGCTTTTGAAGTTGTCGTAGCGCAGCTTGATGCCAATGGTTTTACCGTCATAACCTTTGCGTTTTAAATCGGCAGCCAATTGTTGGCAAAGTTTTGTGAAAACCTTGCCCAATTCTTCCTTGTCACGCACAGCATGCAAGTCCGTTTCGAAGGTGGTTTCTCGGCTGATGCTCACAGGCTCGCTTTCGGTACTAATAGGACGGTCGTCTCGACCCCATGATGCCTCATGTAACCAAGCACCATACACTTTGCCAAAGTGGTTTTGTAGCCAAGGCAGCTCACAAGCGGCCAATTGGCCGATGGTTTCAATGCTGTGCTGCTTGAGTTTTTCATCGGCCTTGGGGCCAACGCCATTGATCTTGCGACAGCTTAAAGGCCAGATGGCCGTTTGCAAATCTTCTTCATGCACGACGGAAATGCCGTTGGGCTTGTTGAACTCACTGGCCATCTTGGCAATCAGTTTGTTGGGTGCAACGCCCACAGAGCAGGTGAGGCCAGTGGCTTCAAAAATACATTTTTGAATGAGCCGAGCCAAAACTCTACCGCCTTCGCGTTGGCCGCCAGGCACCTCGGTGAAGTCGATGTACACCTCGTCCACACCACGGTCTTCCATGAGGGGTGCGATGTCGGTGATGATGCCTTTGAAGACTCTGGAGTAGTGGCGGTATTGGTCAAAGTCCACTGGCAACAAAATAGCTTGAGGGCACAACTTGGCGGCTTTCATGAGCCCCATGGCCGAGCCAATGCCAAATTGCCGCGCCGCATAAGTTGCGGTGGTAATGACCCCGCGGCCTGTATAACCCTCAATGCGGGGGAAAAAATCAAGCGGAATTTCGGAAAGATTGTCAGAAGACCACTCATAGTCTGGGTGGGCTGCGCGCAGTCGACCCAGCAAGTCATCTTCTTTGCGCCTGCCGCCCCCAATGACCACCGGCAAACCCTTGAGTTGGGGGTAGCGCAACAACTCGACAGACGCGTAAAACGCGTCCATGTCGAGGTGGGCAATTCTTCTTTTGAGTGGTGTGTTGGGCGTCACAAACTCAAATTGGAAGTGTGCGTGTTATTGAGGAAATGTGCCCGGCAACAAGATGCTCTTGTCGACCGTGTCCATTTGCGTGCGACCACAAAATGCCATGGTCAAATCAAGCTCGTTGTGAATGATTTGCAAGGCCTTCTCAACGCCGGGTTGACCCATGGCGCCCAAGCCGTACAAGAACGCCCGACCAATGTAGGTGCCTTGAGCGCCCAAGGCGCGGGCTTTGAGCACATCTTGACCGCTGCGAATGCCGCCGTCCATGTGCACTTCAATTTGCTTGCCCACGGCATCCACAATGGCGGGCAGGGCTTCAATGCTACTTTGGGCGCCATCGAGTTGGCGGCCGCCGTGGTTGCTCACAATCATGGCGTCGGCGCCGCTCTCTACGGCCAAACGGGCATCTTCCACATCTTGAATGCCCTTCAAAATGATTTTGCCGCCCCAACGTTTTTTGATCCACTCTACGTCGCCCCAGTTCAAGCGGGGATCAAACTGCTGAGCCGTCCAAGCCGACAAAGAACCCATGTTCTCAACACCCTTCACGTGGCCCACAATGTTGCCAAACTCTCTGCGCGACGTGCCCAGCATGCCCAGTGCCCAACGCGGCTTGCTGGCAATGTTGATGATGTTGGGAATGGTGAGTTTGGGGGGGGCAGACAAACCATTTTTCAAGTCTTTGTGACGCTGTCCCAAAATTTGCAAATCCAAGGTAATGACCAAGGCAGAGCAGTTGGCAGCGCGTGCGCGCTCAATCAAGCGCTCAATGAAATCGCGATCGCGCATGACATAGAGCTGGAACCAAAAAGGATGGCCATCAGTCCCCTTGGACACATCTTCAATGGAGCAAATGCTCATGGTGGACAAGGTAAATGGAACGCCAAATTTTTTGGCTGCGCGGGCCGCCAAAATTTCACCATCGGCGTGTTGCATGCCGGTGAGGCCTGTGGGCGCAATGGCCACAGGCATGGCCACCTTCTGACCAATCATGGTGGTGGCCGTGCTACGGCCTTCCATGTTCACAGCCACACGTTGGCGCAATTTGATTTTTTGAAAATCGCTTTGGTTGGCGCGGTAAGTGCTTTCTGTCCAAGAACCGCTGTCGGCATAGTCATAGAACATGCGAGGCACACGTTTTTGGGCCAGGATGCGCAATTCTTCGATGGTGGTGATCACGGACATATTAGATTTCCAATTTGAATTGAAATTTGGATTGAAGCTTGAAAGGCTTGTCTTTGAATTTGATCAGCTGCAACTCACACTGCCGCAACCGGACATGGTGACGTTTTTGACGATGGAGGGGTCGGCCAGTGTTTCGGTTTCGCTGTCAAAGTTGACCGATTTCAAATGCTGGGCCAAGCCGGCATCCATGGTGGCAGCGTGCTGAGGAAACCACTCGGCCAAGGCTTCTGCCATGCGTGAAATGATTTCTTGGTCGCCTTGAACATAGTGGGTTTCCACAGCGCGCATGGTTTCCAAAATGGTGGCGTGTTGCCCAGCATGGCAGTTGTCTTCGCTGAAACCTGTGGCCACCATCCAGCGGTCTTCTTGTGCAAAATGTTCCACCGTGTGATTGAGGAATTCGCGGTACAGGTTGAGCTGTTCGGCTTGCGGCGTGAGCAGCAAAGCATTCAGCATGGTCACAAACTCTTCGTGTGTGTGGTCCATGCGGCCATCACCGGTGTGCAACTCAGCGGTCCAATTGAGGCCTGCTGCAAAGGGGGACACGGTGCCTTGTTCGGCTTGAGTGGTTTGCATTAGAAAAGCCTTTTAAAAATCTAGTCGCGCATGGTGACGCGCAATTTGCTGGCGAACTTGGCTAGGCGCAGTACCGCCCAATGTATTGCGAGCGTTCAAGGAGCCCACCAAGCTGAGGCATTCAAACACATCGGCTTGAATGGCGGGATTAAATTGTTGCAAGGTGGTCAAAGGCAATTCGCTCAAATCCAAATTTTGAGTTTGCGCCGTTTTGACAGCATGTGCCACCACTTCGTGGGCATCGCGGAAGGGCAGGCCTTTTTTGACCAAGTAATCGGCCAAATCGGTGGCCGTGGCATAGCCTTTTTTGGTTGCCGCCTCCATGGCTTGCGCATTAACGGTTATGCCGCCTTCTTTCTGACCGGTCTGTGAATTGACTTGACCGCCAATCATTTCGCTGAAAATGCGCAAGGTATCTTTGAGGGTGTCTACTGTGTCAAACAAAGGCTCTTTGTCTTCTTGGTTGTCTTTGTTATAGGCCAAGGGTTGGCCTTTCATCAAAGTGATCAAGCCCATCAAGTGGCCCACTACACGGCCCGTTTTGCCACGCGCCAACTCGGGCACGTCAGGATTTTTCTTCTGCGGCATGATCGAGCTGCCCGTGGTGAAACGGTCGGCAATTTTCACAAAGCCAAAGTTTTGGCTCATCCACAAAATGAGTTCTTCGCTGAGGCGGCTGATGTGCACCATGCACAAAGAAGCGGCTGCTGTGAATTCAATGGCAAAGTCGCGGTCGCTCACACCATCCAAGCTGTTTTGGCAGACACAGGCATTGCCGTGCTGGTCCACCATGCCCAAGCTTTTGGCCACGCGTTCGCGGTCAAGTGGGTAGGTGGTGCCAGCCAATGCGGCTGAGCCTAAAGGCAAACGATTGGTGCGGCGACGCACATCGGCCATGCGCTCGGCATCGCGCGCAAACATTTCGACATAAGCCAACAAGTGATGCGCAAAGCTGACGGGCTGTGCCACTTGCAAATGCGTGAAGCCTGGCAAGATCACTTCTACATTTCGCTCTGCCACTTCGATCAATGATTTTTGAAGGTCGTTTAGCAAACCAGCAATCAGATCAATTTCGCTGACCAACCAAAGGCGCACATCGGTGGCCACTTGGTCATTGCGGCTGCGACCTGTGTGCAGGCGCTTGCCTGCATCGCCCACAATTTGCGTGAGGCGGGCTTCGATGTTGAGGTGCACATCTTCCAAGTCCAACTTCCACTCAAATTGGCCTTTGGCAATTTCTTCGGTAATTTGCGCCATGCCGCGCTGAATGTCGGCAAAGTCTTGGGCGCTGATGATTTTTTGGGCCGCCAGCATTTCGGCGTGCGCCAGGCTACCCTGAATGTCAGATTGCCAGAGTCGCTTGTCGAAGAAGACGCTGGAGGTGTAGCGCTTCACCAGGTCACTCATGGGCTCAGAAAACAGGGCCGACCAGGCCTGGGACTTTTGATCGAGTTGGTTTTTTGACATACCTAGATTTTATCGGGTTTGCAGATACCATGATCTTCACTCGTGCTAGCATTTGACGAGCTTGAACAATTAACGCCAGGTCACTGGTTTGAACCCTTCTATGTCATCCAATTTACAGCGCCCCATTGTGATTGCCACGCGTGAAAGCCGTTTGGCCATGTGGCAAGCAGAGCATGTTCAGGCTATTTTGCAGTCGCGTGGACATACCGTTCAGCTCCTAGGCATGACCACACAGGGTGATCAAATTTTGGACCGCAGTCTTAGCAAAGTGGGCGGCAAAGGCTTGTTTGTCAAGGAATTGGAGGTGGCTTTGGCGGAAGGGCGTGCCGACATCGCAGTGCATTCTTTGAAGGATGTGCCGATGGACATGCCCGAAGGATTTGAATTGGCCTGCGTCATGGAACGCGAAGACCCCAGAGACGCTTGGGTTTCAGCCCAATATCCCACACTCATGGATTTACCCCAAGGCGCTGTGGTGGGTACTTCCAGCCTAAGGCGAACCGTTTTGCTGCGTGCCCTCCGACCCGATTTGAAAATTGAGCCTCTGCGTGGCAATTTGGACACACGTTTGCGCAAATTGGATGAGGGCCAGTATTCAGGCATTATTTTGGCGGCAGCTGGGCTGAAGCGCTTGGCGCTCACTGACCGAATTCGCCATATTTTTGACACTGACCAAATGTTGCCAGCGGCAGGTCAAGGCGCATTGGGCATTGAAATTCGCACTGGCCGCACCGACTTGCTTGAGGCCTTGAAGCCCTTGGTTCATTCAAGGTCTTGGCTGGCTGTGGCGGCTGAGCGGGCCGTCAGTCGTGCCATGGGGGGAAGTTGCTCCATGCCCTTGGCGGCGCATGCCACTTTATCGGGACAAGTTCTGAATTTGCGGGCTGCATGGGGCAATCCTGAAGGTGAAGCCAGTTTGGTCACAGCCCACATCTCTGGACAGGTCAATGACCTTGTGCATGCGGAAGCTTTGGGTGATGAAGTGGCTGCAAATCTCAAGCGCGGTGGTGCCCACTGATGCCAGTCAGCAAATAAGCCATGCCTCAAGTTGTGGTAACTCGGCCCAAGCAAGATGCAAATTCTTGGGTTCAAGCATTGAGCGATGCTGGTTATCAGCCCATTGAGTTCCCGTTGCTTGAGCTGTCAGAGTTTTTAAATGCGCAAACAGCACAAGACGCCTTCGTCCAAATCAAGCGCAGTCAAGCGGTGATGTTCGTCAGTGCCAATGCAGTTCGATTTTTGGCGCAAGCTCTTGAAGGCCGGCCAGAGTGGGTGGCGCATTTTCAAAATGGCGCTCGCGCTTGGTGCACAGGCCCCGGCACAGCGGCCGCACTGGTACAGAGTGGTGTGCCTTTGGAACAAATTGATCAGCCAGGTTTGCAAGCCAAGCAGCTCGATTCCGAGGCTTTGTGGGAAGTGGTATTGCCTCAAGTGACACCCGGCAAGAACGTCTTGTTTGTAAGGGGTGCCGATGAATCTGGCGCTGCAGCGGGCCGCGACTGGCTAGCCCAAGAACTTGAGAAGTCACAAGTTCATGTTGCCACCATGGCGGCCTATCAGCGAAGCGCTTCTCAATTGACCAGCTTTCAAAAAGAGCAAGTCCATCAATTGATTGCGGGGGGTGCCATTTGGTTGTTTAGCAGTTCGGCAGCGCTGCAAAACCTGATGGCGCAGTGTCCAGAGGCCAATTGGGCGGTCGCCAAAGCCACGGTCACGCATCCCAGAATGGCTGATTTGGCGCAAAAAAAGGGTTGGGGCTTTGTTGCAATTGCCCCGCCGGGCATCCATTCATTGCTGGCATCTATAAAATCTCTCACATGAGCTCCGAAACAAGCAACGACATCAATGGCCCGGCAACAGCTGCTCCAGCATCTGCACCCACGCCTTCACCCGCGCCAGAGCCTGCGCAGGTGGCAGCTTCGCCACGCAGGCCGCTGACATTTTGGTTGCCGGTTTTGTTGGCCGTGATGGCGGTTGTTTTCAGCGGTTTACTTTGGGAGAAGCTCTCTCGCATTCAAGGCCAGCTGGCCAGACAAAGTGCAGATGCTGGCCAGCAATCTTTGGAAGCCAAAGCCTGGGCCAAGCAAGCCCAAGACAGCGTCAAAGACAGTGCATCCAGAATGGCCTTGGTCGAGTCCAGATTGGGTGAAGCTGCGCTGCAGCGCGCTCAATTGGAGGACTTGATTCAATCATTGTCGCGTTCGCGGGATGAAAACTTGGTCTTGGACATTGAGTCTTCTCTGCGTTTGGCGCAGCAGCAAGCGCAGTTAACGAGCAGTCTGGAGCCTCTTTTGGGCGCTTTGAAAACAGCCCAATCGCGACTTCAAAGAGCCTCCAACCCCCGCTTGATTACCATTCAAAGGGCCATCGATCGAGACCTTGAGTTGGTCAAGTCGGTCCAAATCACCGATCTGCCTGGCATGCTTTTGGTACTGGACGAAATTGTGGCTCTGGCCGATGAAATTCCCCTTGCCAACGAGTTGAATCGACCTGCCGTCAACCCAGCCAAGCCTGCAGACACTGACGCTACCGGCGCATCCAACACCGCTTGGTGGAAAACCATGGTTGACAGAGTCTTGATGGAAGCCAGAGGCTTGTTGCGAGTTAGCCGAATCGATAGCCCTGAAGCGGCTTTGCTGGCCCCTGAGCAAGGTTTTTTCTTGCGCGAGAATTTAAAACTCAAACTGCTCAATGCGCGGCTCGGTTTGTTGGCGCGCCAAAACGATGCAGCGCGCGCTGACTTGCAAGCAGTATCCGCCGTCTTGAAAAAATACTTCGATCCTGGCGCACGTAAAACTCAGCAAGCTCTTCAGTTGTTGGACAAGGCGCAAGCTCTGAGCAAAGGCAGTCCCATTCCCCGACTTGATGCTTCTTTGGCTGCCTTGGCCACAGCGTCCTCTGGAAAGTAAACATTCATGCGCGCAGCACTTTGGCTCGTGAGTTTGTTTGCAGTGGCGGTTGCTACCGCCTTGTTGGCGTCTAACAACGTCGGCACCGTTTCCATCTTCTGGACGCCCTATCGCTTAGATTTGTCGCTGAACTTGGTGCTGTTTGCGCTGGTCATGATTTTGTTGACCGTGCATTGGGCTCAGCGTGCACTCACCGCTTTGTTTGAGCTGCCCAAGCAGGCCAAGCGCTGGCGTTTGCAACAAAAGGAGCGGGCCACCCATGCTGCATTGCTCGATAGTTTGGCGCAGTTCATGGAAGGCAGATTTTTGCGTGCACGCAAATCTGCCGAGTTGGTTTTGGCCAGAGAAAAATCACTGTCTGATGCGGGTGAAGTGCTAGATCATGCGGGTGCTTTGAGGAGCGTTGCACACATCTTGGCTGCAGAGTCGGCGCATGCGCTGAATGACAAAACGACGCGTCAATCGCATCTCAACCAGGCCTTGCAGGAGCCTTCTGGCGGCACTTCCAATGTGCGTCAATCGCTGGTAGAGGGCAGCATGCTGCGCGCTGCGCGCTGGGCATTGGACGACAGGGATGCGTCTGAAAGCTTGCTTTGGTTAGATCGTTTGCCGCAAGGTGTTGCAAGGCGAACATTGGCCATGCGTTTAAGGTTGAAGGCCGCGCGTTTGGCCGGTGAGTCTTCTTTGGCTTTAGACACCGCTTTGCTGTTGATCAAGCACCGCGCTTTCACTTCTGAAGCTTCAGAAAGCATGATTCGCAGCCTGGTTTTTGACCTTATTGCCAAAACGCATGAACAGGGACAAATGCAGCGACTTTGGGCTCGTTTGGGCGAACCCCAGCGTCATTCGACAGATTTGGCCATTCAAGCCGCACAACATTGGCTGAGTTTGAACGGTGATCCAGTGGTCGCCAGAGCTTGGTTGAATCCCATTTGGAACAGATGGCAAACAACGCCTCAAAACCTTTCAGCGGCACAGCAACTGAAGTTAACCCAAGTGATGGATCGCAGTTTGACAGGACAAGACACGGCTCAAGAGCGTGAATGGCTGGCCTTGATTGAATCTGCTCAAAAAGCCAATCCTCGTGAGCCCCTATTGCAGTATTTGGCGGGTCGCTTATGCCAAAAACGACAACTTTGGGGCAAGGCGCAAGTTTTACTGGCACAAGCAGCCCCAGTCTTAGGCGACCCTGGTTTGAGAAGGCAGGCTTGGCGCTCATTGGCTGAGCTGGCAGAGCAGAGGGAAGATTTGCAGGCGGCGGTGAATGCGTTGAAGAAAGCCGCAATGGAATGAAAAAAAGGACCCGAAGGTCCTTTTTTTGTGTCAATGGCTATGGGTCCTGCCTTAGAAAGGCAGTTTCATGTCGCTCAAGTCTTTGCGAGTTTCCACCAGAACCAAAGGACCTTCGTCCAGAATCACAGCAGGCGGCCTCTCGCGCGGCACGTGAACAGGCTTGGGTTCAGCAGCGATGGCAGCTTGAACTTGTGCAATTTTTTCTGGATCAGAATTGACCCACTGCAAACCAGAGCCTTCTGCAACTTGAATCAGACTGGCAATAGGCAACTCAAAGGCTTGAACTTTGGGCAAGCCTGCTGTGGGCGCCTTGGCTGCAGATTTTGATTCAGGTACAGATGAAGGTGCTGCTTGTGCCGATTTGCTGGTCTGTGCAGTCTCAGAGCCAGAGTTTGCAGTCGATGAAGCAGTCGATGAAGCAGTCGATGAAGCAGGTGATGCAGAACTTGCAGCGCGGTCAAAGTACGAGCGCGTGACGGGCGCTTCATCTTGTGTTTGACCTGCATTGGCGGAGATTTCAGCTGCTTGGTTTTCACCAGCGGCTGTATCTGTGTTGTTGTCAGTATTGTTATTGCGTTCTCTGCGGTCACGGCCATAACGGTCGCGCGAGCGGCGCTCTCTTCGCTCTGGTGAGCCATTGGTGTCGTCTTGACGCTCGGCATCTTGCGCCACGGTCTCTGTTTGAGCATTGGCTTGGCTGTCGTTGTTGTCATTCAACTCACCTTGAGCAGGGGCCAGATTTTCAGTATTCGGGCTGCGGCGCTCACCGCGTTCGCGGCGCCCTTCGCCACGCTCGCGTCGGCCCTCACCGCGAGGCGCTCTCTCTGTGCGAGTTTCTGAGCGCTGCTCAGCAGAGTTTGTTTCCAAGCCCTCGGCGCTGACATTTTGGGCATCCGTTGCGGAGTTGTTGCCATTCGCATTTTCTCTGCGCTCGACACGTTCGCCTCTCTCACCACGTTGGCCAGAACGATCGTTGCGACGGTTGCCACCGTTTTCGCGTGGTGCTCGCGTTTCGGTGTTGTCGTTGCGCTCGGTTTTGTCCGTGCGTTCCGTGCTGCCCGCTTCGCCGCGTTCATTGCGATCACCACGACGTCCGCCTCGGCCGCCACGGCGACGATCGCCATTTCGCTCGCCGCGTTCGGTACGATCGCCGTCTTTGCTGGTACGGTCTCCGCGTTTGCCCACATTTTTGGCTGGCTCAGCTTGGACTTCGGGCGCAGGTTCGCTGCCAAACAAGCGTTTCAACCAAGCGAAGAAACCGCCGCTGCTTTCTGGCTTCACGGCAGGTTGAGCAGATTCCGCCTTGCTGGGCTTGATAGCTTCTGGTTTTGGCGCAGCAGCAGGTGCTGGCGCGTCTGGCAGAACACCCTTGATCACAGGCGTTTGACGATTCGTAGGTTCTTGCGAACGGCGTGTTACCGTGGTTGGATCTTCAATTTCTTCGGCCATGGTGTAGCTGGCTTCAATGTGATCCAAACGTGGGTCGTCGTGCTTCAAACGCTCCAGCTTGTAGTGGGGCGTTTCCAAGGATTTATTGGGGACCAACAGCACATTGATGCGTTGTTTCAATTCAATCTTGGCAATTTCAGGACGCTTCTCGTTCAACAAGAACGAAGCCACTTCCACAGGCACTTGGGCATGCACTGCGGCAGTGTTGTCCTTCATGGACTCTTCTTGGATGATTCGCAAAATTTGCAAAGCCGAGCTCTCGGTATCGCGCACGTGGCCGGAACCACCGCAACGAGGGCAGGGAATGGAGGAGCCTTCAGCAAGCGCAGGCTTTAAGCGCTGACGGCTCATTTCCAAGAGACCAAATTTGCTGATCGAGCCAAACTGTACACGCGCGCGATCTTGACGCAAAGCATCGCGCAAGCGGTTTTCGACATCACGGCGATTGCGTGATTCTTCCATGTCAATGAAGTCAATGACGATCAGGCCGCCCAAATCGCGCAAGCGCATTTGGCGTGCCACTTCGTCGGCGGCTTCAAGGTTGGTGCGCGTGGCTGTTTCTTCAATGTCGCCGCCTTTGATGGCACGCGCAGAGTTCACGTCGACTGACACCAATGCTTCGGTGTGGTCAATCACAATGGCGCCGCCAGAAGGGAGCTGCACTGTGCGTGCATAGGCCGATTCAATTTGATGCTCAATTTGGAAGCGGCTGAACAAAGGTGCATCGTCGCGGTAACGCTTCACACGCGGTGCGAACTCGGGCATCACATGGCTCATGAACTGCTGAGCCTGCTCGTAGATGTCGTCGGTGTCGATCAGGATGTCGCCGATGTCGCTGTTGAAGTAATCGCGGATGGCGCGAATGACCAAGCTGGACTCTTGATAAATCAGGAAGGCACCTTTGGCACCTTGTGTGGCACCATCAATGGCAGACCACAACTTGAGCAAATAGTTCAGGTCCCATTGCAATTCGGGAGCGCTGCGGCCAATGCCGGCGGTGCGGGCAATGATGGACATCCCTTTGGGATATTCCAGCTGGTCCATGGCTTCTTTGAGTTCCGCACGGTCGTCGCCTTCAATGCGTCGGCTCACACCTCCACCGCGTGGGTTGTTGGGCATCAAGACCACATAGCGGCCAGCCAAACTGATGAAGGTGGTGAGGGCTGCGCCCTTGTTGCCACGCTCTTCTTTTTCGACTTGCACCAAGAGCTCTTGGCCTTCGCGAATCACATCGTTGATGCGCGCTTGGCTGACAGGAACGCCTTCGGCGAAGTACTGGCGAGAGATTTCTTTGAACGGCAAGAAGCCGTGGCGTTCTTCACCGTAGTCGACGAAGCAAGCTTCAAGCGATGGTTCTACGCGTGTGACAACTGCTTTGTAAATGTTGCCCTTGCGTTGTTCGCGGCCTTCAATTTCAATTTCGTAGTCGAGGAGTTTTTGTCCATCGACAATGGCCAAGCGGCGTTCTTCAGCCTGCGTGGCGTTGATCAGCATCCGTTTCATGATGCATCCCTTCTTTGTGTGTCAGCAATACCCACCCCGCCATGCGTGGCGTTGGGGCCGGATCACCTGTTTAACAACCAGCTCTCAAGGAGCCAACGGTGCCGAGACTGACGTTCGAAACGAAGGGAATTGCCAAAAGAATCCGACATTCATGGGCGCAAATGTGTCGCAGGAATGTGGATAGGGGCGCGTGGAAGATTCGAGGCTGTGGGTGAGTGCAGGCGATGGTGCCTTGAGTGGCGCAAACAGCCACTGCAAAAAAGACAGCAAAGATCCAAACAACACACTCATTTCGATTCAGTCCGTTCAACAGCTGTAGAGCTGCCAAATAAAAATATTCCGTATCTGGGTTTCAAAGCATCGGTCCAACCAAAAAGGTGGTCTACCACTGTTGGCCCTGGCCTTCAGTCTGCAGATTTCGCTCATGGCGGCATCGAACTTACGGCGCTTGTTGGTGGAGAGTGAACTAAACTCCTGTCATCAGGAATTCATTTCCATTCAAATCAACCACT
>Ga0315906_10008120_pt1 | contig 12620 bp, 11 predicted proteins | sample LakEriMetagenome_4_FD_203526 | JGI IMG/M metagenome (GOLD analysis project Ga0315906, IMG submission 203526) | Freshwater fungal communities from buoy surface, Lake Erie, Ohio, United States - Buoy 2 MA122 | ecosystem: Environmental > Aquatic > Freshwater > Lake > Lake biofilm | place: USA...
ATCCGGAGGTTGGCGACCCGGTCGCCGGAGTTGAGGCTGCGGATCTCGGGATCGGCCCCGAGATTGCCCACCAGGATGACCTTGTTGACGCTGCCCGCCATGCGACTCTCCATCAGCTTCCGTAGATGCGGGCCTTGACCCTGCGGTCAGGCTAGCCGACGGCCGGCGGCGGGGCAATGCGAATGTTCCGCCTATGTTCCGCCGGAGGCGGGGTCATCCACAGGGGATTTCAGCCGCCGGGCGCCATCGGCATGGCCCCGGGAAGGACAAGGCGCCCATCGCCAGACCGGACCAGGGCCAGGAAGCGGTTCCCCTCCCACGAGGTCGAGGTGTAGATCCCGGCCGGAACCAGGAAGAGGAAGTTGCCCTGGTAGGCTCCGGCGATGTTGGTCTGGTTGCCGCCCATGTTCAGGAAGCGGATGCGCATGGCCTCGAGGGCGGCGGCGCAGTGCTCGAGGTCCGGCTGGGCGGATGGCAGGGGGTTGTACTTCAGCCCCTGCTGGGTCGGCTGGACATGGTAGCAGGTCCCCGGGGTGCCGGGCGGCTCGATCCGCTTGGCGCAGGCCGAAAGGGCGGCCAGGGCGACAAGCGCGACAAGGGTGATGGGCGCGCGCATGGGCTGAGCCTACAGGCTTGCGCCACCGGGGGCGAGCCCCTTCCCTGCCCTCAGCCGGCCCCCGGGAAGGTGCAGTTGGGTCCCTGCTCCAGGAGCAGGCGGAAGTTGCGGTTGTCTCCGGAAACCTCGACCTTGCCGGGAACCAGGCGGAGGGTCTGGCCGCCCCAGCGCCCGTAGGCCGCCTCGCCCGGCCGCTCGCACTGACCGGCGAACAGGGTCTGGACGCAGGCGGTCTGGGTCATCTCGCCCGGTAGACGGCTCCACGCGCTCCCGCCATGCCGCCAGCACGGGGCGACAGGCGCTGACGCAGCTGGCGCGGCGGCGGGCGGCGGCGGCGCGGAAGGGCGCAGGACCTCGACCGGCTGTGGCGTGTCCGTGGGAGGCAGGGGGGTCAGGGCCGCCCCCGCTGCGCCGGCGCCCAGGGCGCCAGAGGCATCGATCCCGACATCCAGCGCCCCTGAGGCGACGCCATTGCGACGGGCGCAGTCCTCGAGCGGCAGGTCGCCGACAAACTGGCCGTCCACGTAGCAGCGCAGGGGTGTGCCGGGGGCCAGGCGGGTTTCGGCGCGGGGACCGGCCTCGACCACAAGCCCGCCTTCAAGCGCCGGCGGAGGCCCGCTCCCCGGACGTCCGAGCACGAGAAGAAGCCCGGCGCAGGCGAGGCCCGCCGCAAGGGCGACGGCGGCGCCGATCAGCACAGGTCGCTTGAACCTGGGGGCGGGGCTGGGTTCCATACTGTCTCGCTAGTGCCCAGCCCGGCGGGATGCAAGCCGCCTGTCCGACGGGAACCGTCAGCCGGATCCCGTCAGCTTGGCCAGGGCTTCCTGGTAGTTGGCGATCTGCTTCTGCATGTAGGCCGGAACCGCGGCAGCCGGCGCAGACTGGGCGGCCTTGACCGCCGACGGCGTGGCGGCGTCCTTCAGGTCGCGGTAGGCGGAACGGACCACGGTGATGGCGGCGGCGAGCTCTGCGGCGGAGTGGCCGATCTCGGCGGCGTTCTCGAGGTTGATCTTGCCGTTCAGCTTCAGCCCGAAGATGGGATAGCCGCCGTCCGCCGGCGCCATCTTGCCGCCCTTGGCGACCGCGGTGGTGCGGAGCACGCCTTCGGGCAGGCCCAGGCCCCTGAGGGCGTCCTTGCCCTCGGGCCCCGCGATCAGCTCGACCACGTTCCGCGGCGTGAGGGGCCGGACCTGGAGCCGGCGGCCGCCGTCGACGGTCATGACCCGGACATCCGCCTGGCCCGCCAGGGCCCGGCCCATGCGCTCGGCGAAGGAGGTCAGCGTGTCGCCCTCGCGGACGGTGATCGTCGTCTTCTGGCCATTCAGGCGGCCCCGGACCTGCAGTTGGTCACCAACGCGGACGGAGCTCACGGCGTCGAGACGAAGGGAGTCCGCCGCGTTCACGGCCCCGGTGGGCAGGCCGAGGCGGTCGAGGACGCTGGCGCCGCCCGGATCGACGGCGATGGCGGAAGGGGCGACGAAGCCGTCCTTGCCGCTGAAGCGGCGCGACCAGTCGATATTGCCGTTGGAGGGATCGATCTCGGTCACGAAACCGTCGACCGTGCCGATCTTGTCGAGGGACGGCAGGTCGGCCCTGGTGGTCCCGGTCAGGAAGACCCGGTCGGCCTTGATCGAGACGGCGGTCACGGTGTCCTCGCCGGTCCCGCCGAAATAGGTGAGGCGATCCTGTCCTGAGGGATTGAGCGACGTCGAGAGCCGGGCGACGAAGCCATCCTTGCCGCCGGAGTAATCCCTTACGACATTTCCTGCAGACAGGTCGCCGGACCAGGCGTTGCCCGCGACGATGATCCGCCCTCCCGCCTTCCCCAGGCCGGTCAGGTCGCCGCCTCCAAGGCTCCCGATGTTTCGGGTCGCCGAGAGGGTGGGAGCGCCCCCGGAGAGGTCGAAGCGCCGGATCACGCCAAACCCGCCGTCGTTGGAAGCCAGGTAGAGATTGTCGCCGTCGATGAAGAGGCCGCGGGCGGCGTCCTTGCCGGTGTCGCCGGCGATCGTGGCCGCCGAATAGGTGACGGTGTTGTTGGCGCCGGTCTCGTAGGTCTCGAGGAAGACATCGGACTGTCCGAGGCCCGAGAGGCCGGACCTGCCGCCGGTGGAGTTCCCGGCCACATAGAGCTTGCCGGCGGAGTCCCAGGCCAAGTGGGTCGCCTCGTCGTCGCCCACGGACCCTCGCCGCTGGGTCCAGACCTCTTCGCCCGCGGCGTTGTAGACGGTCACGAAGCTGTCGGAGACGTCGCCCTTCAGCTCTGTCACGGAGCCATTGGTCGCGCCCTCGAGCTTGCCCTTGATCTTTCCGGCGATGGCGATGCGTCCGTCGTCGGCGACCGCCATCGACAGGCCGGACGCCTCATCCGAAGCGCCGAGGTCGCGGGAGAACAGGAGCTTTCCCGCCGAATCGAACTTCTGCAGAACCACGTCCCGGTCGCCGCGGATCTTTTGCCCGCCCAGTTCGCCCGTGACGTCCGACAGCACCAGGACCGAGCCGTCGGAGAGGGTCTGCATGGAGCGGACAGAAGCCAGGGCCCCATCGAGGGTTTTCGACCAGACCTCTCCGGCGACCTTTGGCGCAGGGGTATTCAGGGGATCGGGTGGAGCCAGGGACTCCGCGCCGGTCTGGAGCTTCAGCATCTGGTTGGTGAGAACGGCGTCCTTGGTGGAAGGCTTGCCGTCTGGATCGGGGTTTCCCGCCTTCTGGGCGATGTAGATGGCCGGTACCGTGGCGGCCGGGGTCAGGGTCACCGCCTCCGAGCTGTCCATCTTGAGGTTCAGGGCCCAGGAGTCGGGCGTCTTGCCCAGGGAGACCGTCTTGCCCCCGACCGTTGTCGTCCTCTCCTGGCCCGGGATGCGCCGGGTTTCGAAGCGGGTGGCCAGCCCCTCGGCCTCGAGCTGGGCGTTCACCTCGCTCACGAAGCGCGGAAGGGTGCGCTCGGACGGCGGCACGGAGGACAGGTCGACGTCGATCGTATGCGTCTGGTTGATCCGGGCGATCGTCAGGGTGAACCGGACGTCTCCCTGGAGGGCATCACTGGCGGTGTTGAGGTTGGACGCCACGAGGGGCGGTGTCTGGTAGGCGGTCGCCGCGACGCGACCGGCGGCGGCCGCGCGGGTGGACGCGTTCACCTCTCCCTGGACCAGGCGAAGGCGATCAAAGCGCGAGGACTCAACATAGCCGAGAACCTCCTTGACCCCGCGCTGGAACACCTTCTGCAACTGGGCTGTTTCGGACGCCGTGACGCCCTTGGCGCGCGCGTTCTCGGCCAGCTGGGAAAGGGTGTTCAGCCCGTTGTAGAGGGCGAAGAGCTTCTTGTAGTCGCTGCTGGCGTTGGGGAGGTCCAACTGGGCGGCGTCTTCGTTGACCAGACTTCCCCCGGACATGGCCTGCCTGGCGGCCTGGCCGAGAAGCTCGGGCGTGTTGGCCGGGTTCGGCCGGGCGGTGAGAGACCAGGGCGCCGTCGGGGCATAGAGCCGGCTGGTCAAGGCCGTCCCGGGGCCGGCGCCCTTGCCGGCGTAGAGCCCGCCCAGGAGATCCGCAGAGAGCCCGGAAGCAGAGGACGACAGGGACGCGCCGCCGGACAGCCCTGACTGGAAGAGGGACGAAACGCTGCCGGCCGGGAGGTTACGGATCGAGGTCAAGACCTTGGCCCTTCGGGCTCGCGGGGAGCCCCCGCAAATGTCAGCCTAGAGCCCAAGCCTTAAGGACTCCTCACCCCCTAGTTGCCCCGGAAAAGAGACAGGATGATGTTCGGGGCCTGGTTGGCGATGGACAGGGCCTGGGCGCCCAACTGCTGCTGGACCTGGAGGGCCTGCAGGCGCGCGCTTTCCTTGGCCATGTCGGCGTCGACAAGGTTGCCGATGCCCGCCTCGACCGCATCGGTGAGCTTGCCCACGAACTTGTTGTGGCTCTCGATCTGCTTCAGCTGGGCGCCCAGGTCCGCAAGGGCCAGGCTGACATTGCCGATCGACACCTGGAGCCGGCTGAGCACGCCGGCCGCCAGGGTGGCCGTCGTGATCGAAGAAGTCGCCGCCACGGTGATGATCGCCTGCCCCGGCCTGAGATCCTGGTTCGACAGGGTCACGGTGGTCGAGGCGCTGGCGTCGGCCAGGAACTGGAGGCCGCCAGGAAGCGAGTTGTTCAGGAGGTCCGCGCCGTCAAACTCGGCGTTCCGGATCACCTGGCTGATCTGCGCCAGCAGGGCCTTGAAGTCGGCGTCTAGGGCGTTGCGGGACACCGCGGTCAGCGAGGCGTCCTGCGCTGCGACCACCTTTTCCTTCATCTGAACCAGGAGCTCGGAGACGGTCTGGCCGGCGGTCAGCGCGATGTCGCCGATCGACTGGGCGCGGTCGAGGCCCATCTTCACTGCGGCCAGGCCGCCGACATCGGCGCGCTGGTTCTGGGCGATGGCCCAGATCGCCGAATTGTCCTTGGAAGTCGAGATCCTCAGCCCGGTGCTGATCTTGTTCTGGACGCCGCCCAGATTGTCGGTTGTCGCATTCAGGTTCTGCAAGGCGGCCATGGCTGCCTTGTTCGTGTTGATGTTCAGCGACATCCCGCCCTCCTTGGCGATGCTGCGGACCGTCCGCGTCGACGCGACTCGGACCGCTTGAGCCTTTCTAGACGCACCCTTGTCGCTGAATCATGGTTTGCAAATGGTTAATGGCGAAACGCGAAGCGCCGCCTCCGGCGGGCCGGGGCGGTTAACAGCCGTCCTGAGGTCGACAGCGGACCTGTCAGGCGGTGGCGCGGATGATGACTCCGGCCGAGTATCTCTGCTCACTCAGCATCTTGACGATCTCTTCCATCGGATACTGCGAGACGATCTCACCGGTGCGGCGATCGATCGTCTTGTAGACGTAGGAACTGCCCCTGGGCTCGATGACCAGGCGCAGATCGGCGGCGGGATGCGGCGTGAACCTGGGTGCAGACGTCTCGGCGCGCTCGTTCTGGGCGGCGGGCGGGGCCTGCTGCTGGCTCGTATTGAGCTCGGGCGGGACCGGGACGACGTTGATCTTGTTTTCCATGGCTCCTGTCTCCGACGGTTTGAGGGCGTCGGGAGGGAGACGGCGCCCGGGACGGCGACCAGCGCCGCCCCGGGAGCGTCACGCGGCGCCTAGGCGCCGCGCGACCCGTCACCTAGCGGAAGAGGCTGAGCAGCGAGGACGGCCCCTGGTTGGCGATCGAGAGCGCCTGGAAGCCAAGCTGCTGCTTGGTCTGCAGGGCCTGGATCTTGGCGCTTTCCTTCGCCAGGTCGGCGTCCACGATGTTGCCGACACCGGCGTCGATGGCGTCCTGGAGCTTGTTGACGAAGTTCATGTGGGTCGCCAGCGACTTGGAACCCGAGCCAAGCCTGGCCAGGGCGAGGGACACGTTCTGGATCGAAGCGTTCACCGCGGTAAGGGCGGCGGTCGCATTCGCCGTCGTCGTGATGTCCTGCGTCGTCGTCACGGTGACGTTGGCGCCGCCGAGGGCCAGGACCTGAGCCGCGACCGTGATCTTGCTGGCGCCGCCCTCGTCGGCCAGGGCCTCGATGGCGGTCGCGCCAGTGTTGAGCAGGTTCTTGCCGTTGAAGCTCGAGTTGTTCACCGCCTTCGTGATCTGGTCACGCAGCGAGACAAAGTCCGCATTCATGGCGGTGCGGGAGTTCGCGCTCAGCTGCGTGTCCGCAGCCGCCAGGGCCTTTTCCTTCATCTGGTTCAAGAGGTCGGAGATGGTCTCCCCGGCTGCAGTCGCCACGTCGACAGTCGACTGGGAGCGCTGGAGCGATTCCCGGACGGCGTTCAGGGCCTGGGAGGAGGCGCGCTGGTTCTGGGCGATGGCGAAGATGGCGCCATTGTCCTTGGCCGACGAGACCTTCTGGCCGGTGGAGATGCGGGTTTGGGAAACGCTGAGTTCGGACTGGGTCCGGTTCAGGTTCTGGATCGCGAGCATGGCCGCGACATTGGTGTTGATGCTGGCAGACATTGGCCAACCCTTCTTCTGAGGTTTCCGGCCATCATTTTGATGGCGGGGAGCGTTTTGCTCCGTTCGGCACCCTGCAAGGATCGGGCCTGCTCAGGCCACAAATTGGAACTCTTCAAAGTATTGTTTTTATTGAATTAATGTCCCGTTAGTCATGCCGTGATGGGCAGAAAGTTCCGGGATCAGGGCAAGTTTTGCCGGGCCCGCCAGGCAGTTTCAGCCCAGCGTGCATCAAAAGGGGGGACCAGGCGGACCGAAGACGGCCCGCCTGGCCCTGCGTCCTAACGGAAGAGGCTCATCAGCTGGCCCGGCCCCTGGTTTGCGATCGACAAGGCCTGGATGCCCAGCTGCTGCTTTGTCTGCAGGGCCTGGATCCGGGCGCTTTCCTTCGCGAGGTCCGCGTCCACGATGTTTCCGATACCGGCGTTCACGGCGTCCTGAAGCTTGTTCACGAAGGTCAGGTGGGTCGACAGGGCCCGGGCCCCCGTTCCCAGCTTGGCCAGGGCGAGGGACACGTTCTGTAGCGACGCGTTCACCAGGGAGAGCGCATCGGAGGCCAGGGTGATGGTGTTGACCGCGGTGGTCGCTTGCACCGTCACATTGGTTCCGCCCAGAGCCAGCACCTGAGCCTGTACGGTCAGGAAGCTCGTGCCCGTCTCGTCCGCCAATGCAGCCACGTTCTGGGCGCCAGCCTTGATCAGGTTGCCCCCGTTGAACCCGGCGTTGTTGACGGCCTTGGTGATCTGATCCCTCAGCGAGATGAAGTCAGCGTTCATCGCCGCCCGGGAACTTGTGTTCAGTTGCGCGTCCGCCGACGCGAGTGCCTTCTCCTTCATCTGGAGCAGAAGGTCGGAGACGATTTCACCGGCCGAAGCCGACACATCCACCACGGATTGACTTCGCTGGAGGGACTCCCTCACAGCGTCGAGTGCGCGGGAGGTGCCCCTCTGGGTCGTCGCAATGGCGAAGATCGCGCCATTGTCCTTGGCGGTGGCCACCTTGAGGCCGGTTGAAATCCGCTGTTCAGCGCTCCTCAGTTCCGCTTGTGACGCATTCAGGTTCTGGAGCGCCAGCATGGCGCTCACGTTCGTGTTGATGGATTGAACACCCATTGTCGTACCTTCCATTCTGGTCGGGGATTTTCGTCCGGCGTTTTGCGGACGCGCGATTCTTCGCGTCGGGATCCACGCAAGCGCCGGGCCAGTCGCGATTGCGGCGCGGCAGCTTTAAGGGTGTTGTTTTTACTTGCTTTTCAAGCCGACGCCGGCCTCAGGCGCCTGTAAAGACGGGCGCAAAGTTCGCCGCCCCGGCAGCATCCGCCGGGCCAATCCTGCCGCCCTTGGAGGCAAAGGCCTCTAGACGGGTTCCGACGCGAGGAGGTTGTCGAAGTAGGCGATGGTCCGGGTCAGGCCCTCGTCCAGCTCGATGGTCGGCTTCCAGTCGAGAAGCTGGCCGGCCAGGCTGATGTCCGGCCGCCTCTGGCGCGGGTCGTCCGACGGAAGGGGCATGTGCACCAGGCGTGAGGAAGACCCCGTCAGGGCGATGACGCGCTCGGCGAGGGCGCGGATGGTGAACTCCCCCGGATTGCCCAGGTTGACCGGGCCAGTGACGTCATCGGGGGTGTCCATCAGGCGAAGGACACCCTCGACCAGGTCGTCGACGAAGCAGAATGACCGCGTCTGGAGCCCCTCGCCGTAGAGGGTGATGTCCTGGCCCTGGAGGGCCTGGACGATGAAGTTGGAAACCACCCGGCCGTCATTGGGGTGCATGCGGGGGCCGTAGGTGTTGAAGATCCGCGCGACCTTGATCCGTAGCCCGTGCTGGCGGTGATAGTCGAAGAACAGGGTCTCGGCGCACCGCTTGCCCTCGTCGTAGCAGGAGCGGATGCCGATCGGGTTGACGTTGCCCCAATAGTCCTCGGTCTGGGGATGCACTGCGGGATCCCCATAGACCTCGCTAGTGGAGGCCTGGAAGATCTTGGCGCGCCGGCGCTTCGCCAGGCCCAGCATATTGATCGCCCCATGGACGGACGTCTTGGTCGTCTGGACCGGATCGAACTGGTAATGCACCGGAGATGCCGGACAGGCGAGGTTGTAGACCTCGTCGATCTCCGCAAAGAGCGGAAAGGTCACATCATGGCGCATCAGCTCAAAGGCGGGATTGCCGAGCAGGTGGGCGACGTTTCGTCTCGACCCCGTATAGAAGTTGTCGACACAGAGGACCTCATGTCCAGCCTCAAGGAGGCGCTCGCAGAGGTGTGAGCCGATGAACCCCGCGCCGCCGGTGACCAGGATGCGTTTCATTTTGGGGACCGAAGGCTCCGCGCTGAGGGTCGGGAATCAGGCCGCCGTTTCGGCCCGCGCGCTCAGACCCTGCATGATCATGCGGTTGACGTCGATGAGATCCTGGATGTCCTCGTCGCCCCGGATCACTTCGCTGGTGTACTTGCTCACCCAGATCGAGAGGGAGATGATCCCCGCGCGGAGCTCAGGGGGAAGCTGGTTGCCTTCGGCGCCGCAGTCCGCCGCAAGGACCGACCACATGCGTCGATTCCAGTCGAGCGCGCCCGCCCGGCCAACGAAATCCTTGGGATCGAGCTTTGAAGCGTCTACGAGCGCGAGCGTGACCTGGGCGAACAGGCGGTACTCGGTCTCGCGGGGCGTCTCAACCCTCGCCGCGGCCTTCTGATACGCCTGCAGGGACATTCCCCAACCTCACGTCCTCATATTCGATAAGCTTCCGGCACCCCAGAAGGGCTTTGTAATAGTCGCGCTGCATGCAGTAACGCGAAATTGTAACGCACTCTGCAAGAACCTGTGGGTTTTGAATTGCACCCATGAAATCGCTCAGCTTCTGGACGAATTCGTCATAGTATTTCGACGCCTCCGAGGGGTCGAGGTACATCATCATGACGGGCAGATAGATACGCCGCGCCGGAGTATTCGCGTTCTCAGGCTGAAGGATGTCTTTTTCTCGAAGAACAGAAGCTTTGTTCTGCAGAATCAACACCCCACGACGGTCGCCATTCTGGACGACAGCCCCATTGAGAACGAACTTTTCCCCGGGCTTCAACGAGAGCTTGAGAGGCAATTGGCGTTCCCCGACGTGTCTGCGCCCCATGGACCGCGACAACGCGAGCAGACCCTAGGAGACGACAGGTTAACGATATCCTTCCCTGGTGAACGATCATGGTTAATCCGACGTTAACCCGGCGGCTCCACACTGAAATTGCCTGCAGACTGATGGAAAACCCCATGTCGGACACCGCAGCGCCTGCGCGCGCCCTGAGAAACAGCGCCGCAAACCTCATGGGATCGAGCGCCTCCGCCAACGCCTTGCGGGCGATCCGACTGGGCCTTGCCGACCAGAAGTCCCTGAAGATTGCGCCCCTGCTGGAAAAGGCGGTTCGGGAAATCCGGGCGCACCGGCCCGAGAGCGCCGCCGATCTGGCGCTGGAAGCCCTGCAGATCGACGAACGCAGCGGCCTGGGCTGGCACGTCCTCGCCATCGCACAGGAAGGTCGGGGCGATTTCGTGAACTCCCTGAGCTGCTACGAGGCGGCCGTTGCCCTGCTGCCCGGCGACCAGGAGATCCTGATCAACCTGGCGCGACTGGCGTTTCGCATGGGGATGCCAGAGACAGCAGAGGGCCTGCTGAGGCACGTCCTGGCGATGACTCCGGATCATGCGGAGGGCGTGAACAACCTGGCCCTTGCGGTCCAGGCGCAGGAGCGGACGGCGGAAGCGATCGAAATCCTGCGGACCTTCCTGGCCAGCAGGCCCGGGCACGCCAACATCTGGAACAGCCTGGGAACCATGGTCGCGGACCAGGGCGATCCGGAGAATGCGGAGATTTTCTACCGTGAAGCGCTGCGCCTGGACCCCAAGCTCGCCCGCGCCCGATACAATCTTGGCAACCTCTGGCTGACCCTTGGCCGGGCGGAAGACGCCCTTCGCGAGGTCGAGACCGCCCTGCGGTCTCCATTGGCGGCCGATGAGAAGGCGATGATGATCCTCACAAGGGGACTCTCCCACCTGACCTTGGGCCGGATCGAGACGGGGTGGCGGGATTATGAGGCCCGGAACGACAGCCACTTCCCGGATGGAACCCAGTTCGCGCTCGAGGCTCCGCGCTGGAAGCCCGGACAGTCGCTGGCCGGCAAGTCCTTGATGATCGTGGGCGAACAGGGTCTGGGGGATGAAGTCGCGTTCTCGAACATTGTCCCCGACGTGCTGGACCGGCTTGGCGATGAGGGACGACTCTTCCTCGCCGTCGAGCCCCGGCTTGTCGCCCTTCTTGCCCGCAGCTTCCCAAAGGCGGACGTCATGGCCCACAAGACCGTCAAGGTCGCGGGCAGGACCATCCGCGTCGTCCCGGGGCTTGAGCGCATCGGCGGGATCGACCTGTGGACGCCCCTGGCCTCGCTCTTCCAGGACGTCCGACCTTCAATCGACAGCTTTCCCCAAAGGGTCGGGTTCATAACTCCCGACCCCGGTCGCGTGGCGCACTGGCGCGAGGCCCTTTCCCGGCTGCCGGCGGGTCCAAGGGTGGGCCTGCTTTGGAAGAGCGCCGTCCTGGCGGCTGGGCGGCACCGCTTCTTCTCCGCGTTCGAGGCGTGGGAACCGGTCCTTAGAACCCCCGGCGTTGTCTTCGTGAACCTCCAGTATGGCGACTGCACCGAGGAGCTGCAGCTTGCCCGGGAGCGCTTCGGCGTCGAAATCTGGAATCCGCCGGGGATCGATCTCAAGCAGGACCTGGATGACGTCACAGCGCTTTCCATGGCGCTGGACCTCGTGATCGGATTCTCGAACGCGACCTTCAATCTCGCCGCTGCGGCCGGGGCGCCCGCCTGGCTGATTTCGGCGCGGGGCGCCTGGACTGCACTGGGGACGGATCGCTACCCCTGGTATCCGCAGGTGCGCCTCTACCGCCCGGACGCCTTTGCGGCCTGGGAACCCGTGCTCCAGAGCGTTGCAAATGATCTTTCCGGGATGCTGCGGCCGGATCCGGAGTGATGCAGCGGGACACCCCCCATGAAGGCCGCAGGGCGCTGGCTGATGCCCGGCGGCTGGAGGCCAAGGGGGATCTGACGGGCGCCCTTTCGGCATACTAGGCGGCGCTGGACGCACGGCCCGACGATCCCGCAATCCTGACGGGCATCGGAAGACTGGCGCTTGCCCTGGACATGGCGCCTGCAGCCGAGAGCGTCCTGAAGCGCAGCCTGGCCTTCCAGCCCAGCGACCCGGAGGCGACAAGCCTGCTTGCGAGGTCCCTCTCAGCCCAGGGCCGGTCGGGACAGGCCATTGATGTCCTTCGCGAGCAGGTCCTGGCCGATCCGCTGGATGCGCGGATCTGGAACCAGCTTGGACTGCTGGTCGCCGAACAGGGAGACCTGACCTCCGCGGAAACCTTCCTCAGGGAAGCCCTTCGGCTCAAGCCCAACCTCACGCCCGCCCGGTTCAATCTTGGCAACCTGCAGATGTCGAGCGGGGACGCCACGGCCGCGCTTGCGACCTTCCTCTCGGTCCGGGAGGGCGGGCTTACGGCCAGGGAGAGGGCCATACTGAACTTCTCCCGGGCCTGCGCCCGCCTTCGTCTCGGGGATCTCGCCCGTGGATGGACGGACTATGCGGCCCGGAATGATCCGGCGTTCCCCGGAGCTGCGGCCTTTGACATCCCCGGCCGGCGCTGGCGGCGGGGCCAGCCCCTCTCCGGTCTGGACCTGCTGCTCGTGGGCGAACAGGGGCTCGGCGACGAGGTGCTTTTCGCCGGCCTGGTCCCGGACCTGATGGCGAGGCTGGGCCCGGAAGGCAGACTGTCCCTGGCTGTCGAACCCCGCCTCCAGCCTCTGTTCCGCAGGGCCTTCCCTGCGGCGCAGGTCATTTCCCATGCCACGGTGGAGACCGGCGGAAGGAAGATCCGGCGCCTCGCGACGGCGGTGAAGCCTGCGGCCTGGGCGCCCATGGCGGACCTCCTGCCCGAGTTTCGCCCTCAGGCCGACGCCTTCCCGGAACGGGTCGGCTACCTGCCG
>Ga0315906_10008121_pt1 | contig 12619 bp, 13 predicted proteins | sample LakEriMetagenome_4_FD_203526 | JGI IMG/M metagenome (GOLD analysis project Ga0315906, IMG submission 203526) | Freshwater fungal communities from buoy surface, Lake Erie, Ohio, United States - Buoy 2 MA122 | ecosystem: Environmental > Aquatic > Freshwater > Lake > Lake biofilm | place: USA...
CGAGCCAGCCGACGAAGTACTCGGGCGTGTCATCGCCCTGGCAGACGAGCACGCGGCCATCGACGGTCTCGCCGATCGATGGCGGGTCGCGTTCTTCTTGTTCCTGCTCTTCCTCCTCCTCGTCTTCGTCCTCGTCCTCTTGCTCGAGTTCGAGGTCCTCCTCCTCGTCACCACCCTCCGGATGATCCTGCGCCGATCCCGAGTCCGTCATGGTTGTTCTCCTGAAGGCCGCCGTCCGATCCCGCCGAAGCCTACCACCGGCACCGAGCCGTCACGGGCTGTACTGGAACGGCTCCCACGCGGTCTGCGGCTTCGTCGTGTTCAGGTAGTAGACCTTGCCGCTGTCATCGACGCCGAGCAGCGTCGCGCTCCACCGTCCGGAACTGCGGGAGGAATCAAGCACCACCGCCTGCAGCGGTCGCCGCGAGGCGGCCTGCCCGGCGCCGCCGACGACGACGCCGGCGATGCAGGCGACCGATGCGATCGCGAGCGTCCGCCAACGCGTGCGCGCGCGCTCCGCATCGCGAAGGCGGGCGGCGAGGTCGACGGTGGAATCTGTTGAACGAGAATCCTGCATGCGACGATCATCGCCGCGACGGGGTCGCGCAGTGCAGGAATCGCGTGGAGGAGTGGGCGGGAGCGTCAGCGCTCGCCGGGCCGGCCGATGCAGCCGCCGCTTCCGCGGAGACGGAGCGTTCCGGCGCGGGCCTCGAGGACTTTCCACTCGGCCGGGCCGGGCGCGGCCTTCCCGGAACGAAGACGCGGCGCCGTCGAGTGGGGCGCCGCGTGGAGATCGTCGGTGGAAGTCGTGCCGGACGGAACCGGACTCGGGCCGCCAGACGTCGATTCGATCGTCACCAAGGCGTCCCCCACCCGGATGGTGGTCGCCTGAAGCTGGCCGTGCGGCTGGGTGCTGGACTGGTGCATCGAGGACGGAACCAAGGATTCCTACCCGGTTTTTCGGCGCGCGGTCGACCGGAGACGCAAAAACCGAGGGGGAAACACCGGTTTTGCTTCCGCATGACCCGTTCGCGGCCGCACCGCCCGTCCGACCGGCCCGCAACCGGCCTTCGCAGGCAAATGAGAGGGGCCGGAAACCGCGGCCCCCCTATCATCGCCGATCCCCATGAGCGCGCCCGAGAAGTCGATCCGAGTCCGCGGAGCCCGCGAGCACAACCTGCGAGGCCTCGATCTCGACGTCCCGCGCGACAAGCTGGTGGTGATCACCGGCGTCTCGGGCTCGGGCAAGAGTTCGCTCGCCTTCGACACCATCTTCGCCGAGGGGCAGCGCAAGTACATGGAGTCGCTGTCCGCCTACGCGCGGCAGTTCCTCGACCAGATGCAGAAGCCGAACGTCGAGGCGATCGACGGGCTTCCGCCGACGATCGCGATCGAGCAGCGCTCGGGCGGACACAGCCCGCGCTCGATCGTGGCCACGACCACCGAGATCTGGGACTACCTGCGCCTCCTCTACGCGCGCTGCGGCACGCCGACCTGCTGGCACGTGACCGAAGGTCCGAAGCCGCGCGGCAAGTCGGCCGCCGTCGCGCACGTCTGCGGGAAGGAGATCCGCGCGACCAGCCCGACGCAGATCGTCGACGCGCTGCTCGGCCGCTTCGCCGGCAAGCGCGCGATGCTGTGCGCGCCGGTGGTCCGCGCGAAGAAGGGCTTCCACCGCGAGGTGCTCGAGGGCCTGCAGAAGCAGGGTCTCGTGCGCGCGCGCGCGAACGGCAAGGTCGTCGACCTTCGCGAGGTGCTCAAGTCGGGCGGCGAGAATCCGCTCGGATTCGGGCGCTACGAGATGAACGACGTCGATGCGGTCGTCGACCGCATCGTGCTCGAGGAGGGCGCGCGCCAGCGCATCCTCGAGTCGGTCGAGACCGCGCTGAAGCTCGCGGAAGGCTCGCTCGTCGCCCTCATCGAGGAAGGCGACGCGTGGAGCGAGCACCGCTTCAGCGAGAAGTTCGCCTGCCCCGACCACCCGCAGTGCGCGCTCGACGAGCTCGAGCCGCGCCTCTTCAGCTTCAACTCGCCGCAGGGCGCGTGTCCCGACTGCGCCGGCCTCGGCACCGTCAACGAGTTCGACGAGGAGCTCTGCGTCCCCGACATGTCGAAGCCGCTGCGCGAGGCGATCGAGCCCTGGCGGCGCAACGGCCGGCGGATGAACATCTACTACGCGCGCGCGCTGCGCGGATTCGCCACCATCGCCGGGATCGACCTCGACACGCCCTACGAGAAGCTGCCCGCGAAGGCGCGCGAACTGCTGATGCGCGGCTCCGAGGCGACCGGCGGCCGCGCCGGCGTGCGCTGGGAGGGCGTGCTGCCGCACCTCAAGCGCCGCGCGACCGAGACCGAGAGCGAGAACGTGAAGGAGCGCCTCATGGCCTACATGAGCCAGGCGCCCTGCCCGACCTGCGCGGGCCGCCGGCTCCGCACCGAGTCGCTTGCGGTCAAGGTGCGCAGCGGCACGCTGACGCTGTCGATCGCGGACGTGGCCGCGATGACGGTCTCGCGCGCGCTCGCGGCGGTCCGCTCGCTCGAACTCAGCGAGGAGTCGCGGCAGATCGCGGCGCCGATCCTCAAGGAGATCGAGGCGCGTCTCGGCTTCCTCGCCTCGGTCGGCCTCGAGTACCTCTCGCTCGACCGCACGAGCTCGACCCTTTCCGGCGGCGAGGCCCAGCGCATCCGCCTCGCGACGCAGGTCGGCAGCGGCCTCGTCGGCGTCTGCTACGTGCTCGACGAGCCGACGATCGGCCTCCACCAGCGCGACAACGACCGCCTGATCGCGACGCTTCGCCGCCTCGCCGACATCGGCAACACCGTGCTCGTGGTCGAGCACGACGAGGACATGATGCGCGCCGCCGACTGGATCGTCGACATCGGCCCGGGCCCCGGCCGCCACGGCGGCACGCTCGTCGCCGAGGGCGACCTCGCGACGATCGCCGCGCATCCGACGAGCCTCACCGGCGAGTTCCTCTCCGGCCGCCGGAAGATCGAGGTCCCCACGAAGCGCCGCGCGCTCGATCCCGCGCGCGCGGTCGTCGTGAAGGGCGCGCGCGAGAACAACCTGCAGGGCATCGACGTGGCGTTCCCGCTCGGCGGGCTCGTCTGCGTCACCGGCGTGTCGGGCTCGGGCAAGTCGACGCTCGTCAACGACATCCTGCTCAAGGCCGCGAAGAAGCACGTGCTCGGCGAGAAGACCGCGCCCGGCGCGCACGGCCGCGTGACCGGCCTCGGCGAGATCTCGCGCGTGGTCGAGGTCGACCAGAGCCCGATCGGCCGCACGCCGCGCTCGAACCCGGCGACCTACACCGGCATCTTCGACGAGATCCGCCGCATCTGGTCGCTCGTGCCCGAGTCGAAGATCCGCGGCTACGAGCCCGGGCGGTTCTCCTTCAACGTGAAGGGCGGCCGCTGCGAGGCCTGCCAGGGACAGGGCCTGAAGCGCATCGAGATGCACTTCCTGCCCGACGTCTTCGTCGCCTGCGAGGCGTGCAAGGGCACGCGCTACGCCCGCGAGACGCTGGAGATCCGCTACCGCGGGAAGAACATCTCCGAGATCCTCGAGATGACCGTCGAGGACGCGGTCGGCTTCTTCGAGGCGCATCCGAAGATCCGCCGCATGCTCGAGTGCCTGCGCGACGTGGGCCTTGGCTACATCCAGCTCGGGCAGGCCTCGACCACGCTCTCGGGCGGCGAGGCGCAGCGCGTCAAGCTCGCGACCGAACTCGGAAGCGCCACCGACGCGCACACGCTCTACGTGCTCGACGAGCCGACGACCGGCCTGCACTTCGCCGACGTCGCGCGCCTGCTCGGCGTCCTCGACCGGCTCGCGGAGAAGGGACACACGCTCGTCGTGATCGAGCACAACCTCGACGTCGTGAAGTGCGCCGACTGGATCGTCGACCTCGGTCCCGAGGGCGGCGACCGCGGCGGCACGGTCGTCGCGACCGGCACGCCCGAGGACATCGCCGCGCATCCGACGAGCTGGACCGGGAAGTGGATGAAGCCGCTCCTCGGCCCGCGGCCGAAGGCGCGCGAGGACGCGGGCGCCGCCGCCACGACGCGTAAAAAGACCGCGCGGCGCACCGTGGCGCCGCGCGGCTGATTCGACGTTTCGGAGCGGATCACTTCGCCTTGAACTTGATGTCCGGACCGGGCATCACGTGGCCGTCGACCGGCGCGAAGACGATCGCGAGGTGATGGTTCGCCGTCGGAGCCTTGCGGGTCATGTTCGCGCGGTTGCGCGCGCGACGGACGACGTCCTCGATCTCCGCGCAGAGCGAGCGGATGCGCCCCGCCTCGTCCTCGGTGAAGTTCTCCCAGTGGAAGGCGACGCGCTTCGCGGTCATGCCTCCAGAGCTCTTCGTGTCGAGCGCGACCGAGCGGCTTTCGGCGATCCACGGCTTGAGGAAGTCGGCGATCTTCTGGCCGTCGCGCTTCGAATCGGCTTCGACCGGGAAGGAGACTTCCTGGATCGTCGCGCGGTAGTAGCGCGGGCGCTTGCCGCGGCGACCCGGGGTCGGCTCACCGGCGCGCGAGGTCAGCAGGCCGGCGCGCTCGAGATGACGCAGGTGGAAGTAGAGCGCGGTGCGGTTGAGGCCGACGGCCTGCGCCAGTTCGGTCACCGACGACTCGCCGAGGCGGCGCGCGGTCTCGAAGATGCGCATCCGCAGCGGCAGGCGGACGGCCTGCCACATCGGGGCGCGGGTGATGGTCATGTTGGGAAGATCCACGCTGTGCTCGCTCATGTTGGGGACAAACCTGCGGAGGCTCAGCCGACCGTTGGGCGTCCGAAATGCACCTCATGCGCCGCTGAACCGCTCCGACGTGCGACCAACACCAGCCGTCCGAGGCCGTCGGACGCAGGTGCCGCCAGCGGCTCGAGGCCGCCGACATGCCGCACGATCTGGAGGAGCTCATGCGCTGCAAACGGATGCAGCGCTTCCCCGCGACGCTCCAGCGCCAGAGCCCGCGCCCGGGTCCTCACGACGAGGACTCCGTCCGGCGCAAGTAGGCGCATCGCTTCCCTCAGGTGCCCGGCAGGATTCCATGTTCGCTCCATGCTGTCAAGCAGGGCGACGAGACGAAATGTCCCGAAAGGCAATCCGCAGGCCTCGAGAGTCTCAACGCACCGGAATCGGCACGGTTCCCCGCCTTCGACGCATTTTGCCAAGAACGCGCAACCTGCTTCCACCGATGGAGCGTGCTCCTCCACCGCATGCACCGGTCCCGACTCGCGCGCGCGGAGCATGGCGACAAGGCCGCTGCGCGCGCCGAGAATCGCCGTCGTCCCAGAGAACGGCCGCATCACGGCCAGTTCCTGCGCGATGTTCGCCTGCAGCGTCGGATCGGTGGCGAAGCGGGACCATTCCTCACCAGCCGGAAGATCTCCGGAGTCCTCCGGGCGCCACGCACGCGGCGCCGACAGCCGCGCGCGCGCAGGCAATGGCGTGTCGCGATAGCGCTCCCAGACGACGCCGAGGTCGGGCGCGAGGCGGTCGAAGCCCCACTTCTCCTCGAAGCGCCGCAGGCTCCGCGAGAGGCCGGCGCCCGTGTCGGCGGTGTTCGGACGCCAGTGGCGCTCGGCGTGGAAGTGGCGGAACGCGACCGCCTTGGTCGCGAACGCGCTCCATCCGGCGAGATTGAGCCGGATGGCGAGTTCCTCGGTCTGCCCGCGCAGGACGGTCTCGTCGTAGCCGCCGACCGCGTCGATCGCCGCGCGCCGCGAGGCATGGAAACAGCCCATCGCGTGCTCGACCTCGAGTTCGTCGGGAAGGTCCTCCTCGCGCGCGCCTTGCCCGAGGTGGTGGTAGCCGAGCGGGCTGACGATCGCGTCGCCGAAGGCGTGCACGCGCCCGTCGGGGAGTTTCTGCAGTCCGGTGACCACCGCCGCGCCGGGGTTCCGGTCGAGCAGTGCGACGCAGCGCGAGACCCACGACGGCGTGTCGATGAGGACGTCGCCGTCGAGTCGGCAGAGGTACTCGCCGGTCGACTCGCGGTGGAGCGCGTTCAGAACCTTCGAGAGGACGCCCGAGTGCGGGAGCTCGATCAGGCGAAGCAACGGACGGCCCGCGCGCGGCGAACCATCGGGCCAGCGCTCGCGGGCGAAGGCGCGGGCGGTGTCGAGGCTGTCGTCGGTCGATCCGTCGTCGGCGACGAGGATCTCGAGATCGGTCGGGTCGTCCGCGAGGGTGTCGCGCAGGTTCGCGAGCAGCGCGCCGAGGAAGTCGTGGGAGCCGTCCCGCGAGCTCGCGCGCCCGTTGTTGTAGTTGGGGATGATGACCGTCGCGCGGGGCACGCGGAGGAGATCGGCGCGGCCGATGGCGAGCCTGCAGGATCGGCGGCCTTCGCGCAGCCGCTACCATCGCGGGAATGAGCGCCGAACCCCTTGCCGACGCCACCCACCCGGCGCTGCGCGTCCTGATGATGCCGCGCGACACGAACCATCAGGGAACGGTGTTCGGCGGCATCATTCTCGCGCACATCGACCAGGCGGGATACGTTGAGGCGCGCCGGCACGGACTGCACCGCTGGGTCACGGCGTCGATCGAGCGCGTCGACTTCAAGGCGCCGGTGCACGTCGGAGAGGTCGTCGAGTTCCACAGCCGGACGACGCGGCTCGGACGCACCTCGGTGTCGGTGCAGGTGGTGGTCGACGCACAGCGCGTGGACGGGAACTGGGCGCGGGTGACGGAGGCGTCGCTCACCATGGTCGCCGTCGACCGCGACGGACACGCGATCCCGTTCCGCGAACCGCCGAAGCCGGAGGCGGGCGCCTGATGGATCGCGCACGGCTCGGGCTTCTGATCTCCGGCGGCGGGCGCACCGCGCTGAACCTCGCGGAGGCGTGCGGCCGAGGGGAGATCGACGCATCGGTCGCGCTGGTGGTCGCGCACCGGGACGAGATCGACGGCGTGGCGCGCTGCCGAGAGGCCGGACTTCGCGTCGCGGTGGTGCCGAAGGGCCCGGATCTCGACGATCGGATCGACGCCGCGCTCGCGGCCGCCGGCGTCGAGCTCGCATGCCTGTGCGGCTACCTGCGGCGCTTCCGCGTCGGAGAACGCTGGCGCGGCCGCGCGCTCAACATCCATCCCGGACTGCTCCCCCGCTTCGGCGGCGCAGGCATGTACGGCCTTGCCGTCCATCGCGCGGTGCTCGCCGCGGGCGTGGCCGAGTCGGGATGCACTGTCCACGAGGTCGACGAGGAGTACGACCGCGGAGCGACCGTGCTCGAGCGGCGCTGCCCGGTGCTTCCCGGCGATTCGGCCGAAAGCCTCGCGGAACGCGTCTTCCGCGAGGAGTGCGCTGCGTATCCCATCGCGGTCGCGCGGATGCTCGCCCGAGTGCGTCGCGCCGCCGCCGAGACCGCGTCCGCATGAACCGCCCGACGACTCCGACCCTCCGGCCTCCGCTCCGCGCCGCGGCGATCGCGGCGCTCGCGCTGCTGCTCGCTGCCGACGCGCGGGCGCAGGCGCCGGTGCCGGGCGATGTCGCGCCGGTGCGGAAGCCGTCGGGTGGCGCGTCCCTTCCGACCGTCGCCGAGATCGAGCGCGCGCTCCTCGCCCGGCGATTCGAGGAAGCGCACGAGATGATCGCCCGCCGCGACGCCGCAGGCGCGGCCGATGGCGAACTCCTCTACAACGACGCCTGCGCGCTCGCGCAGCTCGGCCGGCTCGCGGCCGCGGAGGCGCGGCTCCTCGAGGCGGTCCGGCGCGGATTCCGCGACTTCGACCACATGGAGGCCGACGAGGATCTCGAGCCGATCCGCGCGTCGACCACCTATGAGGCGATCATGGAGTCGCGGGCGCGGCTCGAGCAGCCCAAGCCCGCGCCCGAGCGATCCCGCGGCGACGCGCGCCGGCGCGCGCGCGATCCGCTCGCCGAGTGGAAGACCGCGCATGGCGACGGCTACCGCTACGAGACCGACGCGGAGCGCGGGCTCCAATACGCGACCTACCTCGACGAGGCCGCCCATGCGCGCATGAAGGACGAGCTCGAGCGGCTCGAGCGCCATCTCATCGACGCCTACTTCGGGAAGCCGCCCGAGGATCCGGTGCTGATCGCGGTGGTGCGGCCCGAGGACGCGAAGCGCTACCTCGAGTCGAAGGAGATCCGCGGTACCTACCAGCACGCCGAGCGCCGCCTCGTCGCGCGCGACGTCGGGCAGAGCCTGCAGCACGAGTTCGTGCACCTGATGCACTTCGGCCACATGGAGCGCACCGGGCAGCGCCATCCGATCTGGATCCAGGAGGGCCTCGCCTCGCTCTACGAGGACTATGGGTTCCGACCCGACGGTTCGGTCGAGTTCCGCCCGAACGTGCGCTTCAACATCGCGCGCCGGCAGGTGGTGTCGGGCACCGCGATGCGCTGGAAGGAACTCGCGGGCCTCAAGGCCGAGGCGTTCATGGCGGATGCGGAACGGCTCTATCCGCAGGTGCGCGCGATGTTCGAGTTCATGGCGCGCGAGCGCCGGCTCGAGGCGTTCTACAAGGAGCTTCTCGCGACCTCCGCCGAGTCGCCCGACGGGCTGCGCGCCATCGAGCGGGCCTTCGGCGAGCCGGCCGGCACCGTCGAGGAGCGGTGGAAGCGCTGGATGAAGGAGCGCGGCGCGATCGACGACAGCGTCTCGCGCGGCGACGCGTCGCTCGGCTTCGCGGCCGAGGACGCCGGCGACGGCGTGCGCATCCGCTCGTTCGTGCCGAAGAGCGCCGCCCGAGCCGCGGGCCTGCGCGTCGACGACGTCGTGCTTGCGATCGACGGAACTCCGGTGCGAAACCGGGAGGAGCTGACCCTCGCGGCCGCGAAGCTCGAGGTCGGCCGCGAGGTGCTCGTGCGCTTCCGCCGCGACGGCGCCGAGAGCGAGGTCCGCGTCGCGCCGCGTCCGCTCGGCGGCCCGTGATCGGAACGCGCGACGAAAGCGCCGCCACATGCATCGCGTCCGCTCCTACACTCGCAGGTCGATGCCCGACCGATCCGCGACCTCCGCGCCGCCCGCACCCCGCCCATCCGGAACCGGACGGTTCTTCCTGCGCGGCCTCGGCGTGATCCTCCCGAGCGTGCTCACGCTCTGGCTGCTCGCGACCGCGTTCCGCTTCGTCGACACCAACATCGCGGGGCCGATCAACGCCGGGATCCGCCTCACCGTCGCCGCCGCGAGCATGCAGACCGGAAGCTTCGCCCCGAGCGAGCTCGAGCGCGCCGAGGAGCGAGAGCGTTCCGAGCGGCTCGGGCTCGGCCTGTCCGACGTCGGCATCGAATGGAGCACGACGCGCGCGAACGTCGACGAATGGTGGGCTGCGCGCTGGTACCTCGACCTCGCCGGTCTCGTGCTCGCGATCGCCGGGGTCTACGCGCTCGGCCGGCTCGTCGGGGGCTACCTCGGGCGGCGGCTGCTCGCGGCCTTCGAGTCGGGGCTCGTGTCGCTGCCGGGAATCCGGCAGGTCTACCCCGCGCTGAAGCAGATCGTCGAGTTCCTCTTCGGCGGCGACAAGAAGGCGAAGATGAGCTTCAACCGGGTCGTGATGGTCGAGTACCCGCGGCCGGGCGTCTGGTCGATGGGGCTCGTGACCGGCGACGCCGCGAAGGAGATCCGCGCGGCCACCGGAGACTGCGTGACCGTGTTCATGCCGAGCTCCCCCACGCCCTTCACCGGCTGGACCGTGACCGTGCCGCGCGCGGACGTCCGCGAAGTCGACCTGAGCATCGACGAGGCGCTCCGCTACCTTGTGTCGGCGGGCGTCGTGGTTCCCACCGACGGCGCCGTACCCCCGGAGGACGCGCGCGCCGGCGCGACCGCGCCTCCGGCCGCCTGAGAACGAAAGGACCGACCATGCAGATCAACGTCAAGGGCAAGCATCTCGAGATCACCGAAGCCATCGACTCGTACGTCCGCAAGAAGTGCGAGCGTCTGATCCGGTACTTCGACAAGGTGCAGTCCATCGACTGCGTGATCGAGAAGGAGAACAACGGATACCACGTCGAGTTCATCGTCGACGTCGAGCACCACGCGGACTTCATCGTGAACTACCGCGACCACGACCTGTACGCGGCGATCGATCTCGCCGTCGACCGCGAGGCGCGCCAGCTCGCCGAGCACAAGCAGCGCATGCGCGACCACAAGCACAACCATTGAACCGAGACGGCGCATCGCCGAGGCCAGCACCATGAAGCTCAAGGACATCGTCGTCGAGAAGGCCATCGTTCCCAACCTCGCCGCCACCAAGCGGGAGGACGCGATCCGCGAACTGCTCGACGCGCTCGTCGAGAGCGGAAAGGTGTCGGCGGACATGCGCGACTCCTTCGCGGCCGCGATCATCGCGCGCGAGAAGAAGGGCTCGACCGGACTCAACCACGGGGTCGCCATCCCGCACACCAAGTCGAGCGCGATCAAGGCGCCGATCGCCGCGATCGGCGTCAGCCGGGCGGGCGTCGACTTCAACGCGCTCGACAAGCAGCCGGTCTACTCGATCTTCCTGCTGCTCTCGCCGGAGGATCGCCCCGAGCTCCATCTCGATGCGATCCAGGCGATCTTCTCCCATCTCTCGAAGGACACCTTCCGGCGCTTCCTCCGCCAGTCGACCACCGTCGCCGCCGTGCAGACGCTGCTCGACGAGGCCGACGCCGGGCAGGTCGCGCGCTGAGCACCGATGCGGACGGCGCAGGCGACCATCGTCAACCGGCTCGGGCTGCACGCGCGGCCGGCGATGTCGTTCGTCGAGGAGGCGTCGCGATTCCTCGCCGCGATCACCGTGCGCAAGTGCTGCTCGGGCGAGGAAGTCGACGGGAAGAGCATCCTCCAGATGCTGATGCTCGCCGGAACCTGCGGGACGGTGATCGAGATCTCGGCCGACGGCCCCGACGAAGGCGATGCGATCTCCGCGCTGGTGACGCTCGTCGAGTCGCGCTTCGGCGAAGAGGAGTGATTGCGCGCGGTCAGCCCACGCGTTCGGCGCCGGTCGCGCGGCGCATGAGCTGACCGAGGGCGTCGCGCGGGGCGAGCCCGTGGAAGACGATCGCCTCGACCGTCTCGCAGATCGGAAGCTCGATCCCGTGCGTGCGCGCAAGGGCGACCAGCGCGCGCGCGGTCGGCACGCCCTCGACGACCGAGATCGTCGAGCCGAGCGCCTCGTCGACACGCGCGCCGCGGCCGAGTCGCTCGCCGAAGCTGCGATTCCGGCCTTCGGGCGCGAAGCAGGTGGTGGCGAGGTCGCCGGCGCCGGCGACGCCGAAGAAGGTCTCGACCTTGCCGCCGAGCGCGACGCCGACGCGCGCGATCTCCGCGAGGCCGCGGGCGAGGAGCGCGCTCTTCGCGTTGACCCCGAGCCCGAGCCCGTCGGCGATGCCGGCGGCGATCGCGATCACGTTCTTGCAGGCCCCGGCGAGCTCGACGCCGAGGAGGTCGTTCGACGAGTAGATCCGCGTCCACGGCGTGGTGAAGGTCGCCTGCACGCGCGCGGCGAGGTCATCGTCGGCGCTCGCGGCGACGAGCACCGCCGGAAGCCGACGCGCGAGTTCCGCGGCGATCGTGGGGCCCGAGAGCGCGGCAATCGCGTGGTTGTTGCCGCGCGCGCGGAGGGATTCGGACAGGATGTCGTGCGGCAGGCGGAAGGTCTCGACCTCGATCCCCTTCGCGACGCTCACGATCGGCACCGCGACCGGAAGCCGTGCGGCCATCGCCGTGAAGGTCGCGCGGATGAACTGGGTCGGAATCGCGCAGACGACGAGGTCGCAGCCCGCGATGGCGGCCGGATCGGCGGTCACGGTCACGGCCGGATCGAGGCGGAAGCCGGGAAGCCGCGGGCTCTCCCGAGTCGCGGCGAGGGCGGCGGCGGCGTCCGCGAAGGGCGAAACGAGCGTGGTGCGGACGCGACCGAAGGCGAGGGCGTCGGCGAGGACGAGCGCCATCTGCCCGTCGCCGACGATGGCGACATGCCCGAATCGCTGCGGTTCCTGTTCGGTGTCGGCCACGCGCGCAGGATAACCGCCCGACGAGGCCGACCGCGCGTCCTCGCGGCCGGCCCGCCGCCGCTAGGATGCGGGCTCATTTCTTCCGCGCCGCCCCGCGGCGCAACCCAGGACGGTTCCCGTCCGGAGAGCACAGCATGTCGAGCCTGAGCACGACCGATGCCACCATGCCCGCGCCGTCCGACGACGCGAAGGGCGCCGAGCGCCTCGAGCGCCAGCTGTTCGTCGCCCTTCTCGGAGGCGTGCTCCTGCTCGCCGCCTGGATCGCGAAGCTCGTCGACATCGAGAGTTCGGTGCGCGACATCCCCGCGCTCGTTGGCGCCCTGATCCTCGTCCTTCCGCTCGCGAAGGGCGCCTTCGAGGAACTCCGCGAGGGCCGCGCCTCGAGCGACAGCCTCGCGAGCCTCGCCGTCTTCGCGGCGATCGCGAACGAGCTCTACCTCGCCGCCGGCTTCCTCGCATTCTTCCTTTGGTTCAGCGAACTCGTCCTCTCGCGCACCGCGTGGGGCGCGCAGCGCGCGATCCGCGAGCTCATCGAGCTCACCCCCGACGTGGCGCGGCTCGTCGACGCCTCGGGCGCCGAGCGCGAGGTGTCGCTGTCGCAGCTCGTCAAGGGCTCGATCGTCCGGGTGCGGCCCGGCGAGAACCTGCC
>Ga0315906_10008123_pt1 | contig 12618 bp, 8 predicted proteins | sample LakEriMetagenome_4_FD_203526 | JGI IMG/M metagenome (GOLD analysis project Ga0315906, IMG submission 203526) | Freshwater fungal communities from buoy surface, Lake Erie, Ohio, United States - Buoy 2 MA122 | ecosystem: Environmental > Aquatic > Freshwater > Lake > Lake biofilm | place: USA: Lake...
GATCAATTATATATATTGTGTGGAACTATTTTAAGACATGGTTTGCAAGGTAAAATAATTGAAGTATTTCAAGAAATTCAAAGATCTAACATGAGTAAACTGGATGAAGATGGTAAACCTATCTACAGAGAAGATGGAAAGGTTTTGAAATCAAATCTTTATTTTAAACCAGATATCAAGTCGATTCTATCTAAGTAATTAGTTATTCACTTTTTATTCTTTATTAATTAGCACTGTAACTGATATTTCATTTCTAGTAGTTATTTAGATTTGTTCTGCCAGATAATCTAATCTAAAAATGAGTATAAATAAAGATATATCCATTTATTTTCAGCCGGTTGAAATTGAAGGTAATTGGAATGATGAGCAAATAGGTTCGAAGATTCAAGTTAATAAATCAAGTTTTCCTGAAATCCAAAGTAAAAGTTATGCGCTAATTTATGTCCCAGAGTTTCGAGGTGATCGAGGTCTTGAAATGGATAAAATTTTATTGGATGACTTTAGACGTGAATTATATGAACTTAACTTCGCAAATAATTGGACTCAAAATTTTTATGATTTGGGTACAATCCTACCTGGTAATGATTTGAAGGATACGCATCATGCAATAAAAACAGTAGTTTACGAATTGATAAAAAACCAGGTCATTCCAATAATAATTGGAGGAAGTCAAGACTTAACTTTATCAATGTATGAAGCTTATGGTCAATTAGAACAATTAGTTAATATTTGCACGATTGATTCTGCTTTGGATTTGGGAACACCGGATGACGAAATTTCCGCAACCGCTTATTTAAGTAAAATTTTGATCAAGAGACCTTGTCACCTATTTAATCTTGCAAATATTGGACTGCAAATTCCTTATGCTGGTTCAAAGGAATTCGAATTATTTGAAAAACTTTATTTTGACATTTGTCGTTTAGGTGAATTTAATGCTGATTTCAAAAAAGCTGAGCCACATTTGCGGAATGCTGATGTAATTAGTATTGATTTTACATCAATAAAAGCATCTGAACTACTTTTAAAAGGTGGAAATCCGAACGGATTTTATGCCGAGCAAATATGTCAAATAGCTCGATATGCTGGGTTATCCGATAAAGTCACTTCCATTGGTGTGTTTAACTATATGAATTTAACAGAATTAAGTGATAAATTGTTAGCTCAGATGATTTGGTATTTCATTGATGGTGTTGAAAACAGGACAGGGGATTTCCCAATGGGTAGCAAGAAGGATTATATGAAATTTACTGTTTTTATTGAGGAAACAGGACATGAAATCACTTTTTATAAAAGTAACAAATCTGCGCGCTGGTGGATGGAAGTTCCTTACCCGCCGAAAGATGGTTCAAAATATGAACGCCATCATATGGCCCCCTGCAATAGAGATGATTACGACAATGCAATGAAAAACCAAATTCCAGATTTGTGGTGGAAAACATATCAAAAATTAGTCTAGGTTTTTCAAGCAATAATTTTAGAAAATTTTTATTAATTCAATAAAATTCCTTATTTTAGCCACCTAAATTATTGAATAGTTTGGCTATTTAAGTTTAGTATAGTGCAGTAAATTAAACCATAATATGTTGAAAAAGAATTATTTAGCTATAATTGTTTTGCTACTTTGTTCAGGAGTTTATGCTCAGCAAGACAAATTGCTAACTCATTTTGTTTATGATAAAATGAGCATCAATCCTGGCAAAACAGGTGTTGACATGTACAATTCTATTTGTGCGACTTCTATTTATAGAAACCAATGGGATAAAGTAAATGGAGCACCAAATTCAGCGGTTTTAAATGTTGAAGCTAATTTGGCTAAATATTTTCCAGGCGGAGTTGGATTAGCTTTTTACCATGACGCAATTGGTTTTGCAAGACAAAACAACCTTTTACTAAATTATTCTTATCCCATATCAATTGGAAACGCTGGTACTCTTGGTGTTGGTGTAGGTTTAGGTATAATTAATTATGGAATGAATCCAGAATGGGTTCCACCAACACAAAATCCAGATAATTCACTTCCTGCTGGATTTGCCGCTACTAATTTAGATGCTAATTTTGGGGTGTATTTCAGTGGAAAAGACTTTAATGTAGGTTTTTCTTCCACGCACTTAAGTGAATCTTTATTGAAGCAATCAGTAAATGGTTTTTCTCAGAATTATCAAACAGCTAGGCACTATTATTTAATGGGGGGTAAAACATTTAAAAAGACATTTGGTGGAGACATTGATGCTCAAATTTTGATGAGAACAGACTTAATTAAGTTTTCAGCTGACATTAATGGGAGATATATTTATAGCTTGAAAGATGATAAACAAGTTTATGGTGGGATTACTTACAGAACTTCTGACGCAATTGCTGTAATGCTTGGTTTCACGCCGATTAGTAAATTGACAATAGGTTATTCCTACGATTTGACTTTAAATAAACTTACTACCATTTCAAGAGGGTCTCATGAAATGGTTGTGAAGTATTGTGTGTTTTTAAAAGACAAACCGGTGCCGTCCGCAAGGCACCCGCGTTGGCTTTAATTTTTTAAATTATTATGTAACCATTTTAATAGTTCTTTCGTTATATCGAAAACTCATCATCCTGTAGCAAGTTGATTAAGATAATGAAAAGAACAAAAAATAATAAAATGAAAAAGTTATTAGGTTTATTAGTTTTACTTCCGTTACTTTATGCATGTCCAACTGTTGAAGGTAATTTGGTAGGTGTTAAAGGAAGAGATGTTTTTGATCCAGACATTTTAGGCCCTGGAAGATTACCAGTCGGAATGGTTTATGTCAAATCAGGTGGTTATCAGTCGGGAACTGATGATCAGGATATTATGGGGCTATTTACTGGTCAAAAGAAAACAGTTTCTGTTCAAGCATTTTATATGGATGCAACGGAAATTTCAAATAACGAATATCGCCAATTTGTTCATTGGGTGCGAGATTCAATTGCTCGTGAAAAATTATACAGAAGAAGTTTCGATGACGATGCTGAACAGTGGGTGAATGTACCAGACAATTTCTTTAAGGAACCGTATCGAACACTATTAGATATGGGGTCAGATGTTCAAGGTGGAAATACTCCTTTTCAATTATTAGCAGATAGTTCAAATAATACGGAAGTAGATAAAACTATTTTGGGATTAATGGGGAATATTGACCAAACTAAAATGAAGAAATTGAAAAGTAATCAATTAATTAATGGTTACAAAGTTGATCCGAAGAGTTATCCTGCAGCTGATAAAAAAATCGATGTAGTTATGTCTGAAGCTGATTTAAGAAGTATTTTTCAGCAATATACGAACAAGGATATAAATAAAGGAAATAAAAAGGTGAAGCCGGGAACTCCTGATAAGGCTCAGAAATCATCCAAAGGTAATGTTGCTTATGATCAAGGGGGAAGAATTGAAAATAGAAAATATTTCACGCTAAATTGGGAGACCCCAATTGAATATGATGATCCTGAGACGTCTTTCATTTTATCCGATATGTACTATGGGGAGTCAGAAAGATTTTACAATAGAAGAGAAATAGATACGCGTTTGTTGTTCTTTGATTACTATTGGATCGATTACAAAGAAGCTGCAAAGCGTGGGAAAATCTTGACTAAAAGTGTTGACGCACGAAAAACTTTTGCATACGACAGCTTGAGTGGTGGTGCTGACGACAATTTATACAAACGAAGCAGAAGAGAGCCGCTTTCCAAGGATTACAAGAAAAATGATTTGCATAGAGCAGCGTTAGACCAAAATGGTCAGAATGTTTGGTTAGATACTACTATTTTTTCGAAAGGCAGACAATGGGGTGAAGTTGCTCCAGGTGAACAAATTGATAAGTCACAATATTCTGTAAACGATACCTCCAAGATAAAGCAGACAATTCTTGAAAATCCGGGTCAAGATTTGGATTTAGGTTTTACAAATAGTAAAGGTCAGCATAATGCAATACGAGGTCATACAGATAGAAGTAGATTCATTATTAAGGAAAGAATTAACGTTTATCCGGATACATTATGTTGGGTAAGAGATTTTACATATGCATATCATGAGCCGATGGCGCAAAATTACTTCTGGAATAACGCCTATGACAATTATCCTGTTGTCGGGGTTACATGGAATCAGGCAAAGGCATTTTCAGTTTGGAGAACACAAATTTTCAATACTTGGCTATTAAGCAATGGAGATATGTTTGTAAATGATTTCAGATTGCCTACGGAGTCAGAATGGGAACGCGGTGCTCGGGGTGAGTTGGATCTCGCTCAGTACCCTTGGGGTGGTCCATACATAAGAAATTCAAGTGGATGTTTCTTAGCAAACTTTAAACCATTAAGAGGTAGGTATTTTGAAGATGGTGGTTTTCATACGGTAAAAGTTTATTCATACAACCCTAATGGATTTGGTCTCTACCAAATGGCAGGTAACGTTGCAGAATGGTGTTCAACTGCATTCGATGAATCACAGTACGAATTTGGTCATGATATGAACTCAGATTATGATTACCAAGCAAAGGATGGAGATGCGCCAGTTAAAAAACGCAAAGTAATTCGTGGAGGTTCCTGGAAAGATATCGGATTTTACTTGATGAATGGTACCCGTACTTTTGAATATCAAGATACAGCGAAATCATATATCGGTTTTAGAAATGTAATGACGCATTTGGGTCGTGGTGGTAACGACATAGATCAGGAAAATGGTGAGGAAATCCAAAGCGATATCCAGTTGAAGTAGTAAATCATGTTAAATAAATAAATCAAAGTTTAATTTTAAAAATCAAAAGTTATGAGTGGTAAAGGTGGTTTCTTGCACAGTAAGCAGTTTAAGACAATTATGAAGCATTTCTTCGGTTGGGGTGCGGCAATTGTAATTATTGGGGCGTTGTTTAAAATTCAGCATTATCCTGGTTCGGATATCATGCTTCCTGTGGGATTAGGTTTAGAGGCGGTAATTTTTATTGTAATGATTTTTGTGCCAGATCATCCTGAATATGATTGGGAAAGAGTTCACCCAATCTTATCTCCTGATTTAACTCCAGAGCAATTACATGAATTGACTGAAAGCGGTGCCGGTATCGGTGGTGGCGGAGGTGGAAAATCCAACGCTGACCTAGTTGCAAAGCAATTGGAAGAGGCGGGAATTGATGAAAAATTACTTTCTAAATTAAAAGATGGCATGTCTAATTTGGCTGCTAATGCATCTTCATTGGGTGCCGTTTCAACAGCAGCTGGTGCAACTGATTCTTACGTTAAAAGTTTAGAAGATGCATCTCGAAATTTAAATAATTTAACATCACAGTATGCTGAATCTGCTAAGTCGATAGCGGGAATTACAGGTGAAGGTCAGGGTAATTTTGGTGCTGAAATGCAAAAGTTAGGTCAAAATCTGTCTGCGCTGAATAATGTTTATGAACTTCAATTGAAAAGTTCTTCTGATTATTTGGAAAGTCTTTCTTCAATGAACACATTACAAGAAAGCATTAAAAACATCATGAGTGATCTTGCATCTTCTGCAAAAGATACGCAAGTTTATCGTGAAAATATGGCCTTGTTATCTCAAAACTTAACGGATTTGAATAACGTTTACGGCAATATGTTAAGAGCCATGAGAGGTTAGTTGTAACCAATTTTAAATTTATTGTTAAATAATTAAAATTTAGAAATTATGGCAGGTGGTAAGGAAACCCCAAGACAAAAGATGATTGGAATGATGTACTTGGTACTCATGGCGATGCTTGCTTTGAATGTTTCAAAGACGATTATAGATGCTTTTATTGCGATTGAGGAGAATATACAAATATCTTCTCAAAATGAGCATGCCCGTGGACTTGAGAAATTGGAGCAGTTGGATGAACAAGCTAAATCAGGTGATACTCCTGAAGTAAAAGCAAAAGCCAAAAAATTACTTGACGCTTGTAATGAAATAGACAAAATAACAGCAGAGCAAATTAAATATTTGGATGCCCTGAAAATGGAAATTTTGACGGAGATCAAAGAGGAGCCGGCAAAACTTAAACCGGGTCCAGAGTCAATAATTACGACCCCTTTTGATCCAAAATTCCCATTAAGACCTATTAGGATGAACCTCAATCACGTTACTAATAAGGATAAATATGATGAGAGTATGCGTATTTTTGGAATAGCGGATAATCCAAACAAACCTACTGCTTACAAGTGTAAGTCTTCGAATATTTCCGGTGGTATTGAATTGTGGAATAGTTTATTGAAATTTCGAGGAGATTTAATTTCATCAATAGTTAAAAGTTCATCTAACGATTCTGTAAAATTCAATTTTGTTGATCCTAAAATTATTAAATATAAAGATCTTGCTGACTTACAAAAAACGGTAGCAACAGCTTTTAAAAAGTCAAAAATTAGTCCTGAAGATTATGCTGATGTGGAAAAAATATACATTGCATTATCAAAAAATGAACATTGGGAAGACGAAGAACATCCCGAAGGGTTACATTGGTTAGGGAAGACTTTCAATCACTCTCCATCTGTTGCGGCTTTAGCATCCTTATCAAGTTTACAAAAAGAAATTTTGACAGCTCGAGCGGATGCAATTAGTTTAATTAGAAGTCGATTGGGAGCAGGAGAATATTCTTTTAACAAAATTGTCGGTTTGGCATTTCCAGAAACAGCTGTATTAAATCCAGGCGATCCATTTGAAGTGACCGTAATGATGGCAGCTTTTGATTCTGATAAACAGCCTATAGTAAAGCCATCACAAGGAACTGTTTCCAATGTTGCAGAGGGAAGAGCGACTCTTAAACTTTCTGCTCCGCAAAGTGGAGATATGGTAATAAAGGGGGTTGTTGGAATTGCGAATAAAAGAGGTGAGATAAAGGAAATGCCTTATGAAACAAAAGTTCAAGTTGCTACTAAAGCCGGTGCATTGGAGATGCCAGAGTTTAATATTCTTTACAGAGGTTATGGTAATAAAATAGTTGCTTCAGCTTCAGGTGTCGTTTCAAGTGACATTAACGTTAGCGGTGGATCTAAGGCAGCTTCGACAATTAATGGTAGGAAATGTTTTATTGTAAAGCCAAATCAAGGTACTCAGAAAGTTACAATTTCCTTAACAGGTAAAGATTCTAAAGGAAAAAGTGTTTCTTTTGGAAGTACTACATACACTGTTAAAGCTTTTCCGAAGCCAGTTGTTACAAACTCAACATGTTCTAAGTCTGGAGGAGCTAAAATAAAAGTTGCTTTGCCACCTGAATCTCCAATTGGTGGTATAAATTTCAAAGTATTAAGCGTTGAAGTATTAAATGGTGATGACGGTTTTTGTCCAGGTGATGTAATTCCTGCAGCGAAAGTTGCTAAAATTAGACCTGGAAAGTCAATCGGTATTATTGTGAGTGCTCAAAACTTAACGACTGGAGAGAAAGTTTCTATTGATGGAAATTTGAAGGTTCAATAATCATTTCTTATTGGGTGAATTAGGAATCTTAAATTAAAATAAAAGTTATGAAAAGTAAGTTTGTTTTATTAATGTCTACTGCGCTAATAGTTAACACTATTTCAGTACATTCCCAAGGTGATTCACCCATGAGAGGGCCATTGAATATTCAAAATAACGGAGTTATTGATGGTGTTGTAATTAAGGACGAGACTCCTGTTAGATCAAAGATTGAGTACGAGCATGTTCGGTTTGCAGATTATGTTTGGTCTAAACGTGTTTTTTCTAGAATCGATGGTCGAGAAAAGATTAATCATCCAATTTTTCAACCGTATGATTACTTTATTTTCGATTGGAATCCTCCTAAGAAAATTGAAGAGATTGATAAAAAAGACTGGATTAAACATCAAGAACGATGGTCTTTGTGGACAATAATTTTTAGACACGTAATGCTTGGTGATTTGACAGTCTATAATGTAGCTGACAAAGATTTTAGTGCAATTGAAGATGGATATAGCTTTAAATATCCAATTATCAAGAACACAAAAGATGCCTACTTCACAGATGGAGTTTATCGAAAAGAAATAAACAGAAAACTAAGTTTTGGTGGTCCTGGTCCAGTTTGGACAATAGATAGGCCTGTTTCAATTGATAAGTGGAATATAACCCGAGATAGCGAAAACGAAACTTTTGAAGACTGGTATACTCGTCTTACAACCAAAGGCGATAGTGTAGCTTTTGACCCTGCTGATTATGAACCATTGACTCGTGAACCGAAAGAAGAGCTAAAAGCGGCTTATGACCAATCAAAGGCAGCCCAAGCTTTGAAAAGAAAGGATGTTGTGCAATACATTTCTTCACAAAGTATTACAGCGTACAATATCAAAGAAGACTGGTTTTTTGATAAGGAACGCTCTATGTTAGATAGAAGAATTATTGCAATAGCTCCTGTTGCTCGTTTAAAACCAATAGAAGACCAAGATAATGGTGAGATTTCGGACGATGGAATAGACCGTTTTAAGAGTTTTGTTGCAATGAATCGTAATGGTGAGTTAGAACACAATGATAATGGAGTTTTTTCGAAGTATGATGGTAATGTACTTGAAAAGGAATTATTTTGGCTTTATTTTCCTGAAGTTCGGGATGTATTGGTAAACTACTACATTTATAATGAACAATCGGATGCACAATGGATGTCTTTTGACGATTTATTTTGGAAACGCAAGTTTAGCTCAACGATTTACCGAGTATCAGATAAGTTTGATCGCGAAATTGAGGATTATAAGCACGGTGTTGACGCCTTATACCAAGCCGAGAAAATCAAAGATGAAATTCGCACTTGGGAGATAGACGTTTGGAATTATTAAATTTTCATTTTAAAGTTGAGAACCCTGTCAAATACTGGCAGGGTTTTTTGTTTAATTTTGTTCTATGAAATGGATTGGAAATAGAATTTCCTTTGTTGATGAAAAAAACAAAACTACAATTATAATTCAGCCCGAAAAAAACTTTTGGATTAATGGATTAATGGGTGCATGGCTTGCAATGTGGTACACCATTGGTTGTGCAGTAATATGGTCGTTCTTGTCACTTAAGTTGACTCAACAAGAATCAATTATTTTGGTTGTTTTCTTTTCTTTTTGGATTTATTATGCGTTAAAAGTAACACGTTCTTTTTTATGGTTATTATATGGTAAGGAGCTTATTAAAATAGATGAAACTTCTTTTCATTTTAAAAAATCTATCAAAACTTATGGTAAATCCATTCCCTATTACTTTGAGAACATTAAGAATTTTTGTTTGAACATTCCAGATGCAAATTCAATCCAAGCTGTTTGGGAAGCGTCACCTTGGGTAAATGGTGGTGAACGATTAAGTTTTGAGTATTTTGGAAAAGATATTCGTTTCGGTCGAAAATTGAATGAAAATGATGCCAAACTTCTTTTTAACTTAGTAAGTAAAAGAATTTCAGAACGCAATAAAAAATAATTATGTACGGAGAAATTAAGAACTACCTATCCAATGAATTGACTTCAATTGAAGAAAATGGTTTATTAAAACGCGAACGAATTATCGTTACACCGCAAGGTGCGAACGTGACAGTTTCAACAGGTAATGATGTTGTAATAATGTGTGCCAACAATTATCTAGGACTTTCTTCGCATCCTGAAGTGATTCAAGCCGCAAAAAATGCTCTTGATTCCCATGGTTACGGAATGTCCTCCGTACGATTTATTTGTGGAACGCAAGATATTCATAAAGAACTGGAACGAAAAATTGCTGAATTCTATGGAACTGAAGATACGATTCTTTATGCAGCCGCTTTTGATGCGAATGGGGGCGTTTTTGAACCTCTTTTTACGGAAGAAGATGCAATTATTTCAGATGAGCTAAATCATGCATCCATTATTGATGGTGTCCGATTATGCAAAGCACAACGTTATCGTTATAAGCACTCTGATATGAATGACTTGGAAGAACAATTGGTGAAAGCTCAAAAACAGCGCTATAGAATAATAGTTACTGATGGCGTATTTTCGATGGATGGAGACATTGCGAAGATGAATGAAATTTGTGCGCTTGCAGATAAATATGATGCTTTGGTTATGACTGATGAATGTCATTCAGCGGGTTTCATTGGAAAAACTGGAAGAGGAGTCCCTGAATATCATGGAGTAATGGATAAAGTAGATATAATTACAGGGACATTAGGAAAAGCACTGGGCGGTGCAATGGGTGGATACACGACAGGAAAAAAAGAAATCATTGAAATGCTTCGTCAGCGCTCGAGACCTTATTTATTTTCTAATTCTTTGGCGCCAGCAATAGTAGGTGCATCAATTAAAGTTTTTGACATATTAAGCTCTACAACTGAACTGCGAGACCGCCTTGAGCAGAACACAAAGTATTTCAAAGAAAGAATTATAGCTGCTGGATTTGACATCAAACCAGGGGATTCACCAATCGTTCCAATCATGCTCTATGATGCTGCACTCTCTCAGAAGTTTGCAGATTTATTGTTGATTGAAGGAATATATGCAATCGGCTTCTTTTATCCTGTAGTTGCAAAAGGACAAGCAAGAATTAGAACTCAAATTTCAGCTGCACACAGCAAGGTAGACCTTGATAAGGCAATTAATGCCTTTGTAAAAGTTGGAAAGGAATTGGGTGTTATTTAATACCCAATTCCTTTCAATTCTACCAAATCTTAACTCTTTTCTCAGGAGCTAGATATAATGAATCTGATTTCTTCACACCAAAAGCTTCATAGAATTCCGGTACATTACGAACGACTCCGTTTATCCTAAATTTGGATGGAGAATGTGGATCAGATGCAACCTGAGCTCTAAGCGAAGCCTCACGTTCCTTGTTTAACCAAACTTGCGCCCAACCAATTAAAACGCGCTGAAATCCAGTAAAACCATCCATTTTTGGAGTTTCTTTTCCATTCAAACTTAATTTATAAGCTTTGATTGCTATGCTTAATCCACCCAAATCACCAATATTTTCTCCTAATGTAAATTCACCATTTACATTTAAATCAGTGAATACTTTAAATCCATTATATTGTTCAACAAGTGCACCTGTTCGTTTCTTAAATGCTTTCAAATCATTATCAGTCCACCAGTTTCTCATTACCCCGTCACCATCAAAAGTAGCGCCTTGATCATCAAAACCGTGGCCGATTTCATGACCGATTACTCCACCGATAGCACCGTAATTGACCGCATCATCTGCTTCCATGTTAAAGAATGGTTTTTGTAAGATTGCCGCAGGAAAAACAATTTCATTAAGTGATGGATTGTAGTAAGCGTTAACCGTTTGTGGCGTCATGCCCCATTCCGTTCTGTCAACAGGTTTCCCTAGTTTATTTAACATACGTTCATACTCGAATTCAATCGAACGTTGAACATTTCCTAAATAATCGTCTTTTTTAACAATTAGCTTTGAGTAATCCATCCATTTATTGGGGTAACCAATTTTAACCGAAATTTTCTTTAATTTTTTCAAAGCCTCTTTTTTCGTTTTAGCACTCATCCAATCTAATTCATTAATACTGTTTTCATATGCTTTTAAAAGGTTTGAAACCAATGCTTCCATGCGTTCTTTAGCTTCTGGCTTGAAGTGTTTTTTGACATATACTTTACCTACAATTTCTCCTAAACTTCCGTTAACACTGTTAACACCGCGTTTCCAAAGTTCTTCTTGTTTTTCGGTCCCTCTTAACACTTTTCCAAAAAATTCAAAATTTTGCTTATCTATTGTTTCATTCAAACGCGTTGCCATTCCATCGATTGCACACCACTTCAAATATGTTTTCCAAGTTTCAATAGATGTGTTCTTTATGATTCCATTCATATTCTTGGTAAATTCCGTTTGAGAAATAACAACTGATTTCAAATTTTTGTATCCCGCTGCACTAATGAAACGCTTCCAATCGAAATCTGGCATCAAAGAGTTTAATTTGCTTACTTCAAATTTATTGTACAATTTCGAAGCATCTCTTGTCTCTTCTTTCGTCATATGAAAAGAAGCAATTTGTTTTTCCAAATTCAAAACAGTTTTTGCATTTTCTGAAGCATGTGGAATTTTTGCCAGTTCAAACATCTTTTGAACATGTTCTAAATATTTGTCCAAAATACCTAATGAATTTTTGTCTGTATTAAGATAATATTCACGTTCAGGTAATCCCAATCCAGATTGCCAACTTGAAACAACATATTTTGTCGGATCTTTTAAATCTTCGGAAACATAAAACACCATTGGACAATTCAAGCTCATTTTGTTTGACTCACCGAAATAGGCAGCCAAATCTGATATTGATCTGATGTTGTCAATTTTCTCAAAAAATGGCTTTAGTGGTTTAACGCCCAATTCATTCCGCTTCTTCAAATTCATATAAGATGCAAAAAAGTCACCGATTTTTTGTTCGTCTGATCCTTCACCAGCATTTTGCTTTGCAGCATCTTCAATAATTTCTTTGACATCTTTTTGGGATTGATCTAATAGCATATCAAAAACACCGTAAGAAGACTTATCGGAAGGGATTTTATTTTTCCGCAACCAAGTTCCATTTACATATTCTTCAAAGTTATCCCCCGGTCTTAATTTTAAATTCATGTTTTCTTTTGCAATTCCCGAAACAAGTTCAGGTTTATTATTACACGAATTATACAGCAAAGCCGAGCTGATTAAAATGATACTATATTTAATTTTCATACAGATTC
>Ga0315906_10008125_pt1 | contig 12615 bp, 13 predicted proteins | sample LakEriMetagenome_4_FD_203526 | JGI IMG/M metagenome (GOLD analysis project Ga0315906, IMG submission 203526) | Freshwater fungal communities from buoy surface, Lake Erie, Ohio, United States - Buoy 2 MA122 | ecosystem: Environmental > Aquatic > Freshwater > Lake > Lake biofilm | place: USA...
ACAATACATCATCATTCACAATCGTAAGTTTGGAAGTAACCGGAGCTATAAACAGACTCAGATAATCATTGGGCTTATAATCCATACCCAAAGCCGCAAGTGTGTATGCAGGAGCAAGAAAATTAGAAATGATAGAATCCTTCGGATATTGATAACCGGGAGTCATCTGCGTTTTGAAATTCACCAATGCAGAGTAATACCAATGTCGGTATGCTTTGTTTCCGTATTTCGACAAGAGATCGATCTTGTCATCTGTTTTTCTGAATTTTTCATTGCCTTCTTTCAGCAATCCGTATCCAAGATCCAGATAGTTCTCCCAGATCGACCTTTCTTTTTTATAACGGGCATAGAGGCTGAGCAGTCCGCTTACAGCGACGGAACTATTTCCTCCCGCTGCCCAATTGGAAAGAGATGTTTGCGAGAGACTTATGGCCATTAATCCACCTGTTTTCCAGCCTTCGAGGCTATCGGTAGCTACGGTTCTTAATTTCTTTTCTCCTTCAGTGACCTGGGCAAGAACCACTGAGTTCAATAATAGCAACACAGCAATGATCGTAAATAACTTTTTCATCTTGAAGAATTGTTCAAGGAAGATAGAGAAAAAATGCTATTTAAATGGTTTCATAGGTTTAGTAGGTTTAGAAGGTTTAGGAGGTTTAGTTTTCGGATTACGCCCTCGACTGGTCTCCTGACCAACGAGGGAGTAGGTGTCAGATTAATTCTAAATTAATGCATGTTAGTTCAATGGTTTAATAGTTCAAGTATTCAAGAGTTGAACTTTTCCTAAAGGTGATTGACGAGATAAAAAACCATTAAATCCTTAAACTTTTAAACCATTAAACGACGAGTGCGCTAATCCCTGACAACGCGCACAGAAAAACCGAACGTCTTAACGTCGTAGCCCCTGGATACTTCGCTATCGTTGCAACCCAGGTACCGGTACCATGCGTTCGTAGTGGCATACTCAGAAGCACTCCACCAGATACCGTAGAAACCAACACCGTTGAATGAGCCAATGTCGTAACGGTCGCCACCGGGAAGGCCTGCAAATCCGCTGCTGTTGGTAGCGCCCGTATTAGGACTGATCCAATGAGTCGTTCCTGCCTCCTTCATAGCTCCTCCTGCTATTGAACTTTGATAACATACCTGACAGGTAGTATCCGCAGCTGCATCCAGATACTTTACCAGCTTATTCCAGTCTGCTTCCGTGGGCACATGCCATCCTGCGGGTGCCAGACCTCTGGGATCATTTACCGCATACCAGTTATATAATCTTCCATAAGTAGCAGCATAAGTGGCACTGTCATTATTATACCAGCACCAGGCGCCGGTAGTGAGATTCGCCCATTGGGTAGGATCTGTAACCTGAGGGATGGGATCTCCATTGCGATATTTTGCTACATCTAAATTTTTACTACTCCAGATCTGGGTACCGATGGTGACGGAAGGGATATTTGCAATAGCCGATTGAGCGGGGCCGCCTGTCATATTCAACCAGGTTGAGCCGTTGTAATACTGAGGCTCACCTCCATTGGTTCCACAATCAATACAATAAACAATCAAACCTTGTGCAGGACTAGCTATAGTATTTCTTTGAGCAAAGGTCATTCGAGGTGGAAGCAGTCCGCTATTAGTAGATGAAATTTCCAATTTAGCTGAAGGACTTGGAGTATTTGTTCCTATACCTACATTCTGTGCTTTCAAAAAGCCGGAAATACATAGAGTAAAAAGAACAAAGAATAATTTTTGTAATACTCTCATCTGATTCAATTTAGATCGCTAAGTTAATTAGAATGGAGAAAAAGAAGATTTTAGATTTTTCAGGGGTTTCAAGGCCTGCCCGCCGCAGGCGTATAAAGCTTTAAGGTTAGGCGCAGAATTATTAACACTAAACGGTGAACCGTGAACCGCAAACTATAAACTGTAAACAGTGAACTGTAAACTGCGAACCGAGAACTGTAAATAAAAAAGCTGCCCTTTTCAGAACAGCTATTAATTCATTTAATCAATATCCATTGAATCAGAATGGCAAGCCTTCATCGGTTTCAGCCATTGCAGGAGCAGCGACTGACGGAGTGGCTAGGGTTTCCCTATTAGCGCCGTAGTTATTATTATTCGCGGAATCGGAACCACCTCCCAACAACTGTATGGATTGTACACGCATGCGCAAGGTAGCACCGGGCTGACCGTCTTTCTTGGTGTAAGCGTCTGCATCGGGAGATCCTTCAGCATAAACCATCTTACCTTTAGAAAGATATTGTGATATCGCCGTTCTGTCGGTCCAATAGGCACACTCTACCCATGTGGTCTTCTCTCTAGGCGTACCGGTACTGTCTTTATATTTTTCCGTGTGTGCCACACTGAAATTGATCACTTTTTTTCCATTCACTTCATTCACAATGCAATCTTTCCCTAGATTTCCCACGATCTGTAACTTAATCATAACTTGAAATTTAATTGATGTATATAATTTGATGCTTGCTTACAATACTAATTCATTTTCTTTTTAAGGGTACTTACCTGGTCCTGCAAGTTATTCACAAGATTTGCCAAGGTATGCACATCCCAGCGTTGCTGCTGAGCCACCTTACTGATGACCATTTGTGCCTGCCATAGCTCCAGGATATCCTCCGCATTTACCTGATAGGGATTATATGCCGGGTTATCACTGGCAAGGGTGATCTTGGCTTTAGACCGGCTTGTCCTGATGACTCTCTTATAAACGATACCCTCATTTTTGGTTACTACTATACATGCCGCATTATTCTTTACAAGGTCAAGGTTCTCGGCTTTTTCACCTACTATAATGCTTCCGCTGGGCGTCGGCAACATGCTATCCCCGATTATCTCAAAAGCGCGGTAATGGCCACCCGTGAGCATGGGGAGCGTGAAAGTATTCAGCTCATCAATGAACTCAGCATCCTCATATCCTGCGAGATAACCGGCCGCTGCCTTCACCGGAACGAAATGTATCACATTCCTTTCGGCTGACATCATTTTTTGCTGACGGCGCTTCATCCAGTAACTGCCATTAGTATTACTGAGATCTTTCAGTAATAATTCATCAAGTGACAACTTGAAGATATCCGCCACAATTTCCAGCACCTCCAAACGAGGGTCGGCCCTCTCCTCTTCATAAGCTCCGATCAAAGAACGCTTGACATTCAATTTGCGGGCAAATTCCTCCTGTGTCCAGCCGCGCAGCTTGCGCAGATACTTAAGATTCAATCCTGCTAGTGACATGGCTAACTAATTTGATTAGCACAAACATACTAAATTATTTAGTTTTTCAAAATTTATTTTTTATCCCCTAACAACGCTTTGGCGGTCAGTACTTAAATTTGTCCAAATTATTCAATATGAATAGCATAATCATCATACACAGTCTTCTCCGATACGGGGTAGTACTGTTTGGAATCTGGACCGTCATTAACGCCATCTCAGGCCTTAGTCGCAAGAGAGATTATTCCAGAAGCGACAACCTCAGCAACCTGCTGTTCATGATCAGTTGTGACATACAGCTGTTATTGGGATTGATTCTTTATTTCGGAGGGACCTGGTTCAGTTCCCTGAAATCGGATGCCGGATCCGTTATGGGAAATAGCATGAGTCGTTTTTTTGCTGTTGAGCACATTAGCATGATGCTGCTGGCATGGGTACTGGTGCATATCGGCCGTGTCAAAGTAAAAAAAGCCGAAACAGACATCGCCAGACATCGCAAGATGCTCATTTTCTTCGGCATTGCTTTTTTCCTGATCATGATCTCCATTCCATGGCCATTCCGCACGGCTTTGGGTAAGGGCTGGCTACCTGTTTTCTAAGTAACCTCACCTCTTCATACCAACATTAACCTTTAAGTTATTATCCTATACATGGCTAAGAGAAAAGAAAAACCGATTATTCTGATCACCAACGATGACGACATTACCTCGCCGGGTATACGTCACCTGGTGGAGTCTGTTAAAGATCTTGGCAAAGTGGTGGTCGTGGCGCCCGACAAACCGCAGAGCGGCATGGGACATGCCATCACCATAGGCTCTCCCCTGCGCATGAATAAGATGAACATTTTTGGAGATATCGAAGCCTATCAAACTACAGGCACACCTGTGGATTGCGTGAAACTGGCAGTGGATAAGATCCTTCACCGCAAACCCGATCTTTGTCTCAGCGGTATCAATCACGGTGCCAATCATTCTATCAATGTCATTTACAGCGGCACTATGTCCGCAGCCATGGAGGCATCCATAGAAGGTATTCCCAGTATAGGATTTTCATTGCTGGATTACAGATACGAGGCAGATTTTACCGGTGCCAGGCAAACGGTCAGAAAAATAGTATCAAAGATCTTGCAGAAAGAGCTGGATAAGCATCTGCTGCTGAATGTGAATATCCCATCTGTGCCCGCTAAGGAGCTCAAGGGTATCAAGATATGCAAACAGGCATATGCAAAATATGAGGAGGATTTTGACGAAAGAGTGGATCCACAAGGAAAGAAATATTACTGGCTCACGGGCGAATTTGTGAATTTTGACAAGGCAAAGGATACAGATGTTTATGCCTTGCAGCATAATTATGTGAGCGTGGTGCCCGTTCAATTCGATCTCACCAATTACGCACTAAAGAAAAAGCTCGAAAAGGAAAACCTGTTCAAATGATTTTCAGGAAAGACAATTTCATCTTGGGAATTACGCTGGGCTCTCTGGCTCCTGTCCTGGGTATTTTATTATTCAAAGTTTACAGACTTCCCGGTATAACTACCGAGGACTTCTGGTTGATATTGACCCAGCCGGGCCACAGGATTCTGACCGCAGCCATGAGCTTCTCACTTTTGCTGAATGCTGCACTATTCACCCTTTACATCAACTTCCACAAGGACCATACCGCCAAAGGCATTTTCGTGACCACACTGATTTACGGGTTGATCATCCTCTCTATCAAGTTTCTCACATAGGCAGGTTTTAACTAAGCATTAATGCATCCCTAACCGAACATTAACAGCGGACCGTTGTTATATTAATGAACTTTACAGGGAAACATTCAATGTCCTACTACCTTTTTCTCATAAGCAGTTAGTTTTGGTAATGCGGAGCCTTCAGTCTTGGGGGCTCCAATTGTTTGGAAAAGGTTTAAAAGGTTCAATGAGTTTAGGAGGTTTCGTAGGTTTAGTTTTGGATTCCGCCCTCGTATGGTCTCCCGACCAACAGGGGGTTGGGTTTCTTATTAAGTCTGAACTAGTAAATGTTAGTTCAGTGGTTTAATAGTTTAATAGTTCGAGTGTTCAAAAGTTGAATTTTCGTCAACGGCGATTGGCGAGTTAAAGCCAAAACCATTAAACTTTTAAACCCTTACACTTTGAACGTTAATTGACAAATGCTAAACCTTAAACATCCCCTCCACAAATTCCTTCTTATCAAATACCAGCAAGTCTTCGGCCTTCTCGCCTACTCCGATGAACTTCACCGGAATCTTGAACTGACTGGCGATTGCAATTACCACTCCTCCCTTGGCTGTACCGTCAAGTTTAGTGATGGCCAAGGCAGAGACATCAGTCGCAGCGGTGAAATGCTTTGCCTGCTCCAATGCATTCTGACCGGTACTGCCATCCAGTACCAATAAAACTTCATGCGGCGCATCGGGCAATACCTTTTGAATTACTCGCTTGATCTTTGACAACTCCTCCATGAGATGCGCTTTATTATGCAGCCTTCCTGCGGTATCAATTAATATGACATCCGACTTTCTTGCCACTCCACTGATCACCGTATCATAAGCTACCGAAGCAGGATCGCTTCCCATTTCTTTCTTCACAATAGGCACCCCTGTGCGCTCACTCCATATTGTCAGCTGGTCTACCGCCGCAGCACGGAAAGTATCCGCAGCTCCCAGCAGAACAGATTTTCCTGCGAGCGAAAAATTATGCGCAAGTTTTCCAATGGTGGTTGTCTTACCAACACCATTTACTCCTACCACTAAGATCACATGCGGATGATGGTCGGGCAATTGATAATTCTCATAACTATGATCTTCCGGCGCCGCAACGAGCAATTGCTCGATCTCTTCTCTCAAAATGCCATGCAATTCTGAAGCATTCATATACTTGTCCTTCGAAACTCTTTTTTCCAAAGCATCAATGATCTTCACCGTAGTCTCCACACCGATGTCTGCACTTATCAGCGCTTCTTCCAGCTGATCCAACACATCGGCATCTACGGAACTCTTACCCATGATGGCCTTACTGATCTTGCCGAAAAAGCCCTCTCTTGTTTTCTGGAGGCCCTGATCAAGACTCTCTTCACGCTCTTTTTTGCCGAATAGTTTTTTTAAAAAATTCATATCTGATCATTGATGGATTAAAAAAAGAAAGCCGTTCCGGAAACCGAAACAGCTTGACATAATAATGTATGACATATTAACCTGCGAGGAATTCTTTGATCTTATCCTTGTGCACGATGGCTTCCTTGAAAGTATAAGCCCCTGTTTTAGGACTACGCACTGTCTTGATAACCTTAGACCAGTTCTTCGCCTCGGCGGCGGCCTTTTGGTCTTTTGTCTTGATCGCGGTTTTAGCTGCTTTTGCCATGTCTGAAAGATTTTATGGTTTCGGTTCCGATTACTTGATTTCTTTATGAACCGTTACTTTTTTCAAAATAGGATTAAATTTCTTGAGCTCTAGGCGCTCAGGAGTGTTCTTCTTGTTCTTAGTGGTGATGTATCTGCTGGTACCGGGCTGACCGCTGGTCTTGTGCTCGGTGCACTCCAAAATCACCTGAACCCTGTTTCCTTTCTTTGCCATTTTATTTAATTTAACTCCGTTGCCGGATCCGATTATTAGATTTTAGCTCCTTCAGAACGCAATTGCTTGACAACACTGTATAATCCGTTCTTGTTGATGGTACGGATAGCTTCAGATGAAAGCTTCAATGTGATCCATTTATCTTCTTCTGCAAGGAAGTAACGCTTGGTCTGCAGATTAGGCAGAAACCTACGCTTGGTTTTGATATTTGAATGCGAAACCTTATTACCTGTGATGGGCTTCTTTCCTGTTACCTGACAAACTCTGGCCATATCGCAATTTTTTGGAGGGCAAAGGTAAGGATTTCTACTGAATTTCCCTCCAATTTTGGAATTTTCCTTTTAGAGCTCCTAATTGCCTTAAAATGTGATTCAGACTTTCTCCTCTATCTTTTTGATTCCGTATGCCTCCCTGAGCATTTGAAGACCTACGGCAGATGCCACTATCAACAGACCCCAATAGAAGCCGGAATGGAGGAATTTACCCTCATTCAATACCAAAAAAGCCAATATGATCCCATATACCGGCTCCAGATTATAGCTAAGATTAGAGGTAAATGCCGACAAATGACGCAGCGCCTTTAGTTGTAAATCAAAAGAAAAGATCGTACATAAAATACTCAAAATCAATAACCAAAATACATCCATAGCTGAGGGCAAGTACTCCGGCGCAGGGAACCAATCATGGTAAAATGGCAGCAGGGCAGTTAAACCAATCCAGGCACCGGCAAGCTCATAAAAAGTGATGGTTCTGGGGGTATATTTTGTGAGCATCCGCTTATTTAGTACCGGGAAAATAGCACTTCCGAGGGCGGAAATCAGGCCAAAAATGATACCCAAAAAATATTGGGGATGAAAATCGAATATCACATATATCCCGGCAAGTCCCAGCAATCCCAGCAGCAACTCAGCAATGCTAATTCTTCTGTTTACCAGCAAGGGCTCTAAAATCGCGGTGAAAAAACCATTGGCAGCAAGACAAACCAGGGCTATGGAAGCATTGGAATATTTTATACTTCCATAAAAAGTCAGCCAATGTACTGCTACTACCAACCCGATAAGAAATATCCTGAAAATGTCACGGAGGGGAAGCAGAATCAGTTCGCGCCTTCTAACCATCATCAATGACAGAATGGAAACTGTAAAAAACAGCCGGTACCAAACCAGCCATCCCTCCTGCAGAATGATCAATTTACCTAAGATGGCGGTAAATCCGGCAAGAAAAACGGCTAAGTGCAGTTGTAGGAAGGCCTTTTTCATAAAATGTAAATTTAGGTATATCCGGCCCGTTTCAGTAAGAAGGAGCCCCTATATCACTTCTGACCAAACATATTTATATTTGTTGACCTTAAGAACTAACATCATAACTACAACAGTATGAATTTCAACAGGATTAACAACATCACCGGTTGGCTGGTTTGCCTGATCGCCTGCTCGGTCTACATCATGACCATGGAAGCTACCGGCAGTTTATGGGATTGCGGCGAGTTTGCCTCGAGTGCATTCAAACTGCAAGTACCCCACCCCCCCGGTGCACCCTTATTTGTATTATTGGGGAGGGTTTTCACCATACCTTTCTCCGACAATCCTATTACTGGTCTGAATTTGTTGAGTGCGCTGGCCAGTGGATTCAGTATTCTGTTTCTGTTCTGGACCATTACGCATTTCGGTCGTAAAATAGTTGAAAAAGAAGACAAAGAACTGAGCAATCAAAGCATTTTCGCCATCATGGCCGCCGGAATAGTAGGTGCATTGGCCTATACTTTTTCCGACTCATTCTGGTACAGTGCGGTAGAGGCGGAAGTGTACGCACTCTCCTCTTTTTTTACTGCCATTGTTTTCTGGGCCATGCTGAAATGGGAACACTCCGTTAGCAAAGAAGAAGCGCAGGGCATCAAAGGTCATTTCACACAGGCTGACAGATGGATCATTCTGATTTTCTATCTGATGGGCCTTTCTATTGGTGTTCACTTGTTGAACCTATTGGCGATTCCTGCCATTGTCATGATTTATTATTTCAAGAGATACAAACCAACCACCAAGGGAACCATCATTGCCTTCCTGATCGGTTGCGTCATCACAGGAGTTGTTCAGAAAGCGGTTATCCAATGGAGTATTAAAGGTGCCGGTAATTTTGATGTGTTGTTTGTCAACGGATTTGGAAATGGATTTTTTGTAGGATTCGGCTTCTTCTTCCTTTTACTGGGCGTGATTATTTATTTGCTCATGAAGAAAGCCAATCAAAACAACTGGAACTTTCTTAAGCTGGGGCTTTGGTCCTTCGCATTCATGCTGCTAGGATATTCAACTTATTTCACTACGATGATCAGAAGTAACGCCGATCCGGTGATTGATATGTTCAATGTGGACAATCCGATGAGTCTGGTTGGTTATGTAAGTCGTGAGCAATATGGCGACTGGCCAATACTTTATGGACAGGATTTTACGGCAAAAGTGATGGATTACAAGATCACTGAAACCAAAATCAAGTCCAATGGCAAATATGAAGATGCAGGACGAAAGGTTGAATATGTGTATGCTCCGGAAGACAAGCATTTCTTCCCGCGTATGTGGGATGCAAGCAACGATCAGGGGCATGCAGACTATTATGCAGATTGGGCAGGTATTGGCAAGGATGCCGAAGGAAACTGGACGCGCCGTCCTACCATGGCGGAAAACATCGGCTACTTTATGGATTATCAGATACGCTGGATGTACATGCGTTATTTTCTATGGAATTTCGCCGGAAAACAGAATGATATCCAGGGTGTAAGAATGAGTAATGTGAGAGATGGCAACTGGATAACAGGTATAAACGCATTTGATAATTTACGGTTGGACAAACAGGAGAATCTTCCAGAAACCCTTCGCAATAATAAAGCCAACAACAAATTATATGCGTTGCCATTGATACTGGGTATCCTTGGCCTGATGTTTCAAATCAAGAAAGACAAAAATGATGCGTTGGTAACCGGTCTTTTGTTCTTCTTTACCGGTCTTGCGATCTGCATTTACCTGAACCAACCCGGTAATCAACCCAGAGAACGTGACTATGCATATGTGGGCTCGTTTTACGCATTTGCAATATGGATCGGACTGGGAGTATTCTGGGTAAGAGAAAAATTTGCATCATTGATCAAAAACATGAACCTCGCGGGTATTGTAGCATTCTTAATTTGTCTGGTGCTGGTTCCGCTTAATATGGCTGCAGAAGAATGGGATGATCATGATAGAAGTAAGAAGGTAATTGCGCTAGACCTCGCTAAAAATTATTTAGAGAGTTGTGCGCCTAACGCAGTCCTTATTTCATTCGGAGATAATGACACCTATCCGCTTTGGTATGCACAGGAAGTGGAAGGTATCAGAAAAGATGTCAGAGTGATCAACAGCAGCCTGCTGGGAACAGACTGGTACATCAACCAGTTGCGGTATAAGGTGAACGAAAGCGCCCCCATTGATCCCATATGGTCTGCGGATCAGATTGCCGGGGCCAACAGGGACATCATCTATTATGCTCAGAAATCAGGAATAGACCCTAATCAGCCTATGGATCTTTACAGTATGATGAAAGATTATGCAGGCAGTGAGGATCCTGCCAAAATGGAACAGGGCCAGGATGGCAGCCCTCTTAATATCTTCCCAAGTAAGAAAGTCAAAATTCCGGTTGATACCAATCTTGTGAGAAGCAATGGTACCGTCAATGCTAACGACAGAGTATTACCTGAGATCCAATTTGAAATCCCTAAGAATGTGATCTTCAAAAATGATGCAGCCATACTTAATATCATTGCTGCTAACAAATGGAAGCGACCTATTTATTTCACCTCACCATACGGAGAGTTAGGATTTCAGAATTTCATCAGACAAGACGGTATGACCTACAGGCTTGTCCCTGTGGCAAACAGCGAGGTGAATCTGGATTGGGTTTACAACAAGCTTAAGAATTTCAAATTTGGAAATGCTGATAAACCGGGAGTATTCTTTGATGAGGAGAATCGCAGGCACCTCAGTTCCATCAGACTTGCTTTTGCTCAAAGTGCAGGTGCCCTTGCAGATGCAGGAAGAAAGGAGCAGGCGCGTGAGCTGCTGGCAATTTGCGACAAGGGATACCTGCAGGAGAATTTCCCTTATGCCATGCCGAGCAGAAATCAAACACACAATCAGATCACCGTACAATTCCTGCTGGCGGCATACAAAGCAGAAGACAGCCTGCTTGCCAAAAAAGTTTCAGCAGCGCTTAAAAAAGATATGGACCAGCAGGCGGCTTACTATGAAAGGCTTCAGGGCCGAAAAAGGGATGTGTTCGCCTTTGATGAAGAGAGAAACAATATGCTGCTGAAAGCGCTTACAGACCTGGAAATGGAATTCGGCAAGAAAGCAGCGGGACAACCCATGATGCCTCCTCCTAACGGAATGATGGCTCAACCTGCTGTTGCCGGCACAGATACTGCTAAACCTTGATCTTGAAAAATTATTAAGAGCAAAGCCGATGAACGATCATCGGCTTTTTTTTGCTAATAGATGTTTACTTCCTCTTCAAGAAGCACTTCGAATTTTTCTTTTACATCTGCTTTTATTTTACCGCAGAGATCCAGTATTTCTTTGCCGTTGGCATTACCATAATTGACCAGTACCAATGCCTGGGCTGGATGACAACCCGCGTCACCTTTGCGATAACCCTTCCACCCTGCCTTTTCAATGAGCCAGCCGGCAGCAAGTTTATATTCTCCCGAAGAAGACGGAAATGCTACCAAATCAGGATATTGATCTTTTAGTTTACTATAAAGAGATTCTTCCACCATAGGATTTTTAAAAAAACTTCCCGCATTACCGATCACTGCAGGATCCGGTAGCTTGGCTTTTCTTATCCGCATCACGGCAGCTGCCACAGCCTTTGCATCAGGGTTCTGGATCGCCATGCTATCAAGCTCCTGACGAATAGCCCCATAATCCAAATGCAAATGTTCTTTTTTATTCAACCTGAAACTGACAGAAAGTATGGCGAACCTTCCTTTATATTTTTTCTTGAAGACACTTTCACGATAACCGAAAGCACAATCCTCATTAGTGAAGATAACCTTTGTCCTTTCATGGAGATCGAACGTCTCCACTTCAGCAACCAGGTCTTTTACCTCCACGCCGTAGGCTCCGATATTTTGCAATGGTGAGGCACCCACCGACCCGGGTATCAAAGCCAGATTTTCAAGTCCACTCCAGCCCTTGTCAAGCGTTTGCATCACAAAGGTGTGCCAGTTCTCCCCTGCTCCAGCCTTTACCAAAACGCTATTCTCATCCTGTTCCGATACTTCTATTCCCAGGATTTCATTCTTCAGCACCAACCCGTCAAAATTGTGAGTGAAAAGTACATTGCTACCCCCGCCTAAAATCAGACGTTGCATGGTCGCAATATCCGATTCATCGTAAATACCTGACATCAGTTCTTCCATGCTTCGAAATGCATGGAAATACCTGGCCTTTACATCCATGCCGAATGTATTGAATGGCTTGAGCGATATATTTTCTTTCCAAATCATGTATTAATTGGCATCCACATCAGGAATGACCTGAACTCCGGCATATCTTTTTTCCGATTGCATCAGCATGATCTGATTGGCAATTACTTTTTTCAGTCCGGGCGCTCTGGCATCACGTGGCAATCGAATCATTATTTCCATAATATACTGGTTTCTGATTCTACCGATAATCGGCTCTGCAGGCCCCGTAATCATGTTGCCAAGATCTGGCCTTAGCAAATTTGCCAATTTATGCGCAGATTCCATAACCAACTGCTTGTCTTTATGCCGTAAGGTCAGCATGATCAGT
>Ga0315906_10008128_pt1 | contig 12611 bp, 16 predicted proteins | sample LakEriMetagenome_4_FD_203526 | JGI IMG/M metagenome (GOLD analysis project Ga0315906, IMG submission 203526) | Freshwater fungal communities from buoy surface, Lake Erie, Ohio, United States - Buoy 2 MA122 | ecosystem: Environmental > Aquatic > Freshwater > Lake > Lake biofilm | place: USA...
CGTATCCGAAATTGAAGAACAGCGGGATGGAGTCCCGCGATTCCTGCAGGATCTCGAGCTTGCGCTGCAGCTTCTCGAGCTCGCCGCCGCCGCCCGTCAGGATGCGCAGCGACTTGATCCACTCGTTCGTCTCGCGCAAGAGCGGGACGAGGATGGTGGACGCGAGCGCGGTGAGCTCGATGGCGGTGTTCTTCGCGCCGGTCGTGAGGACGTCGAGCTGGTCGCCCAAGGTGTCGACGTTGGCGATCGCCTGCGCCGAGACCGGCCCGCCGATGGCGGAGAGCTGCGCCGCCACCTCCTCGCCGTTGGCTCCCAGGGCGACCAGCGTCGGGATGAGCTCCGCGCCCGAGCGCCCGAAGAGCGCCATCGCGGCGGTGGTGCGCTCGGCGGGGTCCTCGATGGCCGCGATCTTCTGCGCGATGGCCTCGAACTGTTTGTCCGGGGCGAGCGCGAGGATCTGCTGGGCAGAGAGGCCGAGCCGGTCGAGCGCGGCGACCGCTTCCTTGCCGCCCTCCTCCGCGCCCACGAGCGCCTTCTGCATCCGCGCGACGGCGCCAGAGACGCCCTCGAGCGAGCCGCCCGAGAGCGTCGCCGCGAACTGCAGCCGCTGCAGGGCGTCGACCGACATGCCGGTCTTGACCGCGGTGTCGTTCAGCGCGCCGGCGGCCTGCATCGCTTGGGTGACGACCGCCGCCATCGAGAACGTGGCGACGATGCCGCCCAAGTTCTTGAACGCACCGGACAGCGCGGAGACTCCGCTGTCGGTCTTCTTCAGCTCGCCCTTCACGCGGTCGAGCTCGGAGCGCATCTGCGCCGAGTCCGCCGCCATCCGAACGACGAGTGTGCCGATGTCAGCCATGATTCACTCCGCCAACCATCGCGGCGAGGATGCGCCGCTGTTCTTCCACCGACTGGCCGCGCTCGGGCTCGGCCTTGCGCGCCGGGACAAAGTCCTCGACGCGCCAGCTCTTGCCGTTGCGCTTCGGCCCGGCAGCGTTCGCCACCGTCGAGGCCACCATGCCCATCCGCCAGTTCTCCACCTCGAAGCCGAAAGGCTCAAGCTGGAAGAACGCGCCCCAGGTCGTGAACTCGTCGGAGCTCATCCGCTCCTGCAGCTCACCGACCGGGATGCCGAACTGCGCCGCGAGCCGGAACCAGAGCAGCAGCTCCGGCTCGCGTGTCAGTTTTTTTCGGCGGCCTCGTCGGCACCCTTGCCGAGCCCGGACGCCTCGATCACCGCCTTGGCGATCGCGGAGACCGAGGCCCCGTCGAGCGCCGCCACGTCGTCGACCGCGTCGAACAGGCGCACGCCGTCGGCGTCGCAGAGCCCCATCCAAGCGACCCGGTGGTCGGAGACCGGCTCGCCGCCAGCCTCAGCCTCGGCCGCCCACTTCTGCAGCTGGACGCGCTCGGCGCCAGAGAGGCCCCGGACGAAAAGATCGACGCCGGCCACGGTGATCGGACGGACCGATGCCTTGGCAAGCGTCGAGCTGATCTGTGCCCGCAGGAGATCCCGGGACGCCGGCATTACGGGGTTACCGTCGGCAGCGCGGTCAGCTCGAGCGTGGCGTTGACCACGATCTCGCCGCCCTCAGCCGTGAGGCTGTCGATCTCGAACTTCGTGAAGAAGCCGCGGACCTGCACCTGGTACGCGCCCGGGTCGGGGAGCGTGATGCGGTAATTGTGCTGCGTGCCGGCGAGCAGCCGGGTGCGCATGGCCTCGTGGGTGGTGTCGGCCGGGTCCCAGAGGAGCTTGAGCTCGACGTTCTGCGGGTCGTGCGTGCCGACCATGCGCTCGGGGTAGCTCGAGCCGAGGACGTAGGCGTCCACGACCTTGCGGGCGTATCCCGACCACTTGACCTCCTGAACCTGCGCGACCGCGGCGAACACCTCGGTCGGGGTCGCGCCGTCGCCGGCCGAGAACACCGTGCCGGTGGAAATGTATGCGGGCATCTTCTTTCTCCAGAAAAAAGCCGCCCGAAGGCGGCTGGGGTTGCTACGCGCCCGGGCGGGCGATCAACGGAACACGAAGTCGAAGTCTTGCTGCACGACGCGGAGCGTCCGGTCGCCGTCAGCGTTGGCCTGCTCCTGCTGCTGCACGAGCGTCGCGCGCAGCACGGTCACGCCGGACACCGAGCCCGACCAGCCATCGAGGCCGGCGACGATGGCCGCGGCGACGGGCGCGACCTGCGCCATCGTGTCGCCCACGGTCTCGATGCGAAGGGTCGCGCGCTGCAGAAGCGGCGCGTTGCCGAGCGTGCGCGCCATGCCGGCGCCTGCCGTGCGCGACACCGCGACCGCGGGCAGCTGCGGCTCCTGCACGATGACCTCGCGGTAGACCCGCTGGCCGGCACCCGTGGCGAGCGCCTTCACGCGCGCGATGATGGCGTTCTCGATGCTCATGGATCGACGAGCCTTTCGGTTGCGGTCGAGCGTTGGCGCGCGCGGCCGGCGATGCGGTCGAGCGCCTGCCCGAGGATGCGGCGGAACTCCGCCGGGATGCTGTTGCGGGTCGCGTCCCAGGCGGGGCCGAGGAACGGTCGAGCGCCTACCTTGCGCGCGGCGCGGCCCTTGGCCGTGAAACTGAACTCGACCAAGTGCCCGTAGAAGATGCCCTTCCGGCGGCGCTGGTAGTACAGGTTGTGCAGCGCAAGGCCGCGGCGGTCCTTCTTCTTCGGGCCGACCTGAACCTGCACCGTCTCGCCCGCCTTCGGGGTCACGGTCACGATCTTGATGGCCTGCGCAAGGCCGCCCGAGCGCGACGAGCGCTGAGCGTTCGCCACAGCCTGCCGCCGCAGCGGCAGCAGCGAGCGGCGCGTGGCGCGCAGCATCAGCTTCTTGCCGGCCACCGCGTCGAGCTCGAGCAGGCGGGCCTCGAGCTCGCGCAAGCCCTCGACCTTGATGTCCGAGACGACGGGCATCAGGTGAACCGCTCGAGCGTCATGATCTGCAGCTCGCGACCGCCAAGGTCCACGTCGACGATCTGCTTGATGTCAAAGAGCCGGGTGCCGAACCGGATGCGGTCCTTCGGCGTCAGGGTCACGCCCGGGATGCCGCGCATCACGATGCGCGTCGAGATGTCCGCCTGGACGTGCGAGGCGGCGAGGTACTCGCGCCCCGACAGCGGCTCGATGCCGGCCCACACGGTCGCAAGCGCCGTCCATGTCTGGACCTGGTCGCCATACGCGTCCGTGCCGTCCGTGGCGCGCTCGACGGTCACCCGGTGGCTGAGACGGCCAGCTCTCATAGGAGCGGCCTGTAGGGCCGCAGGAGCGCATCCACGGCCAGCGGCAGCTCGGTCACCATGTTGCCGACGTTGACGGCCTCGCGGTTCTCGTAGAAGTGCCCGACGAGCAGGCGCATCGCGTGCATCACGGGCTGCGGCACGAGCTCGGGGCCGCCGTACCCGGCGACAAACTCGATCTCGACCGCGCCCAGCTTGTCGGCGACGCTCGGCCACTTGAAGCCGTCACGCGGCCGCAGCCGCGCAGGCTCAGAGCGCACGTCGGTCTCCCACTCCGAGCTCGACCAGGTCAAGAGCGACCCGGCGTCGTTGTAGTAGCGCACCGCCGCGACCGACTGGACCGGCGCGCGCGGGAGCTTGATGGGCTCGCCGATCGGGAAATCGTCGAGCGTCATGGTGAAGGTCTGGGTGCACAGCGCGAGCCCGCAGATGGACTCGATGTGCTGACGAGCGGCGAGGATGAAACCCGCGAGCGTGCCGTCATCGTCGAACGAGTCGACGCGCAGGTGAGCGCGCGCCTCGCTGAGCGAGAGCGGCTCCGCGGTGGGCGGGGTTGTCACCCGCAGGCCGTACATCACTTGTTCTCCGGCGCCGCCTTGCGGGCCTTGGTGGCCGGCTTGGGCGCGGCCTTCTCCGCATCAGCGGGGACCGCCCAGCCCTCGGCCACGGCGAGCTCGCCGCACTCAGGCAGGACGTCGACGGTCTCGCCCTCGGCGTACTGCACGACATTGGTGCCGCCGTAGGCGTAGGCGAAGGCCTTGGTCACTTTGATCTGCATGGAAACCTCTTCGCGAAAAGGAAAAGGGGCGGCCCGAAGGCCGCCCCCTTCCAGGATCGGAATACTCCGATCAGGGTGGCGAGGATCAGGTCGTGCCGAAGCGGATGACCTTGATCGCCTCGCTGTCCAGCAACATGCCGCCCACCCGCTTGGTGGTGTAGAACGACACGTAGGGCTTGCTGCTGTACGGGTCGCGCAGCGTCGAGACGCCCACGCGATCCACGATGCAGTAGCCGGCCCGGAAGTTGCCGAACGCGATCGACAGCGAGTTCGCCGCCTTGGCCGGCATGTCCTCCGCCTCGTACACCGCGTAACCGAGCAGCGTGCTCGGCTGGCCGGCCGTCAGACCCGGCTGCCAGAGGTACTGGCCCGTCGTGTCCTTGAGGCCGCGCAGCTCGCCGAGGATGGCCTTGTTGGTCATCCACGCCGCGCCGGCACGCAGGCCCGCCTTGAGGCGGTACACGGCGTTGATGAGCACGTCGGCCTTGTTCGCGGCCGCGAAGTCACCCGACACGCCCGTCGCGAGGTGCTCGAGGACGGCATCCGCACGCGCCCCGTCCGCGGTGGCCGCGGTCGAGTAGTTGAGGAAGCCGCGCGGCTGGTTGGTGCCGTTGCCCGAGATGAAGGCGGCGCCTTCGGCACGGGCGAACTCGGTCGCCACCGACTGGGCGATCCACTGCTCGACGTTGAAGAACACGTCGTCCAGGGACTGCTGCGTCGCGCGCGGGTTGGCGAACACCTCGCCCATGAACGCCGAACGCTCGGCGAGCTGCGGGGTGTTGGTCTCCGGGCGCGCGGCGGTCTCACCGACCCAGCCGGACGTGGTGCCGCGGATGTCGATCAGGCGCTTGTAGTCGTTCGTCGACACCTGCACCACGGTCGCCACCTGGCGAACGGGCGAGATGTCCACGAGCCGGGCCTGCACCTCGGCGGCGATCTCCTCGGGCAGCGCGAAGCCGCCGTCGGCGTTCACCGCCAGCTGGACCGCCTTGCGCTCGATGTCGCGCAGGCCGGTCTCGAGGCCCTTGCGCATGAAGGCGCCGAAGGCCTTCTTGTGCTCGGCCTTGTCCGGGTTGACGTCACCGCCGGCGCCGAGGGCGGCGCGGCCGGCCTTGGTCGCAGCGGCCTCGGCCGCGGCCTTGGCGGCCTCGGCAGCCTCGAGAGCGGCGTTCGCCTTCTCGAGGATCTCCTTGCGCTCGGACTCCGAGCGGCTCTTCGCGTCGCGATCGGCCGCCTGGAAGTCCGCCCAGGACTTGGCGAGGCCGTCGACGGCGCTCTTGATTTCGATGGTCATGGTCTTGTCTCCTGACAAAGGGGGATGATTTCCGGTCAGCGGGCGAGTGCCGCGCTGGCCGCTTGGATCGCCATCAGCAGCTCGTCCGAGGCAGGCTCACCCTGCGTCTCATCCGAACCGGCGGCAGGCTCCCCCTGCGTCGCCTTGAACCCGTGCAGCGCGATGGCCGCCGCTGCACCTCGCGAGAACCCCTGCTCGCGCAGGAAGTTCTCGAAATCGCGTATGGTCTTGATGCCCTCGGCGCTCTTGGCCGAGGTGATCCGGGCGGCCTCGTTCGCCGGGAACGTGACCGGCGAGACCTCCCACAGGTCGAGCTCGAGCAGCGAGCGGATGCCGCTCTGCTCGTCGAAGCTCGACTTGACGGTGCTGTAGCCGATGGACAGGCCCGAGAGGGCGCCCATCTTGATGAGCTCGAGCGCCTCGCGCCCGCGCTGGGTGCCGAGCGCGAGCTGGCCCTTCACCACGAGCCCGCGCTTGTCCTCGCGGACTTCCGTCCAGACGCCGATGGGCTCGTCCGGGTTGTGCTGCCAGAGCATCGCCGGGGCGCGGTCGCCCTTCAGCGTCTGCGCGAACGCGCCCGCGACGACGATGTCGCCGTAGCTGTCGACGTTGCCGAAGACGGAGCCGTAGCCCTCGATGACGCCCTCGGCCGACGCCTTGATCTCTGCGGCCACCCGCAGGTGCTTCTTCTCGATTGACATCTCACTCACCTCACGGTTGCCCCTGCGCGGCCGGCGATCCGGCGGGCGCCATGTTGAGCGGCTGCAGGTACACGTCGCCGCCGTTGATCGGGTTCATGTTCTCGAGCGACCGGATGTCGTTGGCCGACAACCAGCCGTTCGCCCGGCCGATCGCATAGGCGTCGTACCGGCTCTTGATGTCGCCGCGCAGCAGCCCCTCGACCGCGTGCTCTGGGAAGTAGAAGCCCGGCGCCGTGAAGAGCGCGCGCGAGAGCGCCTGCTCCCAGCGGACGAGCCACGGGCGGATGCAGTGCGTCACGAAGTCGATCGCCTGGTGCTCAATGTTCCCGAACGTCGCGCGCTCGAGGTCGCCGATCATGTGCGGCGGGACGCGGAAGATCCCGGCGATCTCCGACCGCTGGAACTTGCGCGTCTCGAGGAACTGGGCGTCATCGAAGGTCATCGCGATGGGCTCGACCTTGGCGCCCTGCTCGAGCACCACCGTGCGCCGCGCGTTGCGCGAGCCGCCGAAGGTCTCCTGCCACGAGTTCACGAACCGCTGCCGCGCCTCGGGCGAGAGCTGGCCCTGCAGCGTCACGGCAAGGCTCGGCGTCGCATCGTTCGCGTAGAACCGGCCGGCGTACTCCTGCGTCGAGAGCGCGACGCCCACGGTCTCGCGCGCGTCCTCGAGCACCGAGCGCCCGGTGATGCCGTCCGAAGACAGCCCGCGGATGTGCAGGATGTCCTCGGCCTCGAACTCCTGCGCCGCGCCGGCCGAGTTGCGCACCTCGTACACGAGGCTCATGTCCGGCCGCTGCTTCACCGTCACCCGGTCGGGGTGGATCGGGATCAGCTCGGACACCCGCGAAGGACCGATCCAGTTGATGTACGCGTAGGCGTTGCCCCGCAGGCACAGGTGCGCCTGCATCATCTCGCGGAACTCCATCGCGGTCTGCCACGGATTCGGCGTGTCGTGCAGCAGGCGGTAGAGCGGATGCGTGTCCGCCCGAGCCTTCCCGCCGTTCTGGCGCTGGTAGATGTGCAGCGGCAGCGAGCCGACCGTCTCGGAGATCACGCGCACGCAGCCGTAGACCGCCGCGACCCGCATCGCCGACTCGGAGTTGACGACCGCGCCGGATGCACCCATGCGCGAACGCGCGATCTCGCGCGCGATGTCGTCGACCGTCACGGACTTGCGCCCGGTGAAGAAGTTCCACCATGCCATCAGAGCACCAGCAGACCGTTGTTTTCGTACACGCTCGTCTCCTGCAGGGTCGGCGAAGCTTTCGCCGCCGCCCCGATAGCCATAGCCAGCGCGACCATGCCGTCGATGCGGCCGGTCGCCTTCGCCTTGTCGAGCTTCCGGTTGCCCGCGGCGTCCTTCGTCACGATCGCGTTCGCAGCGCACCACGTGAGCACCGGGTGCCCGCCGTGGCAGATCCGCTCCGCCATCAGCTCGCCCTCGAGCGCATCGAGCGCCGGAGCCATGTCCCGGAACCCCTGACCGAACTCCACCAGCGGAAGCTCCCGCCCCAGCCGGGCGAGCTCGGTCTTGAACACGTCCATCCGCCAGCGATCGAAGGCGATCGCCGCGACGTCCCAGTCGTCGCAGAGCGCACAGAGGTGCTCTGCCACGGTTGAGTAGTCGACGCTCGCGCCGCTCGTCGCGACCAGCTGTCCGCGGTCCCGCCACACGTCATAGGGCGCCCGGTCCCTCGCGGCCCGGTCGCCGAGCCCGATGCCCGGGGCGAAGAACCACGGCTTGATGTGCCAGCGCCCCGCCTCGTCGCGCGTCGCCGCCACCATCGCGGTGAGGTCGTTCCGCGCCGACAGGTCGAGCCCGATGTAGACCCGGCTCTCGTAGAACACCGCGTCGTCCGGCTCGGCCGCGTTCCGCGACCACACCGCGCGCGGGACGAAGGGCGAGGTCTGGTCGATCCGCTGGTTCAGCACCAGGTTGCGGTAACTGCTCTCTCGGCTCGGCATCCGCTTCGCCGCCGCCGCCTGCTCGCGCACCTCGGTCGGGTTGAGGAAGTCGCCGAACGCGGGGTTGGCCGCGCGCATCGCATCCTCGCCGAACGGGTCGAGCGCCTCGTCCGCCGCGAACATGTAGAGCTTCGTCTTCGGATCGGCGCCGCTGCGCGCGTCGTCGATCAGCACCGACAGCAGGTCCGCGTCGGTCGGGGCCTGCGTCGAGATGACAATCGAGAGCGGCTCGGCCTGCGCGCCGCTCGCCGTCTCGAGCGCCTCGTAGAGCTCGCTGCGCGGCCCCTTCACCTGCCCGAGCTCGTCGTGCACCGTGAACACCGGGGACAGACCGTAGGCCGTCGAGGCCTCCGCCGAGAGCGCCCGGTACAGAGTCCCGAGCTCCTGGCAGAAGAGCTGCTTCGCCGTGTCCCGCACCGCCACCACCGCGTTGAGGTCGGGCGACATGCGCACGATCTTGGCGGCCAGCGCAAACAGGATCGCCGCCTGGTCTCGCGACTGGGCAGCCGAGAAGAGCTGCGAGTTCGCGCGAGCCTCCGGGCCGCAGAGATGCAGCAGCAGGAGGAACGCCGAGAGCGAGGTCTTCCCGTTCTTCCGGCCGAAGCTCACGATGGCGCGGCGCGTCGGCGTGTCGTAGATCCCGCGGATGATGTCCCGCTGCCACTCACGCAGCACCACCGGCCGGCCCACCTGCGCGCCCTCCGGCACGCGGCAGGTCGACTCGATCCACGCGATATTCCGGTCGCCGCGGCCTAGCCGCCGAACTCCCACGGCTTCTTGGTCGCGGTCTTGTCGCTGGCGGTTGCCGCTGCTCTTGCGCCGTACCGGCTTTGCTGCGTCAGTCGCATTTTTGTTGCGAGCGACGACAGCTGTCCGCCGATTTTTGCCTGCAGGGCGATCAGCCTTTCGTAGTCGTCCAGGCATTCAGGGCTCACCTGCCGCAGCATCGCCGAAACGCGCCGCGACTCCACCGTCATCGAGCAGTAGTGCTCGAGGAGCGGCAAGTTGTCCGACCCGAACCAATCGGCCGGCTTGGACGCGACTATTTCGCGCCATACCGCCGCCTCGTCGGGCGTGAATCGCTCCGGCGGAACCACTCGATCCTGCGGCGCGACGCGCACCACCGTCATGCTCTCGATGCTTTTCCGACCGCGCTGCTGCATGGGATTCCTTGCCGTTTAGCATTTCCGAAGCCACCAGCCGGTAACCGGTCGGCAGGCCACAGCTTTCCGACCCGCCCCCTCCCGTCTCCGCTTTCATCCACAGGGGCAGCTGCCCGACGGCCGAGCGGTCCGACTTCTCGGCGTTGCATGCCCTGCACGCTGTCTGCAGGTTGTCGCGCGTGTGCCACCCGCCCTTGGCAAGCGGCACGCGATGGTCGAGCTCCGGCGCTCGCGGGTGTGTTGAACCTCGCAGGCGCTTCGGCGTCTTGCACGAGCAGATCTGGCAGCGCCAACCGTCTCGGTCGAACACCTCGAACGGGTCTATGTTCTCGCGTGGAGCTGCACGCAGGCGGGCTCGGCGCGTCGCTTTAGCGACTCGTTTGAGCCTGTCCCTTGTCTGCTGCTTCCGATCTTGATGCGCTACCGCGCATGCATCGCTGCACGTGCGGCTCCATGCTCCGGTGCTCTTGAACCCCTTCCCGCAGGTCGCGCATGTAGGGCGTGAGCCCATACATGAGCTGCAATACACCCGGCCTTCCGTGTGCCCGACAAAGCCCTCGCCGCAGTGGCTGCAGTTGCGACACCAGACCCGAGTCAGCGGAGGCGATGCATCTCGCTGCTGCTGGAAGCGCGCGCGTCTCACGTTCTGCACGTGGATGAACCCGCACTCGCGCGAGCAGCACGTCGTTCGGCCTGCCACTTTGGGCTTGTAGACCTTGCTGCAGACCAGGCACGTTTCCGCGCGCCGGTTGTTGATACGTCTATCGCCCGCGTCGATGTGGATCTCGGCCGGTGTCACGGCCGAGCAATCGAACATCACTCCTGTCGACTCCACGGGTGGGTGGGGTCGAGGGGCACGCCGTCGACGTTGCAGCCGCGCAGCGTCCCGGTCTTCTCCTGCTCCTGCTTGGCGCCGTCGTGGCACCGCTTGCACAGCGGCTGCCAGTTCGTGCGCGCCCAGAACTTCGTCTCATCGCCTCGGTGTGGCTCGATGTGATCGACAACCTCGGCCGCCGTAGTCCTGCCCAGCTGCTCGCACATGCGACACAGCGGGTGCTCGGCGAGGAACACTCGCCGGGCGTCCTGCCACTTGCGTCCGTAGAGTCCGGCCCGCTGAGTTGGTAGCAGCCACTTCGAGGGCTTGCCCGCCATCGACACGTGATCCGCGCAGTAGCCGACCTTGCCCACCACCAGAGCCCGGCATCCGGGCGATCCGCAGGGGCGAGGAGCTGCTGCAGGCATCAGCCGTTGAACGCCCGGATGGGGACGTTCCGGTTGAGGGTCTCGCCGGTCGACAGCGTGGCCGTGGCCTCGAGCTGGTAGGTGCGCCCGTGCACGAGGCCCGAGACGCGCACCGTGGACACCGACCCGTTCACGCCCTGCGGGGTGAGCGTCACGCCGGGGATCGCCGTGTAGGCGACCGAGACCAGCGTCGCGTTGCCGAGGTCGGTCCAGTTGATGGACACGTTCGCGCTGTCGTTGGGGTCGAGGTTGATCATCAGTGCACCGTGTCCGTCCTGCCGCGTCCGCTCACCGTCGAGCTGCGTCCACCGCTCACCGTCTCGCCCGAGACCGACCCGCGCACGCGCGCGAGGCGGTACACGCCGGGCTCGTAGGGCACCGTCTGACCGCTTGCCTCGAGCGTGAGCGCCCCGAGCGTCGCCGTCAGGCTGCCCCGCAGGGCGAGGCTGCCGGCCGCAGAGAGGCTCAAGGCGTCAAGGGTGACCGAGGCCGCGCCCGTGATGGGGAGCCGCCCAGAAGCCGCCAGCGTCAGCGCGCCGAGGGTCTGGTCGAGCTGCCCGCGGATCTCGGTGCGTCCGGCCGAGTTGGCCGTGAGCGCCCCGAGCGTCACCGCGAGCGTGCCCCGGACAGCGAGGCGGCCCTGAGCGTCGAGCGTCAGGGTGCCGAGCGTCGCGTTGAGCGTGCCCGTGTTGCCGTTCGAGAGCTGCCCCGAGGCGCTCAAGGTCAGCGCGCCGAGCGTGCTGCCCAGCGTGCCGCGCACCTCGAGGCGCCCGGTCGAGACAACGGTCAGCGCCCCGAGCGTCGCGTTCAGCGACCCGGTGATGCCGCCGCCCAGCGACCCAGAGGCCGAGAGCGTCAGCGCCCCGAGCGTGACATCGAGCGCGCCGAGGATCTCCCGGACGCCCTGCTGCGCCAGCCCGTCACCGACTTGGAAACGGGCGGTGAACGGCAGCGCGGCCGAGAGCCGGGCGCCGGCCAGAGCCCCGCCTGCGCGGAACCCCTGCACCGCTCCGGCCGTGCCGGACGCGCGCACGAGCTGCGCGGATGCGCCGCCCGCGAGCAGCGCCATGTCAGGCCACCGTCAGCTTGGCGTACAGGTCGACGCCGCCGGGCAGCGAGCCCGAGGGCACGAAGCGACGACGACGGCCGACGGAATCGGAGCCGATGCCCGAGTCCCAGGCCGAGCCGTTCCAATACTCGAAGACGCCGTTGGTGCTGCCCGAGCTCGCCTGGGTGAGCACGAGCGCGTCCGTGTCGGCGCGGTAGATGTTGATCGTGTGCACGCCCGGGGTCGCGCCGAAGAGCGCGGTCTGCACCCATGCGAAGGTGCCGTTGCCCGCGTTGAAGTCGCCGAAGTTCCAGCGGTACTGCGAGGGCAGCGCGTCGTCGGTCTCGTACACGAGCGCGAGCGACAGGATGCGCGCCGGCAGCATCACGACGCCCGCAGTGCGGAACTGGAAGGCGAACTGGATCGCGCTCGGCGTGCCGAGGCCCGAGAGGTCGCCGTCCGCGGGCACGTCGGTCCACGCGCCCGAGTTGTCGTCGATGCCCGACGTGCGCACCTGCACGCGGTACGCGTCAGGCGCCACGCCCATCGTGTGGTCGCCGAGGTTGGCGACGTTGTTGGTGACGACCCGGTAGAGCTTGGCCGGCGTCGCGCCGAGGTTGATCTTCGGGCAGATGATCCGGTTGTTCACGTCCGCCTGGAAGTCGAGGTCGGCGGCGAGCGGGTACGCGGTCAAGGCGTTGGCGGTTGTGGCCGTAGCGCCGCTATACAGCCAGAACAGCCAGCCATCCTCGACCCAGACGAACGGCAGCGAGGAGCCGTTGAGCGAGTGCACCCAGACAGGGCTGTCCGTGTCGCGCAGCGACGACGGAAGCTGGCTCGCGGCGCACATGGCGCGGCGATCGAACTGCTGCCCGCCCGTGTAGTAGTCGGTGACGTAGAGCGACGTGCTCTGGCCCGACGTGGTCGCGATGACGAGCTTGTCGAGCGATCCGGCGACGTCCAGCGAGATGAACGGCGTCGAGCCGCTGGCCGAGTTGGTGTTCGTGCCGCCCGGCGGCACCTCGGACATCGAGTCAGCGACGAACGTGGTGCTCGCCGCGACGATGGCCGAGAGCGGCGCGCGAAGGATGCGGGTAGTCGTGAACAGATACAGGGACGGCACCGAAGCGCCCGGGCCGTGGTTGAGGGTCGCCACGCGGCCGTTGTTCGACTGCG
>Ga0315906_10008132_pt1 | contig 12608 bp, 19 predicted proteins | sample LakEriMetagenome_4_FD_203526 | JGI IMG/M metagenome (GOLD analysis project Ga0315906, IMG submission 203526) | Freshwater fungal communities from buoy surface, Lake Erie, Ohio, United States - Buoy 2 MA122 | ecosystem: Environmental > Aquatic > Freshwater > Lake > Lake biofilm | place: USA...
AGTCATTTTATTATAAATATCTCCAAAACTCAAATGACTTAAAACTTATATATTTTTAATTTTAAAGAACCATTTCCTTTAATAATTCTATGCCATTCACCTTTAGATATTTTAATGGGTTGGTTTATAGAAGTTGGTAACTTATTTTCAAGTTGTAACATCCAATTTGTTTCTCCTACTATTTCTACTAAGCGGTCTTCTCTATCACGATGCCATTTAAGTTCAATGGGATCTATATTTTCATTAAACTCACGAATAATATAAGTATCTGTAACTTCTATGTCCTTGTATGGGAGCATATTTTATAATTTTATATTAAATTCAGGAGAAACAAATTGTATAATTTCACCACCTTTGTCTTGGATCATATTAACAATTTGCTCTCTATTATATTTTTTAGCTAAAGGAGTATTAGATAGTAGAAATCTATATACTTTAAGATTATTAGGTATTTCACTTACTTTTGAATTTTGAATCTGTACAGTTGAGCTTGTAAGATTATCAGGTAATTTAGTAAACAGAGGACATTGTAAAATTCTTATATACTCTGCTTTTATACCCTTTGGAAGTTCAGTAAATAATGAACAATCATCTATAGTTAAATCTTGTATTTTATTTTTAGGTTTAGAAATAGAGGTTATAGCAGGACACATAAATAATGCAAGGGATTTATATTTTATACCCTCAGGAGTAGTTGTTATATTTGGACATTGAGATATAAAGAGTTTACCTTTAACTACTAAATTATCAGGTAATTTAGTTATATCAGAAGCATATAATGTTAAGTCACCTCCAACTAAAGTTAACTCACTAGGAAGTTCAGAATCTGGAAAGCGCTCTATCATTAATGGACCTTTACTTCCATTTTTAATATAATATTTTATTTGATCAAGTTGAGTATCTTTAAAGGATAAGGCTCGTTCTTCTTTAGAACGTCTACTAATAAACATTGATTTATTGAGTCCTAATATTTTTTCTAAATAATAGGTATATAAATGAGATGGAATAGCTTCATCCTTTCCATTAAAAACACTATTTATTTTATTTTTATCAGAGACAACAACCGCAGATACAACTAAAGATTTAAGACCTGGAGTTTGTAATCGTTGTATTATTTCAGGAGATTTAACTTTTATATAATAAAGAGTTTTGTTATCATTATGATAATAATCTTTAAAGTAATCTGGGGATCCATGGGTAGTACACCAGGCTGAATCTTTACTACCATCTTTACATTCTCTATAAGCATAAGTAGATAAACCTAATTTACGAGAAGCAGCATGAGTATGAGGTACTTGTATTATGACATTCTCATTATCAACTATAGTTTCGAAATCTGATTCTAGGTCTTTAGCAGATTTACCTACTGTTGATGATATAGCACTGAGGATCTCATCAGGGGATTTTCCTTGGGGTATACCATCTTTAACTTGTTTTAATATATCAGGATATGTTAAGCCTTTAGCATTTAATGAGTTTAATTTACTATCAAATTCATTAGAGCGTTTAACACCTAATGTTTTAGATATAGTATCTAACTGTTGTTTATTAAGTTCAGTTAGTAATATTTCTTTTAATATATTAACTAATTTAATCATTTTGTTTTACCCCATTTTTTACCTTTACCTTTTGTTTTACATTGAGCAGGTGTGGGACGGCATGAAGGGTATTTAGCTCGTTTTTCACCTTCTTTTCTACCACAAGGTTTACATTTGCCATCTCTACAAGTGTTACAATCTACCCATCCACCTTCTTTACCAGGTGTACCTTTACGTTTAAACCATTTATGAAGTGATTCATCTTCATTTAATTCTTCTTCTTTTAAATCTTTCCAGATTTTACCTTGACGGCATCTAACAATTGCTCCTGATTTGTAAGCAGAAGGTTTATCGTATTTGCGATCAGCAATACGTTTGCATCTATCTTCTTTTTTTTCTAAAAGAAGTTGAAGGAGTATGTGTGTGAGTTTCACTTCAGATATATTTTCTTTCTTTTTAATAAATTCTAATATTGTGATAATATCATTTAATTTTTTTAAAAAAATTTTAAATTCTTGGGGATTATTTTCTATATATTCTGCCCCTAAATCAATAAAACTGTTTATAGCATCATCAACAATCAATGTATATTCTTTATAAAGATTAGGTTTTGCATCTTTTATATTTAATAAAAGAGCATTTATCTTATCAGAAAGTGGTTTGATTTGATCAAAATTGTTCATTCTCTATATTAAAATCTTTTTTTATTTTTTCTATTAAGTCTGAAAGATTTTGATTAATTTTAGAAGCTTTTTTGTGTTTTTCTTCTAACATTATTTCTTCTTTAATAAGCTGTTTTAATTCTGATTTTTTCATAATGTTATGTTTTTATTCTTACCAGTATCCTGAAAATGTTGTTTTGAACCCCAACAACTTGCTGTAGCGGGGGAGGCGACATGACCAGTATGAAGCTTTAGTTCTATCTTTCTTTTGTGGGCAATTATGGCGTTTAGAGAAAGCTGATCTTGCTTTAGAGTTATTGAGTTTGGCTCTTAATCCACCACCTGCCATACCAAATGATACTTTTTTAATCCGCTTGGTTTTAGGATCTTTAACATAAACATAAAACTTTTTAGAACCACCACGTTTTGGTTTACCTAAAGCAGGTTGTTTCTTTTCTTCTTCTAATTCAGCTTCTGTTATTCCTGTTTTCTTGTAATTTTCATAATTTCGTTTTAAATTTGCTAGTGCTTCTTCTTCAGTTTTACCTGTTCCTTTTATTTGAATATCATCTTCAAATGTTGGATTTTCACTAGGTATCTCTATATTAGCATACACATTAGCTTTAGTATGAAAAAAATCAACTTCATAACCATCTAACATTTGAGCTTCAGTTAATATTTCCATCATTGGTAAATCAAGTGGAACTACTTCACCTTCATATACTCCAAAACGACCTAAATCTGTGTTCTCAAATAACTTTTTATCTTCACCTTGTAATTCAATAACTCCTTTTTTCCATAATAAGCGAGCTTCATGGATTAAATCAATGTGAGCTTTAGAGCCAGGACGAAATGTGTTATCATGGATAGAAATTTGTTTATCCAAATGATAACGCATGTTTTCCGATATAGGCATACTATATTGTTTAGACTCATTTAATAGAGGAGCATCCAAACATTTATCACAACCACAATCACATTTTTTCTTTTTAGGTTGTTCTGTTAATGCTTTTTTAATTATTTCTAGGAGACGTTGTTTCATAGTGTTTATTTTTTAACATAGTCACACATTATATGACTTGGGTATAATCCACCTTGTTTATTTCTAATATTAATTTTAAATTTATATAAAGTAGATTCAACTACAATGTCAATACGTTTTCCATTTCCACCTAATCCTCCATAGTAAACGCTAACAGGTCCTGTTACATCAGAAGCTAAATTAGCATATTCAGAATCTATTTTTGAAAATTCATATCCTCCTTTTCCACCAGCTTTAACCATGTAATATCCTTCACCTATACCTGATTTGATTAAGTTTTTAAGTTTAGCAGAATCATATTTAGATGTTGATCCATTTAATTTAGAGAAATCAGCATCAGGGTAGTCATTAAAAACTTTACAGAATGTTTTATTATCAATACCTAATGTATCTAATAAAGCTTTACCATCTGAATTTTTGATTTCACCTGATTTTATTTCATCAGCAGGAAGAATTTTGGTGATTCCTGAGTTAAAAAAGGTTAATGTATTACCAAATTTGGCTGAGAGGTAATAATTTTCAGATCCTTTAGTTATGGTGATGTCTGTTAATGTTTCAGCAGCACTACCAGCAGAGAATGCTATCACAGGACCTCCACCTTCAAATTTTAAAGGGCGTGATTGGTTTTTATCTCCTTCAGGTGTGATAGTGAAATTATCTTGTTCTAATCCTAATTCTTTAGCTATATCTAATATTAGGCTTGGATATTGGAATTGATTTAGGTTAGACTTATTAATACCTTCATCACGAAGTGTTTCTAAATCAGCTAATAATTCACCTTCAAATCCTAAACCTTTAGATTTAACTCCTCTACCACCTCTTGAACCTTCACCCCATTTAACACTTAATCCTTCCCATTTACCTCCATTTATGTTATCAATTTTGGTATTCAATTTTTTTGAAAGAAACTCAATAAATTTACTATCTCTTTGTAGAGCACGAGTAATTTTAGCAGTGTTAGGAGAGTCAGGATCTAATACAAGAGGATCTTCTATAGATAATCCAGGATATGATTTTATAATAGAATATAATTGTTTTACTTTTGGGTTTTTTATTTCATCTTCAGATTTAGGGAAAATAGTAAATGCTTCACCTAATACCTCACTTACTAAACTTTCAAGCAAAGAAATATCCTGTTCATTATTCATGTCAGGATATCCTTTAGGAAATTTATGAGATATTTTATTTAAAAATTGTTCAAATATATTCATTATGCTGGAACTGTTGGTTCAACTTCAGCTGGTTCTTCAGCTGGTGGGGTTTCTTCTCCTTCAGGAGCTGGTGTTTCTTCACCTGCTGAGAATGGTTCATCTGCTGGTGTCTCGCCTCCTGTAGGCACTTCAGCTTTTTCAGGTTCTGTTTTACCACCATATCTTAAGATACGAGCAATAGATTCAGCGGCTTGTTCTTCTTCATTTAAATTTAAAAGATAATATTTTTTACCTTCTACTTGAGCAATCCATGATCTTTCAGTATAAATAAAGTAAAAGAACTGTCCATTAGCTAAAACAACTTTAAATGTTGTAGGACGTGGGGCTACCCATTGTATATCAGATATAAACATCTCATATTGATCTGTTAGTAAATCTGTAATAACTTTTTTTAGTACTGGGAATTTAGTTAGAACAGGAAATGTTTCATTATCAAAATTAACATCCTCAGGTGTAACACCTAAAGTGTTATCTTTAACTTTAGAAGCATATACACGCTTAGCTATAGTTTGAATTTTATCTATTAACTCCTGCTTGCTTGCCATTATATTAGTCTATAGTGTATTCTAATTTTTCGTCTGTTGGGCCTTGTTTAGTATTTTGGTAGCCTAAATACTGGGTGACTGAGTTGAGGTAGTCATTAGCTTTGGTGATTTTACTTTGCACCCATGCTTCTAATTGAGTATCATCATCTAAAGAATTCATTAGCTCTTGAGCGTTTTGAATTAGATTACGAAGTTCAGACTTAGCCATTTCACCCTCATAATCAGCTTCTTCTTTAAGTTCTACTCCACGACCTTTTAAAATATCAGCTTTAGTTACTTTACCATCACCAGTTAAATCAGGAAAATCTTTACCTTTTTTCTCACCTAATTTACTTTTAATGATTTCTTTAAGACGATCTGTATTTTTCATTTTAACTTGTTTTTTAGCTACATTCATTGCTCTACCACGTAACACATCTTCAGCATCTGCCCCATAACGATCTACAGCTTTTTCTAAAGCGGTAGCTTTCATCGCTTGATAAATATCTTCAGCTCTGTCTTGAATTGCTTGAGATGACTTGCTTGATTCTTCTTTAATATTGCCTTTTTCAGCAGCATATAAAGCTCTCATATATTTTTTAGCTTTACCAACAGAAGTAGAACAGCCTTTTTTTTCACCTGTTTCTTTGTTGAATATACACTTACCTTTTCTTTCGTATGGCATATTAATCAATTTTAAATAAGAATAAGGGGGTCATCCCCCCTTATAACTTATTGCGGTTCATTACTTTGCTTTGTCTTCTGCGACAGAAGCCTTACGGTATTCGGTCACTAACTTTTTTAGATCACCAACTGCCTTACGGGCTCTACCATGAGCAGCCTTAGACGTTTTAGAGTGTTCATCAGAAAACTCGTTCCATAAACCTTGCATTTGTTCAAATAACTCTTGAGTAGTCATAGATTTTATTGATTTTTGATTAATATAAATTATACTTGGCCTTCACCACCATCCACTGGGATTTGGGTTTTCATGAAAAATAAGGCTGTATTTCCTATTTGTCTGATTAATTTGCTTTTGTTTTCACCATCTGGCATTTCTTTAGCTGCGTCTAAAGCCATTTGTAAACCTTGGCCTATACGTTTTTCAGCTGAGTCACCTCCACTTAAATCCATAGTTGGTTCTTCAATTGGTGTTTCTTCACCTGTTGGTTCTTCAACAGCATCAGCCGCAATATCTATATCAACATTTTCTTCAGAAGGTGCTTCATCTTTTTTGCGCTTTTTCTCCATAAGAGAAATCTCTTCATTAACTAACTGAGATATTAAGGTACGTAGTTTTTTTTCCATCTATGGTAATTTGTGATAAATATTAACGATTTTTGAGTTTATTTAAAACCTCTTTAGCTAATCTAGCTTTACCTAATTCTTCAGGTGTTTTGAAAGTGTTTTTAGCATTTGGATCAGGAGTAGAATCAGGATCTGTAGATTTGATTTTATCAAGAACTTTTCCCATACCATAATCCATATTTTCATTTGGGTTCACAAACAAATGACGTTCAGCCCATGTATCTAAAATATCAGTTATTGTATCTTCATCTATACCTTTTTCTCTAAGAATATTCTCTAATTCACCGAATTGTTCACCAGAGATTTTTTCACCTTTATTAATACTTTTTACAGTACTTGAAGCAGCTTTAGCAGCTTGTGGAAAAATAGTTGAGTCAATTTCAGCTAATTTATATTTGTATGCCATTATTGTAAATATGAAAGTTTATATAGTGTTGATTTAATTAATTCAGTTATAGTATCAATCTGATTTTGTAAATAACTGTCTTCTGTTACTTCATAAGCCTGGTAAGCAGCTTCACATAATGTTTCAAGATATGCTATAACTTGTTCTTTACTTTGGTATTGTTTTAAGTTAAAGTTAGTATAGTCCATTATAATACCGTTTTTACCTTGGTATGACTCTACTAAACCATCAATTAAAGGAACAATACCCTCATAATATGCTTGTAAAGCAATATGCTCAGCGTATGAAGGTGTTTGTAGATGAAAAATGTGAGTTTGTGTTCTTGAATGGAACAAATATGAAATAAATTTTGAAAACTCCATTATTGTGATTTTTTACTTGTTAAATAATTAGCCATTAGGTTACCAATAGCGCCTATTTTCTGGCGTATAAATATCCATTCATTTGAAGTAAACTTATGTTTTTTACCAACATAGTGAACTCCCATAATTCCAATTATTCTATTGTCTAAGCCTTTAATAGCAAACAAATAGATAGATTTACAACCAGGGCCATCAGCTTGATATAAATCAAGACCATATGTAGGCCCAACATTCATATCTTCAATAATAATTTCTCCTTTTTCATATAAAAGAGAAAATTGTTTACTGAATAGTGATACTGGGATGTTTTGGAATAGTGTTTTTAATGAATTAGTATCAGGGGTAGTAATCTCATAAAACACTGAGAATTTCTGGATGGATTTACCTGTGGGGTAAAAGTGGCCTCCATTATGGAATTGGGCAATATAGATTTGATCACAATCTACTTCTTGTAAAATTGCGTCAAGTTGTTGCTCAATGATCTCATTATGCTGTATAGCATCTCTTAAAGGATCATTATTAAGTTTATTGATAAATTTTTTTTCAACCCATTTTACTAGTAACGGACCAAAAATTGAAGTTGTCAACGCAATAATGATCGGAACAATAATTTGAATTTCACTCATTTTTTTAAACTTTGTAGGTACTTAATTGTTTCTTCTTTATTTTCAAGCAACTTCTGCTTTGAAGAACCTACCCAACGTTCAACATCACCAGCTTCAGTGACATATGAGGTGTTGGCTTCGTTTATTTCCTCATCAATCCAAATATTAAAATCATTTATGATTCCATCAATGTCTGAATTAAGGACAAATTTTTCATACTCTTCTAATAATCCTTTTTTACGTAAATCTGATTCGAAATCAACTTGACAGTTAAAACATCTCTTATATTGAAGATAAAAACGTTTATCTAAATGAGGTTTCATTACATTACTACAACAAGGACAGAAAAGTGGCAAATTGATTGACTCTTTCGCTTTATCTAGTTTAGTAATATTTTGTTTGATTCCATTTTTGATAGTCCAAGAACGACCATCTGCTTCCCAGACATCTCCTTCTTCATGAAACTCTTGTTGTTTAGTATAACCGGTTCCGACAGACGTTTTCTCCCCGTATTTACCTTGCATTAGGTTACGGAGGCGTTGAACGTCCTTTTGTTGGAACTCTTTTTTTAAAACGTTGTCTGACATTAAATTGATTCTTTTGTTGATATAATATAATCAGTTTTTTCTTTAAGATCAGCGTTATTTAATACTTTCTTTAAACTTCTTTCAATTTTACCAATAGAAAGAACAGTATTAGGTATAAAGCGAATAGTTTTTCCTTCTACATTAGGTACTAAATCTTTAGGAGATGGAGTATAGTTTAATTCTGCTTCAAAAGCAGTATTAGCATCTTTTGAGAAAAAATGAAATTTACCATTATTATTAGATAATGTCTCATATTTCTTTTCAAGATCTTTATATTTTTTATTTTTTTCTATCCATTCTTCTTTACTTAGAGTAGAAAATGATTTTTCCATTGAGCTTTTAACAGATGGTGGGATTATGATTCCGAAATAATTTTCTTTAGCTTGTTTTAAAGAAGCAGGATCTTTAATAAATGATCCTTTATAATTTTTAGGATCATTAATAATGCTTATAATTTCTTTAACAGATTTTGTTAATGGAGTTAACACTAGATCATATGACACTTTCCCAAGAGAAAAAGTAGCATCATCATCCATGTCCGCTTCCATTAAGCGTTTTAAACTATACTTACTCATAAATCTAATTCTTTTAACTGTTTAATTGTGTCAGAAGCAGAAGTGTGAAGGATACCTATCCCTCCCTTACTTTTCCATTGCTCTATATTATCTACTCTATCGTCTATAAGTATTTGGTTTTCACCAGAAAATTGCTGTTTTTGAGAGGCAGGACGTAAAATAAGTTTAACTCCTGGGATGTTTTGTTTAACCCATACTCGTTTGCCTATTTTAGATGATTCTTCTTTTGATGGAGCTGATAGTAATGTTGGGTTATATTGATTTATATAATCCCATAGTTGTTGACCATCAGGCATCCATTTTAATCTAATCCAAAATCCGGCTCCTGCTTTAGCTATTGGTTCCCAAAATGCTGTTCTACCTTTAGCATTTGCCTCATCAGTAGTCATATCAGTGAGATCTTTATAGCCTTGGTCAAAGTCAACTAGTACACCATCCATATCACAATAGATAGTGTATTTTTGTTCCTCAATTTCTTTTAATATATCTGTAAGTTTAATCATTTTTCAAATCATTTTCCCAACTTCTAAAACACATATTACCCTTACTATATGCTTCTAATTCTAACTCTTGTAAATATTCATCTTCATTTATATTATGACCTTCAATACCTTGAATTCTACCTTCAAGATTTTGCATATGATGAATCATTTCATGAGCATATGAACGTAATATGTCTTTTGGGTGTCTACTGTGGGTATACAAGGTAACACAGTTAGTATTAGGATCATAGTGAGCAGTACGTCCTAATATATTATCCGCGTTTTTCTTATCGTCTTCTATAAAGATAATGTCTGGGAGTGGTTCAAGATTTAGACCATTGTCTATCATGGATAAAGTTAAAGATACTAATTTGTCTCTAAATTCAGAATTATGTTCTAATCCTTTTTTAGTGATGTTAGACACTACAATTTTATCTTTATGTTTATCAACTTTAAAATCAGATGGTACTACATTTTTGATATGATCCTTATAGTAATCAACTCTAGATGGGTTTGAAGAGGTATTTAACTCTAGATTTTGTAGTGGTTCAAAAAATTTATCAGTAGAAGATTGTTGAGGGGTATTGTCATGCCCACATTTGTGGCAGATGTATAAATCATTTCCTCCATCTTCTATTTTCCATGTCCAACCACAATTATCACAAACTATACTATCACCTTTAATTTCTTCTTCAAGCCATGAGGTTATTTCTTCTCCTTCTTCTATAGGACGTAATATGTTATATATTTCTTCTTTATCAGAATCTTTAATATTAGGTAAATAATTAAAAAATTCTTCTTTATTATCTAATACTGCTCTAGCCTTAGTACCACTAACACCACCTGCTGTCACAATGTTGATAGGTTCAATATTTGTTTTACCTAAAGCAGATTTAGTACGTTTTTCAAAATCAGCAAAATCTTCTGGTTTGTCTTCTCTAGAACCTAAAAACCATTTAATTTGAGTATCAGGTTCATCTTTAGCATAAGAGTAAATAGATGAAATTGGATTAGAAGATGGAATAATATTTACTTTACTGGGTAAGTAGTCTTTATAGATATTCCAGATAGCTAATGATTGTTCTTGAGTAATATCTGATCTGCCTCCACCTGTACCTACGTAAAGATTAAATTCAGTTAATTGAGGATACGTTTCTAAAGCTTTTCTAACAACTTCAAAGTGGCCTTTTGTTGGGGGTTGAAACCCACCTCCAAATACACCTACAACTTTATTAGATTCAGGTATATCAGCTTCAGATAAAAACGGTGTTATAAGTGATTTTACTAATGATTTCATCCAACAAATTTTTTAACTATGTTAGGTAACTCTTTACTATCAACAGGATTTAAATTAGCTTGAATACTATCGTAAGTATCAGCTATTTTATCTATACTTTTATCTAAAGTAACTTTAGTTTTAGCTCTGTCTTTTTCTCTTTTTTCTAATTCTTCAGGTGATAATGTTGAATCATCTTTTCTAAAGGTTGATTGAAATTGGCCTGATGATAATAAGTCTGAGAAGTATTCTTTTAGTTTGCCTTGCTGGTGAGCTGTTTCAAAATTAGTTATTTCAGATTGTTCTTCTTCAGAGGCGGGTGTACTAACTAAAATAAAATTATCACCAAATATATTCTTATAATCAGTCAGCAAATTATAAACATTAGCCCATGTTCCTAAAACACCAACTGCTGGTACTTTACGTTCACGCTTATAGTTTCTTAAAAATGATACTATAGGATGAGCATAAACCATTATCATCATAGTTTCATATCCATTAGCATTTAATTCATCTAAAGTAGGTTGTAATGTAGATAAATTAGAAGCTGTAGTATCATAAATAAGATTTTGTTTATTCGCTATAGCATTTGGTAAATCTTGTTTTTTTATTTGAGATGAAGCAGCAGACAAATTACCATACATTGGAGAGTCTTTATCTTCAACATATTTGTCAGCATTCAAATCAATAAAATCTTTAAGTATCGGTTGTAAAGACTTTAGTACTGTTGATTTACCAACTGATGCTCCTCCAGCCATTATAATAGCTTTTGGTTTGCCTGTAATTTCTTTTAATAAATCAGTTAGTTTTATCATCTATATAAATATAATGCAGAATGTTGGCCAAGCCAAGTTTATCTGTTATAAATATTAGATATCTTCCCGTTTTGCAGTTGTTCGGAACGATTCAAATGAAGGTGATGATGTTGGATTTTCTAAATCAAACAACTTACGTACTGTCTTGAATATTTCAATGTTTTCTTCAAATGTACGTTCTGGTTCAACTATTTCCCATCCTTTACCTTGCATTTTATCCTTTTTAGGGCCACGTTTAGATGACTTTAACCATAGAATACCATTACGTTGAGCTTCCTTTCCATAACACTCTTTATAACATTGAGTGTAAACAGCTGTTTGTAATTCATATGTAGTCTGGATTTGGTTGGATGTTTTAAAATCTATAACCCAAAGTTCATCATTAATTTCACAAACCATATCACATGTACCTGCTACTTTTAATTCATCTGAAAATAAATGTACTTCTGTTTCAATGAGTTTAGGTTTATGAGTCTCCCAAAACTCTACAAAACGTAAAAACATTTGCCATACATCTGGTTTATACTGTGGGTGGCCTGTTTTATCTAAAAACTTTAATTCAGCTCCATTTAAATACTCTTCAATCATTTCATGGACTTGAGTGCCTTCTTCAGCTGCTTTTTTAACAATATATTCTGAAGCGTATCCTACTTTTTTAAGCCAATCTTCAAAAAATTTACCTTTTGGGTAATAACTTAATACATAAGTTACAGATGGGTAATAATTACTGTTTCGTCTATAAAATCTAGAGTCAGGTAATGTGATTTGTTTATGGTCATCTGATATTTCTAAGATCCGATCATAAGAATGTTTGATTGTACTCATACTAGTTCTAGTTTTTTCTCAAATAAATTTGAGAAGGTTAATGGTTGAGTGGTTTGAATCAACTTAGTAAAGTTTTCAAAACCCATTTCGCTTGGATCTTTATCTTGTAACTCTACTAAATATACTTCTTTACCCTCGTTTAATAATTCTTCACAAAATGATAAAGCTTGTTTAATTGCGTCTTTATCTAATGCTATATATATTTTTTGTACCTGTGAGGTAACTAGTTTTTTCTTTAATTTGTCCTGGATATTTTTGCCTAATAAAGGTATTACATTACGTTTAATAGCCATCATATCAAATGGACCTTCACATAAAATGATAGGTACATTCCAGTTTATAAAAAATTCAAATGGAACAATGTTTCTTGATACATTTGGATTCTTATAT
>Ga0315906_10008133_pt1 | contig 12607 bp, 12 predicted proteins | sample LakEriMetagenome_4_FD_203526 | JGI IMG/M metagenome (GOLD analysis project Ga0315906, IMG submission 203526) | Freshwater fungal communities from buoy surface, Lake Erie, Ohio, United States - Buoy 2 MA122 | ecosystem: Environmental > Aquatic > Freshwater > Lake > Lake biofilm | place: USA...
ATGGTGTTAACCCAGTTCGCTCCTCCGGAGTGGATGTTGTTATTGTTGAAGTCGACCAAGTTGGGCGAACGATACAGCTTGTTCAGGTTGAATCGGAATTTAACCGTTTTAATTTGTCCGGCCGACAATGAAAATGCCGCAGCAAATGGATGCTCGCGCAAAGCAGGAAGTGCACCGTAATGATATACCAGCGGAAGTGTGTCACCGGCTGAGTCGATGAATTGCCCCTCATGCTTGAAGTAAATGTATCCGGTGTTCCAATCCCAGAACATGCCATAAGAAGGATCCAGTTCGCCACCCTGAGCCCCCGAGACATTGCTGGCGCTGTCCACACCCAATAAAAAACGGATCTCATCATAGTTACCTTGCGGTACTGCGATATTGAATGCGAGTGAAGAAGCATCTGCAGCATTCACCAATTCGTAGTTATCGGCAGCGTGCACAACCACACCCTGGTTGAGGAATTTGATGTTGCTGATATAATATTTCAAAAGATCAACACTATACTGGTTACCTGCCTGATTGGTGTACGCGAGCGGACCCAATTGAATGGGTGCTCCATCCACGGTGTTCTCAAATTCAAAACGCAACAACCCTGAACCAATCAAGGTTGTGGAAAAACTGATAACGCTGCTGTAATAAGTCACACCTCCCACAACAGCAAAACTGCGCAGGTTATAACCGGTACCTGCAGCCAGTCCCACGAGTGTTGTATCAAAAGCACCTGCACCCGGCCCCATGGAAACCTTGTTGTCGAGTGTGGTTGGCAGCGATGCGGTCGACCAACAAAATCCCTTGTCGGTGACCGAACCTCGGTTCAGTGCAACCGACCCACTGACATACGCACTGTTATCAGTGATATTGGTAGCCGATCCAGCAGTGACTGTCACCGACAATGGCTCTGGCTGTTCGTCGTCCTTGCAGGACATCCACCCTAGGGTGAAAACACAAAACAACAGGAGCAATGGCAGCGGCTGGCGCATGGGGTGGGATTATTTCTTGGTGAGTTTATAGTAGGCACGCAAACCAACCGACTGACTCAGCTTCAGCTTGGGGTCCCAACCGATGTTCACTCTTTCGAGAAGCGGATTGTATACCAGCTGCAGATCCCACGGCCCACTTGTGTTCACATCAAATCCGACGCCGGCGAATGCACCAAAGCCCAAGCCAACGGGACGGGTACCCGTGAAATAGATTGCTCCATTGTTATACTGGAACTCCTGGGAAAGATCGATTACCAGGTCGTTGATTTGAATTTCATTCTTGACGAACTTGGCCAGGGTGGCATGCAGTCCTCCTTCGATGAAAAACTGGATGCCCTCCTCGGGACCCAACACCCCTTGGTAGCCCAGTTGGAATTGCAATCGTTGCTCCTCACCGCTGATCTCGAACGTTTGAAAGCTGTTGTTGATTTGGGTGGAGTTGGGAGGAGGTGTTGTTTTGATGGTGAAATTACCTGCTGCCTTCATGATGGAGGCGTTGGTGTTGAACAACACCCCGTTTTTTCCATCTCGGGAGTAGCGGGTGTTCAATCCTACCGAAAAAACGGTTTTGTAACGCATGTTGAATGGCATGTATTCCTCCGTATCGAAAAACCACTGGTCGGGTTGCACTCCAAGCGCCAACGAGATTTGGTCAATGCCTCCGAAGTTGGGGGCATTCTTGCCGAACTGGTTGTTGATCTTGTCGTACATCCAGCTGTTTTCGAAACTGTTCTTGTTGCCTTCCAGATCGTAGCCGTACCCATCGTACAAACTGGCAGGGTAAGCGTTGGGGAAATAGGAACCAATGTACAATCCCACCATCAACCCTTTGCGGGTGTAAACGGGCGTTTCATAATCATATTCGGAGTCATCCTGTGCAACGGCAGTCCATTGCATTCCGGCAATCAGCAGGCAAAAGCATGAAAGGAACTTTTTCATAAAACGGGTGTGTTTGTTACAAAGTTAGTGCAATTTGGCCGACACATTGATACCGATTCAATGAAATGGGAACAAGAAAAAAGCGGTTTTATAGGTTTGACTTGGATTTGATTGTTGTCGGCCATTGGATTCGTATAATCGCACAGGTTCCGTTGAATCAGTGTTCAAAAATCCCATATGCCATCATGAACCAACTACCGATGATGATGACATCTTCCGCTGGGATCCTTGGTACGGTTGCGGCATTGGAGTCCTTTCTTAGTGGTGCCGGAACATTGCACGGCCGGAGTGTCGTTGGCTCCGGATCCAGACTCCCGGTAAGTTGATGATGCTCGCCAGGTCCATTGGTTCATAGATGTCCGGCTCTCGAGTTGCTCCTCCACTTGGTCATCCAAAGCCGGAAAAAAATTGATCCCGGTAACACGCTCCACTTCGTCGACACTGACCACATACGATTGCAGGGAGGCCTTGGAAGAAGCGTTGGGCATGATGAACGCAATCGCCTTGAGGTCGGGGCCGGTATGGTCGAGAATCACTTTGTAATAATAATTTGGGACAGCCACCTTGCTGAAGCCAATGGTAGGTAGTCCTTCTTCGAGGATGCCGGCGGTGACCACGCTCACAGCTCCGTATTCAACAGCCCAGGTGCGAACCAGCTCCTCGAGCCGCTTCCAGATGCCACGATTAAAGCCAGGGGTTTGGGGCGACATATTGCTCATGTAAAACGACTCGGCCATTGATTGATATGACCACCCCATATCGCCCGCAGGTGCCAAGTGACCGCGGTCGTATCCACTGCCTTTGTAGTCGTTAGGTGCCGCCGATTCGGTTCGCACTGCCGGATCCGACATGAACTTATCGGTGCGGGCATATGCCGATTGTGTTTCTTGCGCGGTAAGCTCATACGCCACCCACTCGGCTTGCTCGAAGCGCTCGTTGTAAACCAATGCGAACCCCGACTTGCGAATGAGCTTTTGTCCCGGCTTCAATGCAGGAAGTTCCAGTTCGAAAAGCGAATCGGTGTTGAAGGTGACCCTGGATTGGTCAAGTTGAACGACGGAGGTGTTTGAAGTATCGGATGCAGTAGACGTTGGATGCTGACGTTCGTTACCGCAGGAACAGCTATGGCTTAGTACAGCAAGAGAAAACAGCAGCAGTATGGAAAAGTAATATCGCACGTGGCGCAGGGTTGATATGGGTATTCAAATTTAAGAAAAATGGATGGCGAGTGTTATGATTGAACGGATTTACCCGGTTTCAATTGATGTCGGGAAATAAATCCGGTATGTCTACCCATTCAGAAATGACTGTATTCTACAATGTGCTTCAACACCATGGAATCAAATTCCTCTTGGCGGTCGATTTGGACCTGTATGGGGATATAGAAAGCAGGTTGATTGTAGAACAGGGACAAAAAGCCGTCGCTTTGCAAGCGCACAAAATCCTTTTCGGTTGTGAGGAAGGTGGTATTGGATGGATGGGCTTTGATGATGCGGCTCAACTCTTCGGCTGTAAACCGATGGTGGTCGGCGAAGACGTAGTGCTGCGATGATGTGCCGAGCGTGGCTGCATGATTGAAAAAGTTTTCGGGGTGCGCAATGCCGGCAAAAGCCGCCACCTTATTTGCTGGTTGGATACCTTTCGAAGAAGCATCGAACGCAACGGGGTCTCCATAAACGATGCGAGAGAAGAAAACCGTTTGTGTTGGAAGGGGCTTGAGTTCCTCAATGATGGCTTGCTTCTGATCGTTGTGCAATCCATCCGGACAACCTGTAACGATGATGATGTCGGCACGCCAATAACCTGAACGCGGCTCGCGCAGGTTACCCATCGGCAACACGTGGTCATGTGTAAAGCGGCTGCCATGGGGGTTTAGCAGTATCTGCAGCGAGGGTGTGACGCTTCTGTGCTGGAATCCGTCATCCATGACCACCACGTCACAGCCATCAGCGGAAGCGAAAAGTCGCTGAATTCCCTCTGCCCGATCGGCACATACCGCCACTTGAATGTCAGGATATTTGCAGTGGTACATGAATGGCTCATCGCCCAATAGTGCCGTAGTGGCATCGGCTCCAGCTAGCTGAAAACCTTTTGAACTACGGCCATACCCTCTGCTAAGGGTTGCCAACCGGTAACGTCCCTGCAGCAAACGGATCAGGTATTCCACATGAGGCGTTTTTCCTGTTCCACCCATGCTCAGGTTGCCCACAAGTATCACCGGCTTGTCGAATGAAGCGGAACGCAGTATTCCGCCATCGTAGAGGAAATTGCGAATGGCAATGACCATCCCGTAAAGGATGCTGAAAGGGAAAAGCAAGGCGCGCCAGTTCATAAGCTGCCAAATTAATCCATATTGTTGAACCCGCTTCGCAGGCGATTCTTAATTTTACATCCAAACATACAAACGTGGAAAAGCTATCCAACATCATCCGGTATTTGGAGCGACTGGCACCGCCATCTCTGCAGGAGGACTACGACAACAGCGGCCTCATCGTAGGTCAGCCCGATATGGAAATACATAGTGCGATCATTTGCCTCGATAGCACCGAAGCCGTGATTGACGAAGCCGTTCGGAACGGTTGCAACCTGGTGATTGCCCACCACCCTGTTGTATTTTCAGGATTGAAAAGATTCAATGGCAAAAACCATGTGGAGCGGACGGTGATGAAAGCCATCAAGCACGATATAGCCATTTATGCCATTCACACCAACCTTGATAATGTAGCACATGGAGTGAATGCCGAAATATGCAGCCGGCTGGGTTTGGTTCGCACACGCGTGTTGGATGTCAAAAGAGGACAGATCAAAAAGCTTGTGACTTATTGCCCTGAAAAGGATGCAGAGAAGGTTCGCAACGCGTTGTTTGCTGCAGGCGTCGGACACATCGGTAAGTATGATGAATGCAGCTTCAACACCAATGGCGTGGGCACTTTCCGCCCGCTAATAGGATCCGATCCCACCATTGGTCAAATCGGGGTACGGCATCACGAGAACGAAATCCGCATTGAAACCATTTTTGCCCAGTATTTAGAAAAAACGGTTTTGCAAGCATTGTTCGAAGCCCATCCCTACGAGGAGGTGGCTTATGAACTGTATAACACTGACAACCAACACCAAGGAATCGGATCCGGCATGATCGGGGAGTTGGAGAAACCCATGGAAACCCTGGCATTTTTGAATATGGTGAAAGAGCGTTTTGGGGTTAAGTCACTGAGGCACACGAACATCCTGAAGCCGCAAATAAGCACAGTGGCCGTCTGTGGTGGTTCAGGTAGCTTCCTGTTAAAGAATGCGATAGCTGAAAAAGCCGATGTGTTCCTCACGGCCGACTACAAATACCACCAGTTCTTCGATGCGGATGGTAAAATTGTGATTGCCGATATGGGACACTTTGAAAGTGAGCAGTTTACGAATGAGTTACTCCATAGGGAATTAAGCAGGGAATTCACTACATTTGCGCTCCGTTTAACGGACATTCACACAAACCCTGTAAAGTATCTCTGAAATGGCGGTAAAGAAAACTGCGTCAAAAGGCACCGACACCACCGAAGCGGTAGCCGAAAAGAAAAAAGCCACCAAGAGCAAATCCGAAACTGCAACCAAGGAGCCCAAGGCCAAGCGTGCATCCCGCTCGAAAGTTGTTGAAAAAGTTGTTGAGCCAGCCAAGGAGCACCGTTTCAACTTCAAGCTGAAAGATTTTGGCAAAGCGAAAGACGACTTCACTGTTGAGCAGCGTCTACAAGCCCTGTTCCAGTTGCAGCTCATCGACTCTGAAATCGATCGTATCCGCATCATCCGTGGCGAACTGCCCATGGAAGTGGCAGACCTCGAGGATGAGATTGCCGGATTGCAAACCCGTATCAACAACCTCAACGAGGATGTTGAAGGGTACACCAACCTGATTGCCCAGAAAAAGCAGTCGATAAAGGATTCTAAAGCTGCCATCAAGAAGTATGAAGGCCAGCAGATGAACGTAAAGAACAATCGCGAGTTCGATTCCCTCAACAAGGAGATCGAGTTCCAAAACCTCGAGATACAGCTTTCCGAAAAGCGTATCCGTGAATACGAATACGAGTTGGGCAACCAAACAACCGTACTCAACGAAGCCAATGCCCGCCTCGAAGAGCGTATGGGCGACCTCAATGCCAAGAAGGAAGAGCTTGACACCATCATCGCCGAGACCCAGAAGGAAGAAGCCCAGCTGATGGATTTCTCCGACCAGGCAAAGGCCCTCATTGAAGAGCGTTTGTTGACGGCCTACTCGCGCATCCGCACCAATGCCCGCAACGGCTTGGCAGTGGTAACCGTACAGCGGGATGCATGCGGTGGCTGTTTCAACAAGATTCCGCCACAAAGGCAGTTGGATATCCGCCAGCACAAGAAAATCATCGTGTGTGAACACTGCGGTCGTATCCTGATCGATTCCAACATCGAAATGTAACACCGGTTAAACCGAAACCAAAAGGATCTCCCAACGGAGGTCCTTTTTTTATGGATACACTTTAGTAGCTTCGTACCATGCGCCGATTGTTATTGATGATGATTTTATCAGCCACCGCCCCAATGACATGGGCCAACACATCGCACTTCACCATCAGCACCACATGCCGTACCGCCTATGGCGAGTTGTTGCAAATGCAATTGCAATCTGCCACCAAACGGCTCGATGCCGATGCCGCAGCTGATGGTCGTAATGTAGCCCCCCTATACTTCATCAACCAAGTTGATTTCATTCGCGCATTTGTGTCGGAGGAAGAAAGTGATTTCAACAAAATGCAGCAATCGGCCGACAGATGCCTTGAGCTGTTGGAACACCTGGATGCCACCAATCCTTGGAAAAAATTCGCACATACCGAGGTGTTGTTGCGCAGCGCCGTGGTGAAACTCAAACGCAAAGAGTTCCTGACTGCCGGAAACAACATCCGAAAGGCATTCGGCATGGTGATGGAGGTGCGCAAGTCGCATCCGCATTTCGCTCCTGCACTCAAAACCGCAGGGTTGCTACACGCCATTGTAGGTACGGTGCCCGAGAACTACAAATGGCTAGCAAACCTAGCGGGCATGCAGGGCACCATTCAGCAGGGGGTTAGCGAACTGGAAAGCGCCTTGGTGGTTTTGAAAAAAGATGCTGGCCTGGGGTTTCTGTACGACGAGGCCCTACTCTACCGTGTGTTGTGTGCCTCACACTTTGAAAAAAACGAAGCGAAGGCGGTGCAGCTTATGGAGCAACGCGCCAAAACCACAACACCTCAGGGGCTGTTTCTCTTTTTTCATGTGAACTCGCTCGTGAAAACGGAACGATATGCCGATGCATTGCGCATGATCAACGCATACAATCCGGGCACTGCGGCGTATCCGCTGCATTACCTGCAGTTCCAAAAAGGAATGATATTATTGGGAGGTCTGCAAACCAAAGAGGCCGCGCAAGCGTTCGGTAGCTATGTGCGTATGTTCAAAGGCAACAGTTTCGTGAAAGCATCATGGCAGAAAATGGCATGGATCCATTTATTGAATGGCGATGTGGAAACCTATCGCAAGCACATGCTACGCATCAAATCGGTGGGCTCCGATTTCACCGACGAGGACAAGCAAGCCCAATTACAGGCGGAATCGGGTGATGTGCCCAATGTACCCTTGCTGGAATGCCGATTGCTATTTGACGGCGGAAACTATGATAAGGCATTGGAGAAGCTGTCGGCAATTCCAACCCGAAAACTCGGCACGGTTCGCGACAACCTTGAATACACCTACCGGATGGCTCGCATCTGTGAAAAGAAAAACCTCACCGATCTCGCCGTCAAATACTACACCGCCACCTACGAAAACGGTAAGAGCCAGCAATGGTATTTTGCTGCCAACTCGGCACTACTGTTGGGAGGCATGTATGAAAAGAAAGGCGACAACCGAACGGCTTTGTCGTGGTACCGGAAATGCCTCGCCTTACGCAACCACGAATACCAAAACAGCATCGACCAGAAGGCAGAGGCCGGCAAAAACCGACTTCAATAATTAAGCAACCAAACTGATATGGAGTTCATAGATGAAAAACTGGCAACCTATGCCGAACAATACACCGAGCCGGAATCGGCCTTGTTGCAAGAACTGAACCGAGAGACCTGGGCCAAGGTGTTGATGCCCCGCATGCTGTCGGGGCACATACAGGGACGCATCCTGTCGATGTTCTCCCGCATGTTGCAGCCGAAACGCGTCCTGGAGATTGGGACCTACACGGGCTATAGCGCATTATGCATGGCCGAAGGACTTACGGCTGATGGAAAGCTCTACACCATCGACATCAACGACGAACTCGAACCAATGACCGGGCGCTACTTTGCACAGTCGCCCTACCATTCGCAAATTGTTTCCATGATTGGCAACGCGGTGGAACTGGTACCCACTTTGAATGAGACATTCGACCTGGTATTCATTGACGCCGACAAGGAAAACTACGCCACATACTTTGACCTGGTGTGGGACAAGCTGCGAACCGGTGGCGTGATCATAGCCGATAATGTGTTGTGGAGCGGTAATGTGCTGAAGCCCGAAGCGGAGATGGATGAGGAAACCCTTGCGTTACACCGCTTCAATCAGAAAGTGAGTGCTGATCCCCGTTGCAAAACGGTTTTGATGCCCGTGCGTGACGGATTGATGATTGTGATGAAACAATAGTCGGCGATGAAGATTGAAAAAACATACCGAGCGACCATCACACGCATCATCGACGAGTCACCGATCGTAAAGCGTTTCTTCTTTTCAATTCCCCACTTGGAGGGTTTTGCCTTTGCAGCGGGGCAATTCATTGCACTGAATATTCCTGCTGAACCTGAAAAAATCCGCAGGTATTACTCCATTGCATCCGCGCCAAGCGATCCTAAACAAAGCAATGATTACACTTTTGAGCTATGCATCTCGTTCAAGCCGGGTGGAGCAGGTAGCGCGTTGCTGTGGGAACAGGTCCGCGAAGGGAGTCAAATCGAGGTTGATGGTCCATACGGCAAGTTCCTGCTTGGGCAACCAATCAACAACGAGCTGTGCTTCATTGCGACTGGAACAGGAATTGCTCCGCTTCGCAGCATGATCGGTCACATTTTCCAATCGGGATTGCCCCATGGTCCTATCACGCTCATATCGGGCAACCGAACCGAGGCCGACAACCTGTACGCCGCCGAGTTTGAACAGCTTCAAGCGCAGCATCCCGAATTCCGCTTCATACCTACTTTGTCGCGACCTTCGGTGAATTGGAAAGGCGAGCAGGGCTACGTACATGCGGTGTATCAGGAACTGTTTGCAGACAGGCGACCTGCCACCTTTTACCTGTGTGGATGGCAAAACATGCTCAAGGAAGCCCGTAACACATTGGAAACGATGGGCTACGAAAAAGAGCAGATTCGTTTCGAATCGTACGGTTGAGTCCCCATCCGCGCAAGCGTGAAAACACACGAAAGTTATGAGCAATGGTTAATAACTTAACGGGGTGGATTTTTAGAGTGGCAAAGGGGTAAAAGATATATTTGCAAGACTGAAGAAAACACATGGGATCCGGATCCATAATCGCCTTGATGCTAGCTGCTGTCGCCTTTTCGGGGATGGCGTTGGTGATTTCCAAATTCCTCCTCAAAACCACACCCAACCCGGCCAAGCTGCAACCCTACGAGTGCGGTATCCCTACAATCGGGCCTAGCTGGGTGCAGTTCAGTGTGGGTTACTACCTATTCGCTTTGATATTCCTCATTTTTGATGTGGAATTGATTTTCCTTTTCCCATGGGCCGTGGTAGTTAAAAAACTCGGTTGGGTGGCGTTGGTGGAGGCCGTCATCTTCATCACCATTCTCTTCCTTGGATTCCTTTACGCTCATAAGAAAAAAGCATTGAAATGGATGTAAACCCCGCCAACAACACACCATTCCCGGGTGAGGTCATCCAAACCCCGAGTGGCGGCATCCTGGTGAGCAAGCTTGACCAGGTGATCAACTGGGCCCGCAGCAACTCGTTATGGCCATTGGTGTTCGGCACATCATGCTGCGCCATTGAAATGATGAGCACTGCATCTGCCAAATACGATTGGTCGCGTTTCGGGTTTGAAGTGGCTCGTGCCACTCCCCGACAGGCGGATGTGATCATCATTGCAGGTACCATAGTGAACAAAATGGCTCCCGTGCTCAAACGGTTATACGACCAGATGGCCGAACCAAAATATGTGATTGCAATGGGTGCCTGTGCCACCAGCGGAGGCCCGTTTTTTTACAACACCTATTCGGTGGTGAAAGGAGCCGACCACATCATCCCCGTGGATGTGTACGTAGCCGGTTGTCCGCCCCGCCCCGAAGCGCTGTTGCATGCGATGATTGCCCTGCAAGAGAAAATCCGATTGGGCATGACTCGTGAGCAGATCCGTATGGAAAAACCTGAAAACACCATTTGATGACACGCGAGGAACTCCAGGCCAAGATCACTGAGCTCGCTCCCGCAGCTACCGCCCTCGAAGGGGGTGAGTGGTTAAACATGGAGGTTCCTGCAACGGATTGGAGGGCTTTGGCGCATGCAGTCAAGCACACGCCAGGACTCGACATGGATTTCCTATTCTGTCTCACTTGCGTGGATTGGAAGACGCACCTCACCATGGTGTACCACCTGACCTCCACCACGCATCGCCATAACCTCGTCATCAAAGCGAAGCTCGATCGCAACGAGCCCGTGATTGATACCGTTTGCGACATCTGGCGCACGGCGGAGTTTCACGAGCGCGAGGTGTTTGAGTTGTTTGGAGTGAAGTTCAACAACCACCCCGACCTCCGCAACCTGATTCTTCCAGATGATTGGAAGGGTTATCCATTGCGCAAGGATTACGAGGACCCCATCAACATGATCAAGCTGTAACCGATGCTACAAGAAGTGATAGAGGCCGGCAACGGCGACATGATCGTGAACGTGGGACCACAACATCCCGCCACGCATGGCGTGTTGCACCTGCGCATCACCATTCACGGAGAAACCATCAAAAAGGTGGATCCAAACCTGGGTTACATCCACCGATCCATCGAGAAGATGTGCGAGAGTTTGACTTACCGGCAGTTCATATATGTCACCAGCCGCATGGACTATCTCTCGTCGCACATCAACAACCATGCATGTGCACTCCTTACGGAGAAGGCCATGCAGATTGAAGTGCCCGAGCGCGCGCAGTACATCCGCGTGATCATGGACGAACTCACACGCCTGGCCTCGCATCAGTTGTGGTGGGGAGCCATGGCAATGGACATTGGTGCACTCACACCGTTCTTCCTCGCCTTCCGCGAGCGGGAGATGATCAACGAGATCATGGAAGAGACCTGCGGCGCACGACTAACGATGAACTATATCGTTCCGGGAGGGGTGATGTTCGACATCCATAGCGACTTCGTTCAAAAGGTTAAGGCATTCAACAAGCACTTCAAAGAAAAGATCAACGAATACGATGAACTGCTCACCGGCAATGTCATTTTTCAAAACCGCATGAAAGGCGTTGGTGTGCTATCGAAGGAGGATGCCATCTCCTTTGGTTGCACGGGACCAACGGCCAGGGCAAGTGGCGTGAGTTGCGACATACGCAAGCTGTACCCATACGATGTGTACGAAAAGGTTCAGTTTGATGAATGCATGGCAGTGGAGGGCGACAGCTTCGCACGTTATGTGGTCCGTTTGGAGGAAATGAAGGAGTCGATGCGCATCATCGACCAATTAATAGATAACATCCCCGAAGGGGAAATTCAAGGAAAAACCAAAGCGGTTCTCAAGCCACCCAAGGGTGAGTTCTACACCCGTGTAGAAACCGCCCGAGGTGAATTAGGGGTTTATGTGGTGAGTGAAGGAGCAACCACTCCGTACCGCATCAAGTTCCGCTCGCCTGGATTCAGTAACCTCTCTGCATTAGACCATATCGCGCGTGGACAAAAGCTGGGCGATTTGGTGGCAATGATGGGAACGTTGGATTTGGTGATTCCGGATATTGATAGATAGTTATTAGTGACAAGTGACCAATGACAAGTGACAAGTGACCGGTGACCAATGACAAGTGACCGGTGACCAGTGACAAGTGACAAGCTTGCCTCGCCGTAGGCGGGTGACAAGTGACAAGTGACAAGTGACAAGCAAACAATAAACAACAACAACAACAACAACAACAAATAACCTACTACCCAACACCCAACACCCACCACCCACCACCCACCACCCACTACTCACCACCTACTACCCACTACCCACTACCCAACACCCACCACCTTGCTCTCCCTCGAACACATAACGAACCTTGTCAACCAATGGCTGTATGCGAATATGGCGCCGACTTGGGCGTTGTTGGTGCAGTTTGTGATTGTGGGGGTATTGGTGATTTCGTTGTTTTCGATTTTAGGTTTGGTGCTAATCATGATGGAGCGCCGTGTGGCTGCGTGGATGCAGCTGCGACTGGGACCCAACCGTGTTGGACCTCGTGGATATTTCCAAACGGTAGCCGACACACTCAAGCTGATCGTCAAGGAAGGAATGACTCCCGATGGCGCCGACAAGTTCCTATTCAACCTTGCACCCTATGTGGTGATGATGGTTTCTATGGTAATCATGGCACCGCTGATGTTCGCCAAAGGATTCCAAATCTGGGACATCAACATCGGTGTGTTCTTCATCACTGCCGTTTCCTCCGTATCGGT
>Ga0315906_10008134_pt1 | contig 12606 bp, 9 predicted proteins | sample LakEriMetagenome_4_FD_203526 | JGI IMG/M metagenome (GOLD analysis project Ga0315906, IMG submission 203526) | Freshwater fungal communities from buoy surface, Lake Erie, Ohio, United States - Buoy 2 MA122 | ecosystem: Environmental > Aquatic > Freshwater > Lake > Lake biofilm | place: USA: Lake...
TCTGCTGTGTACTTACCTTTATTTATGCCGGAGGTGCATGCGAGCCGGCCGCGGCAACCTCGTTGATTTTGATGATATCCTACATGATGTTGAACGTGGTTGCCAAAAAAACTTTTTTGGTGATTGAACACAACAAATCCAGATTGATTTTGGGGACTTTGGCGCTCGGCATCTCCTTTGCCGTTTGCATGCTCGCCCCCGGCAACGAAACCAGATCGAGCCTTTTCCCTAATATCGGATTGATGGAATCATTTTTACTGAACTTCAAAATGGTGGCACTACTGTTTGCCAATAAACTGATATTATCTGCTTCCATACTCCTATTACTCATTCCAGCCCTGCTTGACATGGATAAGGTGAAAAGCGAAACGAAAGCAACATCGATAATATTCAAATTGCTTTCAGCTTCACTTTTAATGATCTTCATATACCAATGGACGGTCACAAAAGTCACATCCGACCTCGCAGCAGACCGCGCACTGTTTTACGTTATTGTCATCCTAATGCTAACCATAATCATTTTCCACAAACACCTTTCGTTTGGTATACCAACCATGACCAAACGGCTTTTGTCGTTGATGATCATTGCCACCCTCCTGTCCTACCATTTGATCACCCAATACTCCATCACCCGAGCATACGCTGATGCTTGCGACAGCAGGATACAAATGCTTGTAGATGCAAAACAACCGCCCAAAGCCATACAACCGCTTCCATCTTCCGGATTCCTGTTTTCATCGGAAATCAGCTCGGATAGCACGCATCATGCCAACAAGCATTTGCGCGAAGGATTGAACCTGGAGTTCACTCCCGTAGCCACTCAAAAAACAAGATGAACAACAAACAAAATCCAAGAATAATTCAATCACCTAAATTGCAGTTGGCGGGATTCAACCAGCCGATGTCACTTTATTCGGATCAAACCGCACAGTTGTGGACAAGGTTCATGACCTTGTTCGTTCAAGAAACATACAGATTGGGGCCAAACAAATACAATGTTCACCTGTACCCAACCGATTATTTCAGCAACTTCGATCCATCCAAAGAGTTCATCAAATGGGCAGCTGCCGAACACCGAGGTGATATTCCACCCACATTGGAGGAATTGGAGATCCCTGAAGGCCTATACGCTGTATTCCTACACAAAGGTCCCGCTGCTACCGCTTTCAAAACCTTTGAATATATTTTTCAAGAATGGCTACCCACCTCCGGCTATTCAATCGATCACAGACCTCATTTCGAAGTGATGGGACCCGACTATCAAAAAGACAGCGAGACTGCCGAGGAGGAGCTTTGGGTGCCTATTGTAGTAAACAATCCTTGACAGCAATCCTTTCATGTCCCAACGAATAAACAAAGCATGTGGGATATTGATTTTCAAAATCAATGGATTCGCACCCCTTGGAAATGAAATATAACTTAATTGCACGGTCCATGGATTGCCTAATGAGATGGCAAATGCATCAACGTGTTAAAATAAGGCAAGGTAGATCAAGACAAATACACGCATGATCACTTCAAGCTGTGCAGCACCAGTCCGCTGCGAAGCTTGGGCTCGAACCAGGTGGTTTTGGGAGGCATGATGTTTCCAGAGTCCGCAATATCAATCAGCTGCTTCATCGTTACGGGGTACAATGCAAATGCCACACGCATCTCTCCACTATTCACTCGCTTCTCCAACTCACCCAAGCCACGCAATCCACCAACAAATTCAATGCGCTTATCCGTTCGAAGATCTTTGATGTTCAACAGTGGAGCCAATATCTGTTCCGACAAAATCGTTACATCCAACACCCCAATCGGATCAGAATCGTTATAGGTGCCTTGCTTTGCAGTCAGTGAATACCATTTTCCTGAAAGGTACATGGAAAATTCATGTAACCTGCTGGGGCGATAAGCATCTACACCTTTTTCTTGCACATCGAACGACTTAGACAAAGCATCGATGAGCTGTTCATCCGTCATGCCATTCAAATCCTTTACCACACGATTGTAATCCATGATGGCTAGTTGGTCATCGGGAAAGTGAACTGCCAAGAAGTAATTATATTCCTCATCACCCCGATGATTCGGATTTGCATCACGAAGCTCCTTGCCCACCAAAGCGGCGGCAGCCGTGCGATGATGACCATCAGCCACGTATGTGGAAGGTATCTTGGAAAACTCGTCTGTAATGGATGCTATGACCTGATCATTATCAACCACCCATAATACATGGCGAATGCCATCATCGGCGGTAAAATCATAAACGGGATTGCAAGCAGTTATACCACCAACAATGTCATCAAGTCGACTAACCTTGGGGTAGGCAAAGAAAACCGGTTCGTAGTTGAGATGGCTGTATCGAATGTGGTTCTTACGGTCTTCTTCCTTATCGGGGCGTGTAAGTTCATGTTTCTTGATCACATCATTGAAGTAATCGTCAATATGTGCGCATCCCACAATCCCATCCTGACTACGGCCGTTCATCACCTGCCTGTAGATGTAATAGCAATCCTTGCCCTCCTCTTTGAACAACCCATCTTGCACCATCCTATCGAAATTGGATTTCCCCTTCTTGTAGATTTCAGGAGCATAATGGTCGAATTCATCCGGAAAATCAATCTCGGGCTTAATGACATGATAGAATGAATCAGGGTTCCCTTCGCACTCAATCCTTGCCTCTCGCTCGTTTAACACATCATAAGGTTTGCTGGCAATGCGAGAAACAGCTTCAGCAAGTGGTCGGATTCCTTTGAAAGGTTTTAATATAGCCATGGTTGTGAAATTTTGTGGGTGGTTAAAATTGGTTATTGGTCATTGGGGAATTGGTCATTAGGGAATTGGTCATTAGGGAATTGGTCATTGGGGAATTGGTCATTAGGGAATTAGTCATTAGGGAATTAGTCATTAGGGAATTAGTCATTGGGGAATTGGTCATTGGTCACCCGCCTACGGCGAGGCAAGCTGGTCATTGGTGAGTAGTATAACTTCTGGTACTGGTACTGCTACTTGTCACTTGTCACTTGTCACTTGCTACTTGTCACTTGTCACTTGTCATTTGTCACTTGCTACTTGTCACTTGTCACTTGTCACTTGCCACTTGTCACTTGTCACTTGTAAATGGTCATCTGCTACTGTTCGGCAACTTTTATCTGAACAACTCCACCACTTTAGTGGCCAACTCAATGCCAATGCGCTCTTGCGCTTCTACAGTGGAGCCACCTATGTGTGGAGATAAGGAAACGCGTGGATGATTACGAAGTTCCTCGCGGATCAAGGGCTCACCCTCAAACACGTCCAAAGCTGCATGTCCAACCGTACCATTCTGCAAGGCTCCAATCAAATCGCTTTCGCGGATGGCGCCGCCTCGGGAAGTGTTGATCACGCATACACCTTTTTTCATCTGCCCAAACTCCTTGGCTGCAATAACAGGAGGAGCACCTTTCGGAAATGGAACATGCAGTGTGATGAAATCACTGCTCTGCAACAGATCCTCGAATGGAACACATTTCATGGTCACCATCAAGGTAGTATCACTATGTGTTTTGAAAAAATCGATGCCGATCTTAACATCTGTTGCATTCAACTTGAATGGCTTCACCTCCATGCCGAAGGCCAAGGCCATCCGGGCAACCGATTGTCCGATTTTCCCGAAACCAACAATACCCAATGTTTTTCCTTTCAATTCAAAACCCGAAGAGTATTGTTTCTTTAGCTTGTTGAACGCTTCCGCGGATTCGCAAGCAGGCATATGGCGGTTGGAATGATGTAATTGACGGGCCATTGTGAACATGTGGGCAAACACCAATTCGGCCACCGATTCAGAGCTGGCATCAGGTGTATTGACAACATGCAGACCTTTTTCACGAGCATATGCCACATCAATGTTGTCCATGCCTACGCCAGCGCGACCAATCAGTTTCAATTGGGGGTTGGCATCAATATGCTCTTGACGGACTTGAGTGGCGCTTCGAACCAATATGGCATCAAAGGGCTTCAGTCCTTCCGACAACCGGTCTTGCGAAACCTTATCGGTAATCACTTCAAATCCAGCGTCCAGAAAAATCTTTCTTCCGGCTTCGTCTATTCCGTCATTGGCAAGGATGCGTATCATGGGGCTCTTTAATCAGGCCCACAAAAGTAATCCTTACAGACTAAAAATAGGTGATCAATAAACCGTGATCTTCAATCGGTTGAGCTGATTTGTGGAGCGGAAACGGACCTCAAGCAAATACGTCCCAGGGCTCAATGAACCTTTGTGTAGTGTCCAACGGGTTCCCGACACTTCCTGCAAATGAACCACCTTGCCAAGCATGTCAATCACCTGCATCAGGTATTCGCCCTGGCAATCTTCACATTCGACTACCGCCTCGCTGTTGAAAGGGTTTGGAGATATGGATAAGCCGGAAATGGATGCTAGATCATCAACACCAAGGTAGTTATCGCTGAAAGTGGTGAGTGTGGTATTGGTTTGGATGGGCGGGTTCTGGTCGAAATATATATAGGCCGTGTTGTTTACTGAAGTGGGATCCAGATTCGAAGCTAAGCCGCTGATGCCGTAAAGCACATATCCATGGCTTGCGGGTTCGTTCACATTGGAGTCGGGTAGCAAAATGTTGTCGAATGTAAAGGTCAACTTTCCATTTCCATCCAATTCGGTTAGAACAGGATGCGAATTACCCAACAGGGTAAAGGATGAGGGGTCTAGTTTAGCATCCAAAGTATCGATGATAACGACTTTGAATGCAGTATCGTTACCCGTGTTTTGGAATCGAACAAGGTACTCCAACCGCTGACTCATGGACACATAGTTTAACGGACCTATTCCAGAGGGATAAACGGCCTTGTCATTTGGATCATATGAACACAATACCGTTTGTTGCAAGGTGTCGGATAAAGCCAATTGGTTTCCGAAGGCATCACCAGCATTAGCTGTTAAGTAATGGCTTACAATATTGCCAGATGCTGGCTCTATCAACGAGACAGTGGCCATGAACGATTGTCCGGGGAAGAGATTGGTAAATGAGTAGCTCAGTGTGTTTCCAACATGTGAAGTAGGCGTAACAGATGAGTTGATAAATGTCATCAACGGATCGTAAGTGAAGGCAAGGGAACCGGACAACGGAGTAAAGCCATTATTATAGAAATACAGGTAATGTGGCACCGTCCAAAAACACCTTGGCAAGCCACTGGTAAGACTGATGTTTCCCCCAGCAGTTGTATTGTTAGGATATACTCCGAAATCAAATCCTGTAACTGAGGCATTGCTGACAGTGACATTGTACGAGGAAGGAGTTGACGATAATGACCAGCCGGCTGAAGGTAAATATGAGATGTCATAAGTACCGGGAGAAACAACGGACCCATAACCTCCAGTGGCTCCAGATATCATGTTGATATTACCCGGCATAAGTTCAGCTGATTGATTGGACATGCCCGGCTCTCCAACATCCTTGATGCCATTATTATTCACATCGAGATAAACGGTGCCTGAAACGGTGTAGAAGCCGCTATTCCCCACTCCAACACTTACAGTATCCCAATCGGTACAGCCATTGGCATCGGTCACAGAAGCGAAATAATCGCCCGGCAACAGATTATTTAAAAAGGATGCTGTTGATCCATTAAAGCCAAAGGTGTAGGGTGGTGCGCCTCCGGATGCTGAAAGTACGACGGCGCCATCATTGCATGTAGGACAAGTAGCATTGGTAACTTGGTAAGCCAGTGTGGGAGGCGAAAACGGATTAACCACAAAATTGGTTTGTGTACATGGTTGCCCAAGATTATCAGTCACGTTCACCAAATAGGTGCCCGGGCACAAATTGGGCAGGGTGAGTGAAGAGGTTACTACCACAGGACCCAAGCTGAACGAAGGGCCAGTGATTGTTACTGTAAAAGGCATGTTGGGGCCTTGAAAAAACAAAATAGCCGAAAATGCGCATCCTTGAGCGCAAGGGTTGGGGATATTTACGGAGACAAAACAGTTTTGGGCTTGAATTCGGGCACCAAAAAGCATTAATACAATAAGGAGTAGGACTTTTTTCATGTTAGTCGAGCTTAGAAACTAAAGATAGTCAAGGGAGTTGAGAATCAAAAGCCCAGATACAATTTCCTGGTATCGTTTTCCATTTTACGAATTACCAGTTCAAATGCATCTCCCTCGACAACTGGCTGTGGATGGTTAGCAAGCTCCGTGTTGTGCAGTAGTCCTTCAATTCCGGGAACCACCTCCATCACCCAACCGAACTCCTTACGAAGTAAAGCGGTTGCGGCAATGGAATCGCCCTCCTTATGCCGACCAACGAAACGCTCCCAAGGGTCCTCTTGCAATTGCTTCAATCCAACCGTAAATCGGTGCTGTTCCTTGTCGACCTCTAAAATAACCACCTCAATCTTCTGCTTCAATCGCAAGTAATGCTTGGGATCATCTATCCTTCCCCATTTGATATTACGATTGTGAAGCAACCCACTAACCATACCGATGGAAACAAAGGCACCAAAATCAGCGAACCCTGTAACGATTCCAGATGCACGCTGGCCCGGCACCAACTTGTCAATGAATCGAATTTGCGAGTCGGTAAGTTTTTTCATCCAACAAAAATAGAAAACGAATTATCATGTTTCCATGCTCATCGCCACAGAAGTCAGTAGGCATAAAGCATCAACAATCCAAATCCGAAAAATCCCATAGGATTTCACATATCAGTGCACACCTCAGTGAAATCAGTGCGAACAGCGAATAACGCTTTTTCGCTCACATTCAGGCATAGCTTTCCACCTCGGAAGTAATCCGCTAAAAAAATCAAAAAGTCTAGAAACGAGTAAAAGAGAAAAATTTATAAAATTCGGGTGAATGGTTAAAGCTTGACCACGTTTACCGCAGCAATTCCACGGTCACCATCTTTTTCCTCAAATGAAACTCGATCGTTTTCCTTGATGCTGTTCTTGTCTACTAATCCTGTCGCGTGAAAGAAGATTTCCTTTTGGCTTTCATCAACAATGATAAAGCCGAATCCTTTCTTTCGGTTGAAGAATTTGATCGTTCCGGTAGGCATAAATTATTAATAATTGGGTTAGGTTTTGCTTGTTAAGCAACGGTAGGCCTGCCATAATCAACAATTTCGCAAATGTAAATAATGTTCTATAACTAAAACAATGACAAATATCACTAAAAGTAGTTAGAAAAACTACTATGTCTTAACAAATTTCATCTACAAATCGGACTATCACTTATTTAAAAATGCATTACATTTATACCCGTAAAAACCTTTAAAAAAGAACATTATATGACTAACTCCGGTACAAACCAGGGACACCCGAAAGGGCTTTATGTATTGTTTTTCACCGAGATGTGGGAGCGTTTCGGCTATTACCTTATGTTGGGAATATTTTCCCTTTACATGCTGGATAGTGTTGAAAACGGAGGGATGGGTTTCTCCAACACTCAAAAGAGTGATGTTTATGGTACTTATATCGGTCTTGTGTACCTGACCCCGTTCATTGGAGGACTTTTGGCAGACCGGATATTAGGGTACCGAAAAAGCATCATAGCTGGTGGCTTGTTGATGGCAGCCGGATATTTCGGCCTTTCCATCCATGACACCACGGCGTTCTATGTATCGTTGCTGCTGATTATCCTCGGAAACGGTATGTTTAAACCCAATATCTCCACTCTGGTAGGTAACCTTTACAACAATGAGCGGTACAAGAACAACAAGGATGCTGGCTTCAACATCTTCTATTCCGGTATCAACATTGGCGCATTCATTTGCAATTTCGTTGCAGCTTACCTGCGTATCAATTACGGATGGGGCCATGCATTCGCAGCCGCCGGCGTGGGCATGCTCATCGGACTTGTTATCTTTTTGATGTATACCAAGCATGTGAAAGAAGCCGATGTGATCAAACCTGTCCAACAGGGCGATATGTCAACCGGTCGCATCCTCATGCTCACCGTGGTTCCAATGTTCATCTTTGGATTGATTGGATACTTTATCCCAGGTCAATTACTCGGCACCGACACTAACGATGCCTTCATCTTTGGTTGTGTTCCCGTAGTGGCTTTCTTTGTTTACCTATACCAAAAAGCCAACCAAGAAGATAAGCGCCCTATCGGAGCATTGTTGGCTGTTTACACTTGTATCATCGTTTTCTGGGCAGTGTTTCACCAGAATGGTGACGCACTTACCGTTTGGGCGGAGAGTTATACCGATCGCGAAATGGCCGCCTCTGTAGCATCCGCTGCCGACCAGGTAGGAATGGCGCAAACCGTAACCAACAACGGCGCCGCCACTGATGAAGTCAGCAAGGCATACTTCTCCAACCTGGCACCAGAAAAAATCCCTGCAGAAGGCAGTAGCTTGAAACTATACTCTGCAGAGCTTTACCAATCCATCAACCCATTTTGGGTGGTACTGCTTACCCCTATCATCGTAGGATTCTGGGGTTTTCTCCGCACCCGCGGTAAGGAACCATCCACTCCTGCCAAAATCACCATAGGATTGGTGGTTACTGCACTATCGGCATTAGTAATGGTTGGTGCGGTATCAGCAACAAATGACCTTTCCTCCAAAGCCAGCAGCATGTGGTTGATTGCATCCTACGGCGTGATCACCATTGGTGAACTTTGCCTTTCTCCAATGGGATTGTCACTTGTTTCAAAACTCAGTCCTCCCCGAATCACCGCTTTGATGATGGGTGGCTTCTTCCTATCCACCTCCCTGGGTAATAAATTGTCGGGATCCCTCTCCGGCATGTGGGATGGTTTTGAGAACAAATCCTATTTCTTTGTAATGAACTTCGCCTTGGTAATGGTGGCCGCGGTTGCCATGATGTTGCTGCTAAAATGGCTCAACGCGGTGATGAAAGAGAAAAACATCAATTAATCCTCAATCAAACAAAACGGCATCTCCTAACGGCGGTGCCGTTTTGTTTTTAAACCCACATACAAATGGAACAAACAGAAAAAAAGGAATTCCGACCCTATATCTCCGCTACCGATTCGGTTCCGGAATTCACCGTAAAGTCCATTCTTCTGGGCGCAATGTTCGGCATCATCTTTGGCGCCTCAACAGTCTACCTCGCGCTCAAGGCAGGACTTACCGTATCCGCCTCCATTCCTATTGCGGTATTGGCAATCTCTCTCGGAAGAAAGTTTTTCAAAACCACCATCCTTGAAAACAACATCATCCAGACCACAGGATCTGCAGGTGAATCCATTGCCGCCGGTGTGGTGTTCACCCTACCCGGTTTCCTTTTCTTATCCATGAATGAGCAAGGTGTAAGCAGTGGCGAAGAGTTCTTCAACTATTGGACCATATTCACCCTTGCCGTATTTGGAGGCATCCTCGGCACCTTGATGATGATTCCACTCAGAAGATCGTTGATTGTAAAGGAACACCAAACCCTACCCTATCCCGAAGGCACCGCCTGCGCCTCAGTTCTTGTAGCGGGTGAAAAAGGTGGGGATTTTGCCAAGACCGCATATTGGGGACTTGGTATTGCAATGATTTACGCAATCCTTCAAAAAGTGTTTTTCATCATTGCCGAAACCCCGGCGTGGGTCACCAAGCAAACCAATAAGTTTTTCCCCTCCGCAACAGTAAATGGTGAAGTAACGCCTGAGTATTTAGGAGTTGGCTACATCATAGGGCCGAAAATCGCTGGTGTGCTTGTGGCAGGTGGCGTTATGGCCTGGCTCGGGTTGATTCCCTTGTTGGCCTCGATCGTACCCGCAGAAACCATCGCCATGCAATTGGTGAAGCTGGGTTATCTGAAAGACCTGATGACCGTTGGAGGCAAAGGCGGGTGGACTCCCGAAATCGTGAATGGCACCCTGGTTGGTGGCTCGTTCCAAAACACCGCATCAGCTGTTTATTTCGCATACATGCGACAAATTGGAGCCGGGGCTGTAGCCGCCGGCGGTATCATAACCCTGATCAGGACCCTTCCAACAATCGTTGCCTCCTTTAAGGAAAGTGTTGGTTCAATCAGCCAGAAAGGTGATGGAAAAAAAGTTTCAAGGACCGAGGACGACTTGTCGTTCAAAACCGTAATCATTGGCAGCATCGGACTGATTTTGATGCTTGCACTATTGCCACAAATCCCTGGCGACACCATCATCGGAAAGCTGCTCCTAGGAATCCTAGTCATCATTTTCGGTTTCTTTTTCGTCACCGTATCCAGTAGGATTGTCGGAATCATCGGATCATCATCCAACCCGATTTCAGGCATGACCATTGCCACGCTTATGGGAACCGCACTCATATTCATAGCAGTGGGTTGGACCGGTAAGATTTATGAACCTATGGCATTGGTGGTTGGTGGTATGATTTGTATCGCAGCAGCCAACGCTGGAGCAACGTCTCAGGATCTAAAGACCGGCTACATCGTAGGAGCCACTCCAAAATACCAGCAAATTGCACTCTTTGTCGGCGCCATTGTGTCGTCCATAGTGATTGGACTCACCGTTCAGATACTTGATAAGCCAACTGCAGAGATGGCCGCTCAGGGCATCGAACATGCCATCGGAACCGAGAAGTACCCCGCTCCACAGGGAACATTGATGGCAACATTGGTAAAAGGTCTGCTTTCATTCAACCTCGACTGGCAGTTTGTGTTGGTAGGTGTATTCCTCGCCATCACCATGGAGCTTTGTGGTGTAAAGGCCCTTTCGTTCGCAGTTGGAGCGTACCTGCCATTGGCTACCACTTTGCCGATTTTCGCTGGCGGCTTGGTAAAGGGACTGGTTGATTGGAAATCCAAAAAAGACAATGTTGAGGCCGAAGACGCTGAGTTGGGTAAAGGAAGTCTGTTTGCCACCGGACTGGTGGCAGGAGGCGCACTGGCTGGAGTACTGGTTGCAATCTTGTCGGTAAACGACAATATCTCTAACAAATTGAAATTGGTGAATATGGAGCATGCCATCACAGGAGCCATCGGCGAAAGTGGATACATGCTGCTTGGCACGGCATTCTTTTTGGGATTGGCATTCATTTTGTACCGGATAGCCACCAAGAAAGATTGACAATAAAAATGCTTAAATTCAAAAACCAAGTGTTGCTGATGCTTCTGGTATCAGCAACACTTTCATGCCAATCGCAGGAAACCACCTCAATCAAATGGATGAGCTTCGAAGAGGCCGTGGCAAAATCCGAAAAACAACCTAAAAAACTTTTTATCGATGTTTACACCGACTGGTGTGGTTGGTGCAAGAAAATGGATAAGTCCACCTTTTCTGACTCGCTGGTGGCTGCATACATCAACCAGAACTACTACCCCGTGAAGCTGAATGCGGAGACCAAGGACACCATCCGGTTCAAAGACCAGGTGTTTTTCTTCGAGCCGCAGTACAAAGCCAATACACTGGCCATCTCTCTGCTTTCAGGAAAAATGGGATACCCCTCATACGTGATTCTTGACGAGCGCTTCGCCATGCCGACCCAACCCCTACAAGGGTTCATGACACCCGAGCAGCTTTTACCAACCCTGCGGTTTTATGGAGAGAACATCTATCAGCAGAAGACCTGGGAGGAGTATCAAAAAACCCAGTAAATAAGAATTCCCCTTGCGGGGATTCCGAAAACCAGGGTGAAAGACGGGGCTCGAACCCGCGACCTCCTGAACCACAATCAGGCGCTCTAACCAACTGAGCTACATTCACCATTTAGTGGCCAAAGACCACAACCCCGTTTGGGGATTGCAAAATTAATCATTTGTTGGACAACTGTATGTGTGCTGCTGTGTTTGTCAGTAAAACATAGCTATTTATTATAATTTGTTGTGCTCCACAATTTTAATCGGGTAACTATTGAGCTAAATTTGCCAATATTTGAACAACTTGGAACCAAAGACAAATCTTCAAGTGGATGGTATGACCTGCAGCAATTGTGCGCTTGGGGTTGCCAAAATGTTGGAGAAAAAAGGTCTGCAACAGGTAAGCGTTGATTTTACCACAGGCGATGTATCATTCTTGGAGGTGAAGCCAGACCAGCTACCTGCCATAGAAGCCGGCATACGGTCATTGGGATATTCCGTGGTCAAACAGCATGATGACGGCACATCCGAAAATACTAAAACGCGTTTTCCAAGCAATAAGCAGGAATGGCTGTTGCTTATATGTTCCATACTCACGTTGCCCTTGCTGGCCCACATGGTGCTCAATTACCATCTGTTGCACAACCCATGGTTTCAATGGGTGCTCTCAACACCTGTTTTTATAATCGGGATTTACCATTTCGGCAGAAGTGCATGGAATTCGCTGCGGTCGGGTGTACCCAACATGGATGTTCTAATTACCATCGGGTCCACTGCCGCATACCTGTACAGCATTGCGGGAACACTTATGTATGCAGAGCACCATGGAGCACATAACTATCTGTTTTTTGAAACATCGGCCACCATCATCACTCTAATACTGTTGGGTAATGTGATCGAAGGCCGTTCGGTTCGTAAAACCACATCCGCCCTGCGCGAGCTCGCGTCCATGCAGCCGGCCAATGCCGAGTTGATCTCGATCGACAAAAACATGCAGGAGCGTTTGGAAACCGTTCCATCCAACAAATTAAAACCCGGCGATAAAGTGATGCTGCAAAGTGGCTCGGTCATTCCAGCCGATGGTGAACT
>Ga0315906_10008137_pt1 | contig 12602 bp, 9 predicted proteins | sample LakEriMetagenome_4_FD_203526 | JGI IMG/M metagenome (GOLD analysis project Ga0315906, IMG submission 203526) | Freshwater fungal communities from buoy surface, Lake Erie, Ohio, United States - Buoy 2 MA122 | ecosystem: Environmental > Aquatic > Freshwater > Lake > Lake biofilm | place: USA: Lake...
TATAAAATTTCCTGATACTAAATATGGTGCTAGTGATAATGATGAAAGAACCAATTTTTTTAAACAAATTCAAGGTGATTTTATTTATAATAAATTATTAAAAGTTTTTGAAAATGATAAAGATAATAAAGATAAAGCAATAAGATTAAAAAATATTTTCTTCAAAGCAATAAATAATTGTTATAATAATAAAACAACATTTAGTATAAATTTTATATCAGCAACAAAAAAAGCATTACAAAATACTGAATTGATAAAAAGAATTACAGATTATAATTTTTATAGATTTGCTAATAATATTAATTTATTAGATACAGCTACTACTAATAATATATCAACAATAACTGATTCTATGTATTCAAGTAATCTTACCACTATAATTGATAATATAAATAAATTTAAAGAACATAAATTATATAAAGATACAGAAATTAAAACATTATTTGATGGACTTAATTCTAAAACTAATCCTAAAACTAAAAGTAAAGAATTCTTTGATGAGGTGGATATTAAAGGAGTAAAAATACCATATTGTCATTATTTATATTCACTAGAAGAGCAAGAAAGTCCAACATGTCCAGAAGGAACAACTTTTAATTCTCAAACAAATGAATGTCAAATTGTAGAGAAAAAAAAGACAGAACCGGAAGATGATAAATTAGTTGATGACGATTTTTCAATTCCTGAATTAAGCAATATATTAACTATTTTTTTACAAATAGTTATAGTTTTAATTTTATTATATATATTTTATTTAATATATGATATATTTGGAGAAGTAATAATATCAACATTTAATCATATTATTTATTATATGATTAGTATTTATAATTATATTTATCTTTACTTTATAAGTGGTTCTGATAATGCTGAAGCAGAACTTAAAAAAATAAGATATAAAATTAAATCTGCTGAAGCACAAGCAAAAGCAATTGAAAGAAAAGATAATTTAATACATGAATATTTAAGTAAAAAATAATTATTTAAAAATAGCACATGAAGAAAATGTTTTTCTATGATAAATATTATCAATTCCATATTTTTCAATTGCTGTTCTGTGTTTTAATGTAGCATAACCCATATTTTTCAACAAATCATATTTATTCAAATCTGGATTTTCTTTAACAATATTAATAATTTCATTATCGTGAAAATCTTTAGCAAGAATTGATGCCGCAGCAATATTAATATAATTATTATCACCCTGTGGAATACATTCATATTTAATTATTTCATCTTCATCATCAGGACATATAATAGGTTTAAAATAATTACCATCAACAATTATATTTGTGAATTTATGTTTTTTATATGCTTGAAATAATGCCCGATGCATTGCTTTTACTGCTGCTTGAAGGATATTAATATCGTCTATTTCTTTTGGTGTAGCAATACCAATTCCAAATGTTATTGCTTTTTCTTTAATATAAGTAGCTAATAAAGCTCTCTTTTTGAAACTCAATTTTTTAGAATCCTTAATTTGATTATATAAAACATCATCTTCTATATTATCAGGCATTATTACAGCAGCAGCTACAACATTTCCAAATAATGTCCCTCTTCCTGCTTCATCAACTCCAATTGTTGTAATATCACTCTTAATATACATTATAATGATTTAATTATTATAATATCAAATCATTTTTTTATTCTTATTTATAAAAAATGATTTTAAGAATTATAAAGAGTTTAATATATATAAATTAAGAGAAGATAATGGAAGAGTTGATGCATACATTCAATAGGATTTTGGATGAGAAAAGAGAGGAAATAATAGCAATAGCAGCAGCTAAAAAAAGGGAAAATAAAAAAGTGATAGATGTTGATAAACTACCATTAGATATATCAACAACATTAACTAGAATTAATGCTGCGACTGAAAAGAAATATAAAGCTTCGGCTAAATATATTAAAAAACAACAACAAGAATTACAAAATGAATCACAACATTAGAAAAAATATTTTAAATAAATTAAAACAAAAACCATTAATTAAACAACGCACTGAAGAATGGTTTAAATTAAGAGAAAATAGATTAACTGCTAGTGATTTATATGATGCTGTATATCATCCTTTATCATTGATTAAAAAGAAAATCAAAAATGTTTCATTTAATTCATATGCTATTCCTGCCTTAAAATGGGGTTGTATGTTTGAAAAGGTTGCTTGTGATATATATGCTTATTTGAATAATACTAATATTAATGAATTTGGATTATTAATAAATGATAATATTGAAAAATTTGGTGCATCTCCTGATGGTATTACTGATGATGGGATAATGATTGAAATTAAATGTCCATATTCAAGAGAAATTAAAGATAAAGTAATACCTGATAAATATTATTATCAGATGCAGGGACAAATGGCAGTATGTGAATTAGATTTATGTGATTATATTGAATGTAAATTTATAACTTTCAATAATAAGGAAGAATATATAAATGGTATTGATGGTATTGATAATTATAAACATGGAATAATTGCTGATTATGGTGATGGTAATTATAAATATTCATCATTCAATCAAGATTATCAAATGAATATTGATGAAATGGATAAAGATTGTATTCATATTTATTGGATGTTAGAATTAATTAATGTTCAAAGAATTAATTTTGATAATAAATTATGGGATGAAACAATTAAACCAAATATTGATAATTATTGGAATTTATATCAAAAAGAATTAAATTCATCAAAAGAAAAAAAAAATTTATTTATTGAAGATGATGATTAATTAATTTATGTTTTAAGTCAACTTTATAAACAATAGTATTTCCACTGAAATCATTTTCATCAAATTTAAATCTATTTTTATTATGAATTAGACCGTCATAAAATATAATAATTTTATTATATTTATCATCTAATTTATTTATGACAAATATATTTTTTAATTTTTTAAAATCATATTTCAATCTTGTCTTCAAAATATCATTAGTTATTATTTCTATAATTTGATTTTCATTATATATGATATTATCTATAATACTGACATATATTGATTTTTTAACATCTTGAATAAATAAATAAAAATCTAAATAATCATTTTCCGTTTCTAATTTATTTTTTATTGAAGAATATTTAATTAAAAATAATTCTTCATTTTTATTGTTTTTAATATCAGTATTATTAATTTTATTATTTTCAAAAATAATATCAATAATTTTTTTATTAAAATTTAAATATAAATAACTATCAATTATAGTATAAATTATTATTATTATCAATATTACACCAATTATATATAATTTCATAATTATCTATATACTTCTAATTAAGATAAAGTTATAAAACCATTCGTTGTATATTTTCTTGTTATATCTATTGATCCACCAGGAGGAGATTGAAAGTAATTAACAGGTATATTGAATATAGTTATGGCATTTTTATCAATATTAATTGTAGGTTGAATTTTTAATGTTAAATTTTCAAACATTACAGGAGTATTATTGTCTTCAGCTTTATTATTATTTCCTAATGTTTGAATATATTGTTCTGGAATCATAAAATTTATAAATGACTTTGCTTTAATATTAAAATTAGTTATAAAAGTTAATACAATACGATTTGAACCAGTTGGAGGATTTCCGGCTTCTCCAGGTACTGATGTTTCATATTTATAATTACAAACAATAATATCAGGTGTATAAATATTATCTGTAATCATTATAGCAGGTGTTATATTTGAACCTAAAGAAATAGTTTTAGTTTTACCGTCAAATAATGCCATTACATTATTAGTAGTATCACGAATAGCAATATTGGCAATATTAGAATTTGTATTAACTTTATTTGCAGTATAAATATTAAATACACCATCATCATTAACATTTATATTCAAACATTTTCTTTTAATAGGATCAACATTAGCATCACAAATATTTATATACTGAGAATTATTTGTTAAGGTTGTAATATTTTTATAAGTTGTTAAATCTGGTTTTATATTTATATTTAATGATTGTGATGTATCAATATTGCTTTTTGCTAAATTAGATAATTTAACATTATTATTTATAATATCTAAAACAGTTAGTAAATTACTATTTAATGTTAATACTGTATTATTATTATTATCAATTATTGTAGTTTGATTATTATCAACAGTAGCAATTTTATTAATAACATTATCTTGTAATTTATTAAATGCTTTTGATGTATCATTTATAATCTGTTCAGATTTTTCAAGATTATCATTTATTTCATTTGTATAACCTAAATATTTATCATTTATATAATAAAGTATAACAAATAATACAATAAATAAGGCTAAAATAAATATACCTAAAAATACTAAAATTAATTCATTCATTTTATTCTAACATTTAATTATATATTTATTATTTTAATATTTTCATTATTATCGCCACCTTTTTTAATAATTTTCAGTTTATTTTTTTCTACTTCTTTATTCTGATTTTCTTTTTTAGGTTTTTCTTTAACTTTAGGAACTTCTGCTTCTTTTTTCTTAGGTTCTTTTTTAGGTTTTTCTTCAACTTTAGGAACTTCTGCTTCTTTTTTCTTAGGTTCTTTTTTAGGTTTTTCTTCAACTATGGGAACTTCTATTTCTTTCTTTTTAGGTTCTTTTTTAGGTTTTTCTTCAATTTTAGGAACTTCTGCTTCTTTTTTCTTAGGTTTTTCTTCAACTATGGGAACTTTAACTTCTTTTTTCTTAGGTTTTTCTTCAACTATGGGAACTTCAGCTTCTTTTTTCTTAGGTTTTTCTTCAACTATGGGAACTTTAACTTCTTTCTTCTTAGGTTTTTCTTCAACTTTAGGAACTTTAACTTCTTTTTTTTTAATAGGTTCTTTTTTAGGTTTTTCTTCAACTTTAGAAACTTTTATTTCTTTTATAGGTTCTATTTCAACTTTAAGAACTTCTATTTCTTTTATAGGTTCTTTTTTAGGTTTTTCTTCAACTTTAGGAACTTCTATTTCAACTTTAGGAACTTCTATTTCTTTTATAGGTTCTATTTCAACTTTAGGAACTTCTATTTCTTTCTTCTTAGGTTCTTTTATAGGTTTTTTAATCTCTTTTTTCTTAGGTTTTTCTTTAATAGTTTTTATTGATTTCTTTTTTGATTTAATTTCAGTTGTTTCATCATCAATAGCAATAGGAGTTTTAATATCTTCTTCTATATAAATTATTTCTTCATTATCATTTTCAATAGTTTCAATAATATTATCAGGCAATATAACATCATCACAATTAAATCGCATTTGTAAATTCATAGCTTCTAATTCCTGATTTAATAACTTCATACAATAAGGAGTTTGAATAATACTACTTTCATTATTTCCACATAATGGACAAATACAAGAATTAATTTTATTTGAATAATTTGGAATAATACCACATCTCTTACAAACTTGCCAACGATATTTATCGGATCTTTCCATCATACTTTCCTGAATAAATCCTGCTATACCATGACTAATTAAACTATCCCTTTCCATTTCACCAATACGAAGTCCTCCTTCTTTTCTTCTACCTCCTGTAGGTTGACGTGTTAATTGTGTCATGGGACCTTTTCCGCGAGCATTTATTTTTTCAGCAACCATATGTTTTAATCTAAAATAATAAGTCGGACCAATAAATATTTCAGTGTTCATTTGTTTTCCGGTTTGACCATTATATAAAATTTCATTTCCATGTTTTTGAAATTCATGTTTTTCAAGTTTATCATAAATAGCTTTATGATCTATATCTATATAAATTGTTCCATCTCCTAAATAACCCTCCATACAACATAATTTAGCATAAACACATTCAACTAAATGTCCAATTGTCATTCGTGATGGTATAGCATGAGGATTTACAATTAAATCTGGTTTAATACCATCTTTAGTAAAAGGCATATTTTCTTCAGATAAAATCATTCCTATAACTCCTTTTTGTCCATGTCGTGAAGAATGTTTGTCTCCAAATTCAGGTATTTTAATTTTTAAAAATTTAACTTTACAAATCATAGTATCTAAATCATTACCTGTTTTTGTATCATAATAAACATCATCAATATATCCATAATGGCTATCATCACTTGTAATAGAAACATCAGTATATGTAGTTTCTTTAATTTGTTCAACAAAAACACCGTTTTTAACTTCTTTATAAGTTTCTCTCTCTAATATCATACCAATAACAACGGCTTTCTGACCTCTTGGAATATATGATCCTTTAATAGCAACTCCTCTTTCATCAATTAAATCATAATTAGCACGTTTTATTCCTTGGACTTTAATTTTATTTTTCTTATTTATATCATCTTCACTATAATAATTAAGAGGATTTCCAAATCGTATTCGTTCATAATCAGACACTTTTTTAGCAGTTGCTGTTATAGATTTATAATAAGATAAATGAAATAATCCTCTATGAATTGAATTTCTATTTATAATTAAACTATCCTCCTGATTATAACCAGAATAAGTCATTATAGCAACTATTAAATTAACTCCATTAACCATATAATCACTACCTGTATATTGAGCATGACGAGTATTTATAATAGGTCTCTGTGGATAATGTTGAATAAAACCAAATGTATCAAATCTTTTTGTAAAATTAGTAGCATAAATACCAATTGCTTGTTTTGTTTGCGCAGCATGAAATACATTACGAGCAGCAGCATTATGATTAGACATTGGAATATTACCAGTTACAACACTAACAATAGTTGAAGGGTGAATTTCCAGATGAGTATGAAAATTATTAATTTCTTCAGCACTCATAGCAATTAAAGAAACATCGGATTCCTGAGCATCAATATATTCAATAACAGCACCATCTTTTTCTAATATTTCAACAATTTCTATTATTGTTTTATTATCAAAAATATCTAAACCCATAGGATTAATATAATAATTTTTATAATAAATTTGTTCATCTTTATCAGAATATGGATAATGTTTGCCAATAATCATATCAAACCATTTTTTATATTTATTATTAAAAATTGGTGCTATTCCATCTTTAACTATTATTAATGGTCTTACTGCTCTACCAGTTTCAGTGAAAATTCTTATTTCATTACTGCGAATATGCCATGATATTGATGTTAAGATATTTATAAAAGCATTTCTTCTATACGCTTTCAAAATGCGCATAATATTAATAGGATCTTCAGTAATACCATACCAAGTATTATTAATAAAAACTTTAGTTATATTTTTATCTAATGGTAAATTATAATATTCAATAGCAATGACACCAATATCATTAAGACAAGTTTTAATATATTCTGGATCTGTACCAGCGGCAACTTTAGATAAGAATGCTAAATTTTTTAAATAGCCAACAGAAGCACCATCAGGAGTTTCAAAAGGACACATAATGCCCCATTGTTGTGAATGTAATTTATGAGGACTAGTTATTTTCAAACTTCTATCAATTGGCATATTAACTCTTCTTAAATGTGATAGATATCCAATATAACTAATTCTTGATAAATCTTGAACACGTCCTAATTCAGGATCTTCATCACTAGCTAAACCCCATCTACCTTTAAGAGATTTTGCGAAAGTTTCAGCAATAAGAACATTACGAATAAGACGATAAATATTATCTTTATTAATAAAATTACTATAATTATTAGTATTTTTCCAAGCACCATAATAATAAAATTGATCCATAGTATCACGAATATCCTTTCTTAATTTTCCGTATGCTTCTTGAAATAATTCGGCAAGTAAGAAACCACTAATATTTATTCTTTTATAAAAATAATTGTCTCTATCTGTTTCTAATTTAATTTTAAGACAAACATTAATAAATTCTTTGACTAAATAGCCTAAATATTTAGTTTTATTAGAAAAAGTAGTAATATTTGGTAAAACATCAGCTGATAAAATATATTTAACATGATCTATAGTTTTGTATTTAACACGAAATTTAATATAATTCAATGCTTCTTCTTGAGTATAAATATATTTCTTTTCACCTTCATAAATATAATAATTATCACAAATTGAAGGTAATATAAAATTATAAAAATAATTTTCTTCAGTTTTTGAATAATTTATACCAAAAATAGCCTCGTATATATCTTTATCACTTTCTAAACCTAATGCTCTAAATACTATAAATAATGGAATTTTACCTTCAACTGTTGGTAAGCTAACTAATATACATCCTTTTTGATGGAAATGGTTTTCAGTGACGTCATCATTATTTTTAACTAAATAAAATTCAATACTTTTAGGCTTTAATAATGATTCTCCACTATCCGCACTACATCTAATAAATCCTTTATAACTAAAATTATCATCATCCTTTAATTTATTAGTAAATAAACAATTAGTTGTTAAACTTTCTTGAGCTACAATAACTTTTTCTTTACCATCAATAATAAAATAGCCACCACAATCATATATACATTCCCCTAATAATTGTAGAACTTTATTTCCATTTCCATTTAAAACACAAATATCAGAATGAAGCATAATTGGAATACTTCCAATAGCAACATTTTTAATAGTTGATGTTATAACTTCATTATCACTATTAGTAACTTTAATAAGCACATTGGCATAAATATGTGTTTCATATGTTAAATTTTTCAATCTTGCATCATTTGGAGTTAAAATCTTATTTATTTTTCCATCACTTGTATAATCAGTAATGATTGGATGATCAATAAAAATTTCATCTGTTTTTTCACCACCAACATAAACATCAACTTGCATAATCTTCTTAGTTTTATCATTTTCATCATATTTAATCATAGTAATAGGATTATATGATTTGATTGTTTTAGGAATATAATTTTTAATCAATTCTCTATAACTATCTAAATGATGATTTGTAAATGGATATTTATGATTTTTAAAATATAAATCTATTATTTCCCAGTCGTTCATTTATAATAATTAGATATAAAAAAAATGATTTAATTTTTTTATATCATTATATTCATCTTATAATGTCAGCAAATGAACAATTTTATTCTGCTAATAATTATATTACATTATCTGAAAATGAAACTTCTATTATGATTAAAATGGATTATAGAACATTAAATCAAAGTATTGCTTCATGGAGTTATAATAGAGAAATTATGCCAGATATTGTTGAAAATTTATATGATAATATAAAAGATCCTTCTAATAATATCATATGGATTTTAACAGCAGTAAAAGAAAAATCAAATAATGAATTATATTTGATAGATGGACAACATAGATATGAAGCAATTAAAAAACTTATGTTAAATGATATTGAATTTAGAGAAGAAAGATTTGTATATATTATGGTTTATTTGATTAATAATATTAATGAAGATGATGAATATATTATTGATCTATTTACAAAAATAAATAATAATGCTCCTTTTAATATTCCTGATTTTCCATCAAGAAGAAATATTAAAATAATAAAAAAAATAATTAAAGATAAAATTCTAAAAAATGGTATTTCTACTGATGAAAAAAGAATGAGAGCAAATCAACCAAAAATACATAGAAAAACATTACATACCATTTTAAATAAATATAATGATTATATTAAGGATATTGATGAAGATATTATTATTCAAAATTTGAAAACTATTAATAATTATATTAGTTTAAAAAATTATTTAGAAATATTTACTATAAGTGATGAGAATGAGAAAGACGCAAATAAAAATGCCTGGGAAAAAGCAAAGAAACTTAAATTCTATTTAGGATTTACAAAATGTAATGAGAAATATATTATTGATAATATTATTAAAAATATTTCAAATCCTGATTTATTTATTTAACATTATATAATGATTTATTTGCTTCATCATAATAATATAATGCTTCTTCTATATTAACTTTATTTGTATTTAATCTATTTTTACTATCAAATAAGGCAGATGAATAATTATCTTTATACAATTCATATTCATTTATTTTATTATCAATATAATCAACAAATGCTTTATTAGTAGCATCAATAAAACCATTTGCTAATACTCTTATTTTTCCTTGATCATTTATATAAAAATCATAAGGTTCTCTATGTTTCTCATCTTTTATTATTAAATCTAATTCAACAACTATTTTTGTTTCTTGATTACCATTTTTTGGATTTTTATATATAATTGATATATTAGATGAAAAAACCATTGCTAAAGGATATTTAAAATCAACAATACTTAAATAATAAAAGATATTATTTGTATCTATATAATGAACTGCTATATGTCCTTTATCATTCATTTTTAAATAAAATTGTTTATTAAATGAAAATTTAGGATCAACTATATTTTCATTATAACTAAATATTTGATCATTTGTTAAAAATACAGGTCCCCATGGTGGATCAACAGTTAAACTATTACTATTAGTATATATATATAATGGAAAAACTATTTCTTGAATACCTGGATATTTATTTCTTAAAAACATCAATTCTTTTATAATATTAATACTATAATCCTTACTATAATGATTTACATCACCTTTTTTAAAATCACTGTCAAACTGTGTTCTCAATTGATATGAAAATGTATAATTGAGAATATCTATTGGTGTTTGTTGAATATTTGGTTCCTGATCTACATTTTTACTATCATTACAATAGTCCTTAAGTTTATCATTTTTCTCTAACATACAAGTTTCATTTGAAATATATTTTTTTAAAGTTTTTGTCAAATACTCAATAATAGGTTTTGCTTTCATCAATTCAGCTAATGGTTTATTATTCATATCAGCATCAACAACCCCACATTTATATCGAAAAGTTTGTGCTAAACATTTATTTGGTAAGAAAGGCGACATTTTAAAAGCGACATTATTATTATCAGAATCATTAGTTCCAAGGGAAGGTAATAAAGTTGTAAAATCTTCACCTCCAATTTCACTTAAACAACCTCCTTCATTACATAAATATTTTAAATCATCACTAAATCTAAAATTTTTTTCATCTCCTTGTTTCATTTTATTTAAGAGATAATCAACAACATCGGGTGTTAATGCTTTATTTTTATTTAATGCTATTCTCATTTTATCTTCATTAAAAGTATTAACATCAGGCAATCCATTAAATTCAGTATCTAATAATAATTTTGTGAAAAATGTAGAACTATTAATGATATCTTTAAAATTTGTTATATATTTATAATCATTTGTCATAAATGGAAAATACATAATAACTTTAATTTGGTTATTAACAAATTCATATGAATTCATTGGTAATGACGCATATTTTTTATCTAAATCAGGATTTTGCATTTTATTTAAATAAGACATGATAAAATCCTTAATTGCTAATGATGAAGTATTTGTTGGCATATCTAATTTTATTTTTTCTAAAGTAGGATCATCAAAAATACTTCCAGTATAATGAAGTGTTCTCGCAAATGCTATATAAATAGGATTTAGAATTTTAGCTCCTGGAACAATAGCATTAACATTATTATAAACTTGTCTAATATTACTTTCAATATCATTCTCTAAATTATTTATTGTTGAATTAAAATTAACACTTAATGTTTCTTTTGGAATATGATAACCATCGTTATAATTTTGTTGAGTAAAAAATATACATCTAACATGGCTTATATTATTAAAAGTTAATGGAATTCGTCTAATTTTTTGTCTTTCATTACATGTTGTTTGATATATACCATCTGATCGTCTTGATGGATTATTTTGATCAAAAGGTTTAGTTACTATTTTTGTACTACTACCACCCATTTATATATTAATATACATTATTAAAATTAAAATTATTATAATAGTCAAATAAATATATGTTATACCTATATTCATATTTAATAATAATCCTTGAAGTATAATGATAATAAAATAGATAATAACAATCAAATATAAATAAATACTATATTGAAAATATTTGATTAATTTATTTAAATTTCTGGTAAAATTAAGGGTAAATATTGAAGGTTGATATAAAACTGAAAAATTAGTTTGATATTTATCATTTATATATTTCAATAATAATTTTTTTTCAATACTATCAGAATAATATTCTTCCAATATTTTTAAATTAATAATATAATATTTAGTATTTTCAGGTTCATAAGGATCAGGAATATCAGTAATAAATCCAGACATTTTTTTATTTAAAAATTTGAATTTTTTGAAATCGTCAATATATATTTTAGTTGTATATTGTTCATCAATTTCATCATATTGTAATAAATCATATGAAGAATTTAATAAAGTACTAGCATTATCACTATAAACATTTTCAATATTATTAATATTTTTTAATAATTTTAATTTTAATTGTTCTTTAATATAACTAGAATTGAAATTTTCTTTATAAATAGTATTAGCAAGGGAATAATATTTTTTATAACTATTTAAAATAGGACTACTTTGAATTGAAGTTAAAACAAATAATAATCTAAAAGTTAATATTACTAATATTATTAACATAATTATATAAATAATTATACTAATATTGATGGATTGTTTATAAGAAAAAAACCCTAATAATAATATTAACAATAATGGAATTATATATAAAAGAGGTATAATAATATTTAAATAATTATTATAAGTATCATTATCAATATTTAAAAAAAATTTAGATAGATTATAACGAAATTTATAATATTCATTCATTCTAAATTATAAAAAAATAATTATTTTTTATTTTTTTT
>Ga0315906_10008138_pt1 | contig 12601 bp, 15 predicted proteins | sample LakEriMetagenome_4_FD_203526 | JGI IMG/M metagenome (GOLD analysis project Ga0315906, IMG submission 203526) | Freshwater fungal communities from buoy surface, Lake Erie, Ohio, United States - Buoy 2 MA122 | ecosystem: Environmental > Aquatic > Freshwater > Lake > Lake biofilm | place: USA...
TGGCTTGAAACGCACATTATCGAATTTAATGCCGAAAAAGGTTATGTGTTGGTTCAAGCTAAAGCATGGCGCAATCAAACAGAGATTAATCCAGCTGGCATTGATCACGCGCATGGCTTTCTTGCAGCTTATCCAGACAAAATGAAACGCTGGATGATTGAAGATACCTGCACATCAGCTTTAATGCGCGTAATGGCATTGGTCATGGGTGGCACGGAGAAGGCCACAAAGGAGGTCATGGCATCGGTTAAGACTGAAACACCAGCTGCCGACCATGATTATTGGACAACCAAATTTGGCGATGTGCCAAGTTACAAGACCAGAGAAGAAGCCGAACAAGCTGATGAAACAGGATGGGCAGTCAATGGCGTGCCAATGTGCGCCCATGGATCAATGCGATGGAATCAAAGCAAACCCGATGCACCTAAACCATGGGCCGGATACTTTTGCAGCGAAAAAGCCAAAGAAAAGCAATGCAAACCAAGTTGGTATGTATTGACCAGCGATGGCACTTTTAAGCCGCAGGTGTAATCATGACAAAAAAACGATTAATTGTAAGCCTGTTAATTGTTGAAATTGTGCTATTGCTGGCAATGATTTGGATGTCGGTAAAATGAGCGATTACATTGAAATAATACATCCACAGAGCATGACAGCTAAATTGCTGTGCAATGGTGTAGTGGTCGAGGAATACAAAATTGAGCAATGTGACAAATGCTCACAGCTAAGGCGATTAGACCAATTTGGCTATCAAAAAGGCTATGACCGCACAGATAACATCATTTGGTTTTGTGGAGATTGCCGATGATAGATCGCATTGAGGAGGTGCAATGCATGATTGCAGCCATATCACATTGCCATGACAGGTCAGCCGACCACAGCTCACGCATAGTCAAAAACCTCTCATGGTTTGAGTATGTGGCACAAATGGGCGAATCAATGCTGGCTGAGATGGTTGTGGCCAAGCGGCTTGGTTATGATTATGAACCTGGCATCACATGGGATAAATCAAAAGCTGATGTTGGCGAACATATTGAGGTCAAATGGTCAGCCAATCCCAACAGTAATTTGTGGATTCAAGAAAGCGACCGAGAGGATCGTGACATTGCTGTGTTAGTAACAGGCAATGCACCAAAAATGCACATTGTGGGCTGGATGCCGGTAGCTGTGGCCAAAAGGCCGCGATACAAAAACACCAGCCAAAACAATTGGACTGTGCCACAGGTTAATCTGCAACCCATTGAAACATTGATAAGGAGCAACTATGCACATCCTGCAATTTGATTGCGCAATTTGCAAGAAGCTTTATGGAAAGCCTAAGCAACGCTTTGGATTAAAAAAAGGTAATGAATTAACACAGCATGAATGGTTTGCTCAATGCATGGGATGTGGCACATTTGGCATCAAAATTGTGGATGATGCTCGAATCAAGGAATTAAGCCAATGAGAAAGTTATCCACAGGTCTTATGCACAGGTGTGTGAAACCTGTTGGAATCGCCCAAGATTACGCTCGGTGTTTGACAGCATCATTACCATCGACACGAGGTAGCGAGCCGGTTAGCCGGATAGCTCGCAGCCGATGTTTGATGGTTTTGGCCGTGCTATGTGTAATTGGCATTACACCGGCACATGCAACAAAAGATGTTAAACAAACTACATCAATTGATTCATTAAAGCTTTATGCACATTCACGGATCATTAACTACAAAGAGTTTCAATGCTTTAATACATTGATAACCAAGGAAAGTAATTGGCGTGTAGAAGCTATAAATCCAAATGGCAATCACTTTGGGCTTGGCCAGATGCGCAATACAAAGTATCGCAACCTTGATGGGTATCGCATGATTGACTGGAGTGTTCGCTATATTCAACACAGATATTCTGGATCAAGCTGCAAGGCATTGGCCCATTGGCAAAAGCATGGGTGGCATTGATGTCTAGCGGCTGGAAAGGTGGCAGCTCAAGGCAATGGCGTAAGATACGAGAGCTAGTGTTAAAGCGTGATGGCTGTTGCCAGCAATGCGCCCAGAGTGAAGGCCCAATGCACATTGATCATGTGATTCCAAAGCGTTTAGGTGGGGGCGATGAGCTGTGGAATCTAAGGCAACTGTGCCAAAACTGCAATTTAGCCAAAGGAGGCCGTTTTTTTGATACGGAAGGAACACCCCCGACTCTCCATGGTGTGTTTATACCCCAAAACGAGTCAATAAGTCATGATTAAGGATGAACAGGTCATAGTTGGTAGCGATACGGCTGAACTAGTCTCAGATAGGCTGGAATCGGTTTTTTTGCCGGTAACAGCTCCACGAATCCACTCACCGCTCAATGATTTGCCCACGCGTGGCTTTGAATTGATTGATTTCGCTGACCAGATCATTGAAGGCGGCTTTATGCCGTGGCAAAAGTTTTTGGCCGAGCATTCTCTCAAGGTAAAGCCGGATGGCCGCTACCATCACCCAATTTCGGTCGCGACTGTGGCACGCCAAAATGGTAAGAGCACTTACATGATGGCCAGAATTTTAATGGGTCTTTTTCATTGGCAAGAATCCTTGCAGGTTTCAACAGCTCACCGGCTGGTGACATCGCTGGAGCAATTTCGAGCAATTGTCCAGATTGTGGAAAGCCATGATGATTTGGCTAAACGGGTCAAGCGGATTAGGTGGCAACATGGAGCTGAGGAGATTGAAACGCTAGAAGGATCGCGTTTTATTATCAAAGCTGGTGGATCAGCAGCTAGAGGTTTGTCAAAACCGGAAAGCATCCACATGGATGAAATCCGAGAGCTGCATGACATGGAAACATTTGCCGCGATGCGATACACCTTGATGGCTGCTAAAAACCCACAGGTCAATTGCTTTTCCACGGCCGGTGATTCTCACAGCATTGTGCTAAACCAATTGCGCGAGCGCGGATTGGCAGCAGCTAGTGGGGCATCCGATGATGTGGGCTATTTTGAGTGGTCTGCACCGACTGATGAAATTAGCTTGGAAAATGCGGCTTTTGCAAATCCCGGCCTCAACATCACAATTCACCCCGATAATATTCGAGCCGTTTTCAATGATCCTGCCGATGTCGTACAAACCGAGGTTTTGAATCGTTGGGTGCAGACAATCTCTAGCGTTATCGGAGCCAAAGAATGGCAAGAGTGCGGCGATGAAACGATTGATCTTGATGAGGATAAATTGACATGGATGGCAATTGATATTTCACCAGACAGAAAACATTGCGCATTGGTGGCGGCTCAAAAGCTTGGATCAGAGAGCTTTGTGATAAAGCTGCTCCACACATGGGAAAACACGATACAGCTAGATGATCGGGCAATTGCCAACGATGCAGCTAGTTATTGCAGAAAATATCCCATTGAGTATTTGCTATACAGCCGCCGCACATCCGGAGCCGTAGCAGCTCGAATGCAACCAGCTGGTATTCCAATTCATGACATGGATGCCGATTACCCGCAAGCTTGCGATGAGCTTTTGGGTGCAATCAATTCTGGCCGTTTAAAGCATCGCAATCAATCATCTCTGACTGAGCAGATGCTTTCAGCTGTGCAATTGAGGCGCGGTGATGGCGGTTGGGTTATTGGAAGGCGTGCCAGCCAATCGGCCGTGTGTGCTGCCGTAGCAGCCGCGCTATGCACACACTATGCGACACGCCCGGAAACAGACATCGACATTTTAGTGGGTTGATGCTTGACATTTTGAGAAAATGCGCCCATGGGATTATTTGACCGCAAACGCACCATTGAAGCTGTCGCGCCTATGCGCGGTGCTGACATAGCTGCATCAATTGGCCCGGCTCCTACGCTAGATGCGTTTTATCCATTTGGCGGTGCGGATTATCTTGCAAGCCGTGAAGAAGCAATGAGTGTGCCGGCAATTGCTCGCGCACGAAATATGATTTGCAATTCAATTGCCACAATTCCAATGCTGACACGCGACAAAACAACAGGTCAGGTTGTTGATCAACCAGTTGTGATTAACGATCCAGATAAGCGCGTCCCCGGAGCTGCATCTTGGTGCTGGGCTGCCGAAGATTTACTTTTTACGGGGTTTAGTTATTTTCAGATTATGTCTGAATTTGCTGACACCGGCAGAGTGCGGGAAATGTGGCGCGTTGCTCCTAATCGGGTTGGTGTTTTTTTAAACGATAAAGGCACGCAGATTGAGTATTACACAGTCGATGGAATGCAGGTGCCATACACAGGCCTTGGATCGCTTGTTGTGTTTTACGGCAATGATGAAGGTTTATTAAATAGAGCTGGTCGCACAATCCGCGCAGGTGCAGAGCTTGAGAGAGCTGCTGCAATGTATGCACGCGAGCCGGTGCCATCAATGGTTTTAAAATCTAATGGAACAGCATTGCCAGCTGACCGCATTGCAAAATTGCTTGATGCTTGGGGCGCAGCTCGCAGAAATCGTGGCACAGCTTTTCTCAATGCTGACATCACAATGGAAACTGTCGGCTTTACACCGGAGCAAATTGGCCTCAATGCTGCACGCGAAATTATTGCAACAGAATTAGCCAGAGCCGTTGGCATTCCGGCTTACTTTATTGATGCGCCGACTGGATCATCCATGACCTATGCAAACGCCAGCACGGCGCGTCAAACCTTGCTGGATTTCTCGCTATTACCTCTGATGAACAGCATTAGCAGCAGGCTCTCAATGCCAGATTTTACGCCATCAACACAGCGCGTGGAATTTGATTTGAAGGCGTATTTGCGCGGCTCAGAAAAAGAGCGTGCAGAAATTTACAAGATTTTATTTGACATCGGAGCAATCACTACCGATGAAATTAGACAAATGGAGGATATGATCTCATGAAGCTAACAACACCGATGGAAATCACGGCAGCTGATTCGGACTCAAGAACAATCACCGGTCGCATAGTTGCATTCAATGAGCAGGCAAATGCATCAACAGGCAAAGTTACTTTTGCCCGTGGATCAATTGTGCCTCAAGATGTTTTTCTCAACCTTGAGCATGACAACACACGCAGAATTGGCAAGAGCATTGCCATGAGTGTCAATGACAAAGAAATGACAGCCACTTTTAAAATTGCCAACACAACAGCTGGCACGGATGCATTGGTTGAAGCCATGGATGGATTGCGCGATGGTTTCAGCATAGAACTGGCCGTTGATAATTATGAAATGCAAAAAGATGGCACTATGAAAGTTTTGAATGGCCAGCTCAAAGGCGTGGCACTTGTTACCGAACCAGCCGTGCGATCTGCACGCGTTTCAGAGGTAGCAGCATCAGAAGATTCTGAAACTGGAACAGTTACAGAGACAACAAACCCAAATGAAGGAGACAAAGTGGATAACACTACCGAAAACACCGCTCCTGCCGCTGAACCGGTAGAGGCTCCAGCTGAAGCTGTACAGGCATCACGACCTGCCTATTACACAGCTCCACGATCACCAATTGTGTCAAAGGTTACATACCTTGAGCACTATCTAAAGGCAACAATTCTTCATGATGAGGATTCACGCCAATATGTAAAGGCAGCAGATAACACAACAAGCACAGCACCCGGAATGGTGCCAACACCTCAAAGCACACAGGTAATCAACGCATTGGCCAACGCTGATCGCGGAATGATTGATGCGCTTAGCCGTGAAACACTTGTTGGCGAAGGCATGACTTTTGAAATTCCAAAAGTCACAGCTGTTCCAACTGTTGCAAACATTGCAGAAAATGCAGCTGTCACAGAATCATCATTATCAGCAACATTCTTGAGCGTACCTGTTCAATCATTCAAAGGCCGCGCAATCTCAACTGTCGAACTCATTGATCGCAGCCGTCCAGAATATCTAACAGCTCTTTTGCAGAATCTAGAATTTGCTTATGCAAAAGTAACTGATGAATTTGCCGTTGGAACAATTGCTGGTGCAGGTCAGCAAACTGGTGTCAATGCAAACTCAGCCACAGGTTTCTTGGCTTACACATCACAAGCTGCTGGTGCCGTTTATGGATCATCACTTGGATTTGCTCGAAATATCGTTGTTTCTCCTGGACAATGGACAAACATTATGGGCTACAACGACAATGGCGCACCGCTATACAACGCAGCGCAACCATCAAATGCAGCCGGTAATGTGAGAGGCGATTCATTGCGCGGTGTAGTTTCACCGGGTCTTAATCTCTTTGTTTCTCGTTCAATCGGTAACGCTGGCCCAACAACATCAACCGGAGATTTCTCAATGGTTGTTGTAAATCCAGATGCTTGGACATGGTATGAGTCACCACGCTTTACATTGCGCACAGCAATTCAAAGCGATGGAACGATTGACATTCTCTACTATGGCTATGCAGCAATTGCTCCAAAGATTCCATTTGGCGCATGCTGGAACCAGACCTGAGCCGACTAACAAATCACTATCGGTAGCGGTCGCTCCCGAACGCTACTGACACGAAAGGAACCGAGATGCCAGCAATAGTCACAGCCTCACAGCTACGATCCATTCTTGGTGTCTCGGTTTCTTTATATTCTGATGCACAGCTAGATTCTTTTATAGATTCCGCTGAGCAAACGATTTTGCCTTTACTTACGCAATACCAATCATCGGTGACATTTGCCAATGTGGATAATGCCGTCATTTATTTCACAACTATCCGGCCAAATTATTTCGTGCCGGGGCAATCTGTCATTGTTACCGGGGCCGGAACCTACAATGGCACTTACACAGTCACCGATGATCGGATTGAGCCTTTTACATTTACAGCGGCCACAGCTGCCGCAGATCGCACATACCCATTGCCATTCATTCCAAGCGCATTGGCTACATTGAGCGGATCATCAGCTGCACAGCTGTACGCAAGCACACCGCCCATTGAAAACGCAATTTTGGTTGTTTCGGTTGAGATTTTTCAGAGCATTACAGCTCCCGGCAATCAAATTATGTCAGACACATTTCAGCCATCACCATTTGTGCTTGGTCGCAGCTTGACAAATAGAGTCGTTGGCCTGTTAGGCCCATTTTTGGATGTTGAGGCAATGTGCCAATGACCATTGAAGCTGACATCCGCACACCATTGCAGACCGCACTTTCAACAATTGCAGCCAATGTCTATAACGGCATCCCAGAGGCAATGACTAGCCCAAGCATCTGTTTGATCCCGGATGCACCTTATCTTGAAAGCGTTTTAATCAATGGCGCAACAACTAAAGTCAAAATCAATCTGACTGTCACAGGTGTTGTTGCTTATCTTAACAATGCAGCAGCTTTGGACAATCTTGAACAACTAATGATTGACATCATTAGCACAATGCCAAATGGCTATGTAGTCGGCAATGTCAATCAACCTCAACCATTGGAAGTCGGTGCGGGCAAATACCTCACAGCCGATTTACAAGTCAGCACCTATTACACCAACTAAGGAGAAATCATGCCAACAACAATCATCACCGGCAGAGACATAACATTCACCATTGATGGTGATGATTTTGATGCTCAAGCCACATCAGCAACATTAACTGTTGATTCGACAATCAACACCTATCAAACGCTTGATGGCAAGGCTTATTACACAACAGACACTCAAGGATCATTTGCTGTTGAAATGCTTGCAGACTGGGGAGCAGCATCATCACTATGCGAAGCACTTTGGACAGCTGCAACAAGCGCACCACAGACTGGATTAGCGGTTGTGCTTGTGGCAGACACAGGTGCATCATTTGCATTTGATGTGCAGCCAATTTTGCCATCAGCTGGTGGTACTGCACCAGATGCACAGACTGTTTCTCTTGCATTCACATGCGTAACCACACCAGTAGCAACATTTAGCTGAGAATAGGAAACGGGAGCATGAAACTACCAATCACAATCGAATACACGGATGGCAATGCTGAGACATACATTGCACATCCAGCAGAGTGGGCAAAATGGGAAAACAAGACTGGCAACACGATTGGACAAGCTCAAGACAAAATGGGCGTGTCTGATCTGTTGTTTCTTGCATACCACGCAATGAAAAGAGAAATGGCCGGCAAGCCAGCTAAGCCATTTGAGATTTGGTGCGAGACTGTTGCTGACATAATTGTTGGTGATGCAAACCCAAAAGCTATAAGTCCGGAAGCATAAATAGGATTCTTTGGGAGGTAGCCATAGCTAGTGGCCAACCTCTTAGCGAATTTAAAACAGCTGAGGATTTATTGACAGCAATAGAGATATTGGAGAAAAGAAATGGCTGAGGATGCGGTTGCTTTTGACAAGGCTGAACTAAGATCAATTATTTATGCTTTTAAAGGCATGGATGATGAAGCTGTCACAAAAGCCAAAAGTGTGTCCAATGGCCTTGCTACTTATTTGCAAGGCAAAATCATTTCTAAATCTCAAGGCCGCGACACAGCCTCACGCCGCATTGCCGAAGGCTCACGGGTGAGCAAATCATCCAAGGTTGGCGAAATGTCATTTGGTTTTGCCTCACAAAAATTCTCAGGCGGCGGCACGACTCAGCAACTTTGGGGCGGCTATGAATTTGGATCAAACAAATATCGGCAATTTCCAATTTGGTCTGGCCGCGAAGGTCGCGGCTCAAAAGGTTGGTTTATTTATCCAACACTTAAATCAGAACAGCCTCAAATTGTTAGCCAATGGGCAGAGGCGTTTTCACAGATTGTGAAGGTGTGGTAAATGGCCGCTCAAGGATCAAGAACGCTCAAGCTGTCATTGCTGGCAGATGTTGCTGAATTTACAAAAGGCATCAAGACGGCCGGCAAAGATACCGAATCCATCGGTGATCAATTTACGGCATTTGGCAAAAAAGCCGCTTTGGCATTTGCAGCTGCCGGAGCTGCAATTGGTGCATTTGCGGTCGAATCAATTAAAAACGCGGCAGCTGATGAAAAGGCTCAACGGCTTTTAGCATTAACAATTGAAAACACAACTACTGCAACAGCCGAACAAATCAAAGGCGTTGAAAAATACATTTCAACAACATCAATTGCAATTGGTGTGACAGATGATGAATTGCGACCAGCATTCGCCCGATTGACCAGATCAACAAAAGATGTTCAAGAAGCTCAAAAGTTATTAAATTTGGCCTTGGATATTTCATCAGCTACTGGCAAACCTTTGGAAGCTGTTGCCAATGCGCTTGGAAAAGCCTATGACGGCAACCTGGCCTCTTTGGGTAAATTAGGATTAGGCATAGATCAATCAATTATTAAATCTAAAGATTTTGATTTAGTCTTTAACACGCTCACAAAGACTTTTGGCGGTTTTGCCGATAATGAAGCGCAGAGTGCCGAAAAGGCTTTTGCCCGTATAAAGATTGCAACTGATGAAGTGCAAGAACAGATTGGTGCGGCGTTGCTCCCGGTCGTGCAAGAATTAACAACATTTATTCTCACCAATGTTGTGCCTGTTTTTCAAAGTTTTGTTGATGGTCTAACGGGACAAGACGGCTTGAGTGATAGTTTGACAGAATCACAAACCACGGCTGTTGAATGGGGCAAAAAGGTAAGAGGCATTATTAACACAGTTATCGAGTTAAAAGATCAACTCGTTGTTGTCGGCGGTATTATTGCGACAATCTTTGTCACATCAAAAATAGCGGCGGCAGTTCAAGGCACAATTGTTTTGATTAAGTCATTAATTGCCGCATATAATTTGCTCAAAGCATCGGCATTGGTAGCTGGCATTGCATCAGCATTTGCGCTTAATCCATTGCTTGGCGTTGGTGCCGTTGCCTTGGCTGCTGCTGTTTTGGTTGCTGCAAATGCTTTAATTGGTTCCGATGAAAAAGTGCCAGAATTTGCTGTTGGTGGAGCACCCGGAGCTATCAGAGGTAGCGCAGCTGGTGGAAGCACCGGTGGAAGCACCGGTGGAAGCACCGGTGGAAGCACGGGCGGTGCAGTAATACCCAAAATTAAAATTCCAGTAATACCCGAAATAAAAGGTGACAAAGGTGGCACGGAAGGCGTAGCTGGAGCTGGTACAACAGACTCACAAAATACAGCGCGATTGATTGCTGCTGCTGCTGCTGCTAGTGCAAGCATGAGTGACATCAACGCCCGAACAATGGCTATTCGCGCAAGAGAACGCGGGGATGTTGTAATTAATGTCAATGCTCCATCAATTATTGATGAGGAGGCATTTAGCCGGGCAACTACAAACGCTTTAAACAACTCAACATTCCGAGGCACCAACGGCGCATCCAATCTGGTGTTTTTATGACAATTTTTAATCCGATTTGGCGTGTCACTATTGGCGGTGTGCAATATCAAACCGCTATTCTCGCAAATCTGACAATCACCAGCGGGCGCACAAACATTTATGAGCAGGCAAATGCCGGTTATACAAACCTTGAGTTAATTAATTTAGATCAATCAAATGTGATTATTGAAATCAATAATTCGCTTACAATTGAGCTGCAAGATTCCACAGCTACATTTGTGCCAATTTTTGGCGGTTCGGTTGTTGATGTGGGCATTGCCGTGGCTGAGGTTGGCAGCGTTGATTACGCTCAACGAATTAGAATTGTTGCATTGGGCGCATTGGCTAGATTGCCAAAAGCTCTTACCGAAGGCGTTTTAAGCGATGATTTTGATGGCAATCAAATTTACACTATTTTGAAAGAAGTTTTGTTTTTGTCATGGCAAGAAGTGCCACAAGCTTTGCAATGGAATGCTTACGATCCAACAACTCAATGGCAAGATGCGGAAAATAGCGGATTGGGCGAAATTGACCAGCCCGGCAATTATGAGCTTGAAAATCGCGGTGCCGACACCATTGATGTTTACTCATTGGTTTCAGCTTTGGCCACATCAGGCTTAGGCTACATCGGGGAATCCGCTACAGGTCAAATTTTTTATGCCGATTCGACACACCGCACAACATATTTAGCTGCCAATGGATATGTTGATTTGACTGCCAATCATGCTTTGGCATCAGGTTTGAGCATTCAATCGCGCGCCGGAGATGTAAGAAATACCATCACGCTTAGGTATGGCAACAATTCAGCTTTGGAAGTCAGCGCGGTGGATTCCGCATCGGTTGGCTTGTATGGCCAGCTTTCACAGATATTTACCACAACAATCAAACACGCAGCCGATGCCCAAGATCAGGCCGATTTTTATTTAGAGCTAAGAGCCTACCCACGCTTCAATTTCAACAACATCACATTTGAGCTGACCAATCCAGAGCTTGACGATGCCGACCGCGATGATCTCATCAATGTCTTTATGGGTATGCCGGTCAATATAGCAAATTTGCCACTCAACATGAATTCCGGCGATTTTCTGGGTTTCGTTGAAGGTTGGACATTTTCGGCCAGATATAATCAGGTCAGCGTTTCAATGATTGTTTCACCGATTTCATTCTCATTGCAAGCCATGCGATGGAATGATGTGCCGGTAACAGAACAATGGAGCACAGTCAATCCAACTCTGGATTGGATTAATGCCACAATTGTGGCGTAAGGAGAAAACATGACAAATCCAACGAGCAATTATGGATGGCAAATGCCAACGGCCACAGATTTGGTCACGGATTTGCCAGCCGATTTCGAGGTATTTGGTCAAGCTGTGGATACAGCTATGGCTGATTTACTAGGTGGCACATCAGGTCAAATTCTGGCAAAAAATTCAAACACAAACATGGACTTTGTTTGGATTACAAATGATGTTGGTGACATAACAGCTGTTACAGCTGGAACAGGCATCACAGGAGGTGGCACATCAGGTGCCGTGACAATCACAAATGACATGGCAACAACAATAACCGCAGCAGGTGACATCGTTGTTGGCACAGGATCAGGCACATACGATAATTTACCAATAGGTACGACAGCTCAAGTCTTGACGGCAGATACAACAGTTTCACCTTACAAGGTAAAATGGGCTACACCCGCAAGCGGTAGTATGACACTATTAAGCACAACAACGCTTTCAGGTACAAGCACAACAGTTTCAAGCATAAGTGCTAGTTATATCAATCTATATATTGTTTTTGAGCGTATTACTCAAAATACTACTGGTGGATATTTCCGTATGAATCTTGGTGCAGCATCATTAAGTCAATACAATGGCGTTAAAGATAGCACTGGTACGGCCTTTGTTAATTCAGGCGGTGTTGCTTTTGTGTCACCTTTTGGCACAAATACGCCAAACGCAGGTTACGAACTTTTTGGAATAGCCAATATATACAATTATGCATCTACAACAACCAACAATTACAAATCTGTTTTAACGCTTGGCGCAAGTTTTTCGGGCGCTGGTAGTTTTGGGCCAACAATAAACACGGCTTTTGTGGATAGTGCCGCAGCACTTTCATCTATAAAATTTGATTATTCAAATGGCGGCACAATTTCAGGCACAGTCAAAATCTACGGAGTGAACTAATGACAAAACCAATGATAAGAATCCACGACACTTCAACCGATGAAGTCATTGACCGCGAAATGACTAATGAGGAATATGCTGCATTTCAAGCAGACCAAGAATTAGTGGCTGCTGAAAAGAAAAAGGCTGAAAAGGTAGAAGCCGACAAAGCCGCACTACTAACAAAACTAGGCATAACTCCCGATGAAGCAAAACTTTTGCTGCAATGACATTCGAACAAGGCACATTGCCTCGATTGATTCAGGTTGC
>Ga0315906_10008139_pt1 | contig 12600 bp, 10 predicted proteins | sample LakEriMetagenome_4_FD_203526 | JGI IMG/M metagenome (GOLD analysis project Ga0315906, IMG submission 203526) | Freshwater fungal communities from buoy surface, Lake Erie, Ohio, United States - Buoy 2 MA122 | ecosystem: Environmental > Aquatic > Freshwater > Lake > Lake biofilm | place: USA...
GGCGGCAGGAGCAACCGGGTCAACATTTGGCCCGCAGGTCATCAAGAAACTCCGACGCGGGTTCCACACTTGTAATGAGCAGATGATCGCGTGCGCGGGTGCAAGCGACGTAGAGGAGGTGTCGCTCGGTGTCATAGACTTCCTGCAAGTCTGCATCGTCGCCGACTGTTTCGATTCGCTCTTGCAAGGGGATGATTTCGTCGTCGCAGGCCATCACCACCACGGCGCGGAACTCAAGGCCCTTGGCCAAGTGCATGGTGCTGATGGAGACGTGGCCACTTGTGGTCTCGACGTGCTCATCGAGAATCTTGAAGGGTAAGCCTGACGCCTTGACGGCCGCTTGGGCGCGGTCCATTTGCGCTGCCGAGCGCACGAAGACGCCGAACTCGTGCGGCAGGACTCCGGCTTTCGACTGCTCAGCAATCCATGCCCCTACGGCCTTAGCCTCCTCGCTCTCGCTCTTGAGTACGCGGATTACTGGCGGCGGGCCGTTGAAGACGGAGACGGTGTCGCTGCGTTTCTCGGTGTTGCCGTCCACGTCGGCGACTTCGGGGCCGAGCAGACGGTCGGCTTGCTGGCGGATTTGGTGCGATGTGCGGTAGTTGATGCGCAGGTTGCGGGAGCGTCCGCGGATGTCCACACCGAGGGATTTCCACGAGAACGGTTGTTGGAAGATGCGCTGGCCGAGGTCGCCCGCGAAGAAAAGGACGTTTGGCTTGTCGGCACCCAGCGCGGCGAAAAAGCGCAGATGCGCGACGCTGATGTCCTGCGCCTCGTCCACGACGGCAAAGTCGAACGGCAGATATTTGCTCTTGGCCAGCGCCGATGCCAATGCCGTGAACAGGCCGGCGTGAGTCGTGAGCTTCCGCTCCTTCAATCCGGCGCGCATTCGCTCGAAGATGGACCACAAAACCACTCGTTGCGCCTCGGGCAGCCGGGTCTTGCGACCGAGCCGGGCGACATTGCGATACGACTCCCATGTTTCCAACTGCCAAGCATCCACCACCTGTTCCCATTCGGTGAGGAGAAAATGCAGGCTGAACTTGTGGCCGGCCACCGCCTTCGATGCTTCGCCGATCAGTTCCCGCACAGCTTCGCGGCTGGCGAGGCTCACCGGGCCGCGGTGCGATTTGTAGAGGCGCAGGCCGATGGCATTCAGGGAGTGAACGTCGATGCGTTCCGCCAGACGCGGCTCGCTGCCGACCAATCGCTTGAGCTTGGTGTGAAGCGCGTTCGCCAGCGTGTCGGAGAAAGTCGTGAGCAACACCCGCGCTTCAGGATTGGCGCGGGCGAGATGCACGGCGCGGTGAAGGGCCACGATGGTCTTACCGGTGCCAGCGGAGCCGGAGATGCGGGCCGGGCCGGTGTAATCGCGCTCCACCCACTGGCGTTGCTCGGGATGCAGAAAGACCGTCCATTTCTCCCACGGAAAATCGAGGGCGCGTTGAAGCTCCTCGACGTTGGTCATCACGCGGAAGCGGCGCTGGGCGTCGGGATGCTCGAACGGGCTGACATCCGCGAGCACCGGTTCCGGCACACGGGGTCTGCCTCCGGTCGCGAGTTCCAGCAGGGCTTCGGCGGCCTCGGCTGGCAGATGATCGGCAAGGGCGAGAAGAGTGTCCTCCGTGGCGGAGCGAACGTCTTTCAGCCATTCAGCAGGCACTCCGTAGCCGAGTAGTTCCTCGTCGGACTTGTCGGCGAACAAGGGTGGCTTGGGTGCCTTTCGCGGCGCGGGCAGTTCCTTCTGCACATAGACCGGGACGATGACCTCTTTCACCGTCTCGCGAATCTCCACGAGCTGCGCGGCCCCAGTCTTTGGGTGTGTCTCCAGCTTCCGACGCTCGGCCCATTCGTAGGCTTTGTCGTGGTGATTCACGTAGCAGAGCAACAGGCTGCCCTGAGTCTTGTGAACAATGAGCCGGATGTCGCTGCTCACCCTCACCGACCAGAAGTTCTTGTCCTTGGCCTTGTCGAGCTTGTGGAAGCTCAGGCCCGGGCTCGCGGGATTCACCTGCAAGTCAAAGGCGGTCGTCTTCGCTGCCTTCTGCTCATCGCCGGTCAGGCGCGCGAGGCTACCCGTGAAAGTGTCTGCGATGAGGAAGTCCACCTGTGCAGTTTATCTCCCCAAGTCATCGAGCAACCGCCCTGAAAACGACGGCAATACCTTCCCAAGACGAATGAGGACGTCTTCGATTTCCAATCTCCGCCGACCGGCAATTTCGCCGAGGCAGCCGATGACCTGCTTTGGCTCCATCTCGTAAAGGATGAGCAGGTAGTCTTGCGGGTGGCTTGCTTGGATCAACCACGGTGCAAGGGCCGCGCCAGGAAAGTGCTTGAGGTTGAACGTGAGAATCAGCGGACAACCACCGTGGGCGGCCGCTGCCAGCACATGCCGGTCTTTTTCGTCATTGGAGACGGCGGTCAGGAGTTTTTCGTAGTCCCGAATCTCGGCTTCCGGAAACGCTTCGCGCACTGCCGCCTGAAAGGATTCCGCGATGTGTGCAGGCCAGCCCAGTTTTTCGACGTGCGTCCTGCGCACTTCAGCCAGCACTTCAGCCGACCAGAGCGGCACCAGCAGGCGGGGTCGCTCGGATAATCGCAGCAGCAAGTCGCACACGCCTTGGTTGGCGAGCACGCACGCGTCCATGAAAACCCGATAATCCGCCCTCATTTTTCGCCAGTGTAATCAGAATCGTAGAGCCCTGCGGCATCGGCATCGGCAGCCAATTTGTCCAGAGCTTGGCGGCGCGTTTGGTCCCTCTTTTTCTCGTAGGTGAGCAAGTCCTTGAATGTCACGCGGCGATGCGTTCCCACCTTGTGGTGTGGGATCTCGTTCCGGTCCAGGAGCCCGACGAGATGCTGGCGCGACATGCCGAGATAGTTGGCAGCAGCCTGAGTCGTGAATGCCTCGTCCTCGGGCACGAGAACGATGGCTTTGCGTTCGGACATGAGGCGCACGATCCGGGCAAAATGAGTGAACAATGCCTCGGGCAAATGGGTGCGGTTGCCGTTCTGGTCAATCAGCGCAATGTGATCGGGTTTTGCAAATACCCTGGCCAGTTCAGCGAGTTCATCTTCGGGGATGAGGGAGGGATCGAGACGGTTGGTGCGTGTGGTCAGCATAGCGGTTCAAGTGTTGATGATTGGATGCAGAGCGCAAGGATTTATTCGCTACAAACGCTACATTCACCACAAGTGAGCAAGGCTCGTTCCATCTGCAACACTCACACTTTGAACACCTTCATCACCTCATCGCCCAGGTGATTGATCACCTTCACGGCGATCCTCCCCTGCTTCGGCTTCTCGAAGGGCCGTGACGTGTCGCTGTTCAGCGTCGCCCACGCCTCGGCGTTGATCTCGGCTTTGAGCGTCGTCTTCAGCGCGGAATACGGGTCGTTCGCGCCGAGGAAGTAGGCGTGGCGGACGAAGAAGCTTTCTTCGTTGTAGTCGGTGTCGATGAACCAGCAGGCGATGCCGTCGGCTCCGTCGCTGATGACTTCGCCGGTCTGGGGTTTGAAGACATCCACGCCGTTCACCTTCACGCGCATCTTGCCATCCTTCTCGGGCAGGAGCGTGATGTCGGGCTCGCCGAAGATGACGAAGAGGTTGCCCTTGCCGGTGTTTTTGAGGTCTTCGGCCATGTGGAGGTCGGCATTCATGCGGGCCTTGAGCACGGGGATGCGGCCCAGCTTGCTGAACTCCGTGGCGTGCGCCTCGTAGTTGAAGGCGCAGGCGATGAGCACGTCGAACCCGGCATCGCCGCACTCGCGGGCGGCTACCACGAGGTCGGCGCGCTGCACGGTGCCGAACTCGGGGCCGATGAAAATCCCGGCCCGCTTCTCCACATTACCTTCCAGGTAGCGACCTTCGGCGCAGACGCGACCCTCGCCGGGCCAGGGGGTGAGGGCGGTGAAGGTGATGCGGTCCTCCTTGTGCGCCTGCTGCACGCCCGCGGTCTTGAGGTTCTCCAGGATCATCTGGGGGAAGGACTGCTTGGCTCCGTATTCGGCGGGGTCTTCCTTCAGAGTGTCGATCAATTCATCATCCTCATCCACGCCGAGCACGCGGTGGGGGCTAAGGCTCTCCACGGTGAAGGGACCGGCCACGCGGACCTTCTTTTTGTCGTCGTAGGGCTTGTCGTAGAGGTATTCAAACTCGGCCTTGGCGGAGATGGACTTGTCGATCTCCTGCTGCCGAGCGATGCGGGCCTGCCACCAGTCGGCGTGCAACTTCTTCGCCGCGTCCGGCCACTGGGCATCGGCCTCGCGGGGAATCTCCCACTCGTTCCAGGTCTTCTTGAGCGCGGCATTCAGCTTCTCGCGCACCGGCTCCAGCTTCGCCTGCCACTGGTCCCAGATGACATCGATCTCCGTGTTGTTGGAGATGGAACTGAGCATGATGTGCGGAACGCGCTCATAGACGAAGCCGTGGCGGATGTTCCCCTGCACGGCCTGCGAACTCGGCGCGGTGCGGGTGACTTCGGCTTCCTTGAGCTGGCCCTCGCGGGAATCGGCCAGCAGGTAAAAGGGATAACGCGCGCCCATGATGCGGGCACGGGCCAGCGCCAGCGCCACGCGCGAGGTGTCAATCGTGATCCAGCGGCGGCCCCATTGCTCGGCGACAGTGGCGGTGGTGCCGGAACCGCAGGTCGGGTCGAGCACGAGGTCACCGGGGTCGGTGGCCATCAGGAGGCAGCGTTCAACAATCGCTCGCCTCGTTTGGACGACGTATACCTTTGGATCGGCTTGGCTGGCACCTGACGCAGAATCCGTCCACTGGTTGTTGAGTGGAAAAACAGAGAAATCACTCAAGCGACGTTTATACATCAATGCACGCCCCAGAGGGACGAGTCGGTTAGCTTTCGTGAGGCGGCCTAGCCCTCCCGTTGTCGTCTTCCAGTGAGCATTATTTCCTACCGAGTATTCCGTTCCCTCGAATCCAAACGGAGCTGACGTGTTCGGGCTCCAGCCTTGCGACGACAAGTTATCTATCGCGTAGATTTCCCGGCCTTCTGGAACCAGCGTGGGATCGTCCTTTTCATCTCGAGTTAGGGTGAATCGGGCACCAAAATCATCGTCCCAATATACGTATTTCCCAGATTTTTCAGCACCGAGAGCTTTCGTCTTCCACAGGGGGCGATACTTGATTCTGGACAGGTCGCGGCAATACCAAAGAACGTAGTCACACGAGTTGGACAGCCCGACAGTGGAGAACGCGCTGGTTGTTGCGAAATTGATTGTGCTAACGCACCCAATATCTCCGAACACCTCATCCATCACCGACCGGACGCGGTGGACATTTTCATCGCCGATCTGCACGAAGATGGAGCCGGAATCGGTGAGGAGATCGCGGGCGACGGTGAGCCGATCCCGCAGGTAGGTGAGGTAGCTGTGGATGCCGTCGCGCCAGGTGTCGCGGAAGGCTTTGACCTGCTCGGGCTCGCGGGTGATGTGGTCGGCCTTGCCGTCCTTCACGTCGCGGCTGGTGGTGGACCACTGGAAGTTGCTGTTGAACTTGATGCCGTAGGGCGGGTCGAAGTAGATGCACTGCACGCGCCCGCGCAGGCCCTCGCGCTCGGCCAGGCTGGCCATGACCTGGAGGGAGTCGCCGAGGATCATGCGGTTGGACCAGTTCTGGTCGTGGGCGTAGAACTCTGTCTTGTCCGCGCCCTTGGGGATGCCGTTGAAGTCGGCGAAGAGGTCGGGCGTGAGCATCCCGGCGTCGTGCTGGCTTTCCTTGGTCTGCCGCAGCAAGTCATCAATAAGCGCCTTGGGGTGGACCTTCTCCTGAATGTAAAGCGGCGGGGCGTGGACGACGAGGTCGCTCCAGTCCTGCTCATCCTTCCCGCGCCAGACGAGCTGGGGGTCGAGGTCGGTGTTGCGCGGGTAGCGGATGGTCTTGGGCGTCTTATGCGTCTCTTCGAGCACGGACTGGTGCTCCGCGGACGGGATGTTCTTCCGCTTGGCCTCGTCGTGCGTGAGAGTCTCGATGGATTTCCCGGCCTTGGTGGCTGTGGTTTTCTTGGCCATGATTATTTGGAAAGTGTGGCAGGCTTGGACGCGGCGGCGGCGATCATCTTGTCGAACTGGCTTTCCACCTTGGCGTTGAAGTCGGCTTCGATCTCGTAGATGTCGCAGAACTCGGCGAAGGCCCAGCGCCCATATTGCTGAAGGTGGTTCACGCCGGGCACCCAGTAGGTCTTCATGGTCTCCGCCTTGGCGACTGCGTCCTGGCCGCGATAGCCTTTGATTTCGACGATGAGGTGCAGTAGATCATCGGGGCCGTGGCCGTCATCCACGAGGACGATGAAGTCCGGCAGGTAGCGCCGCTGCTCGCCGCCAAGGTGATAAGGCACCTCCAGGCCGAGGTTGTGGTTCTTGACGTAGGCTCGGACTTTTGGGTGCGCCTCGGCGACGCGGCAGAACTCGGCTTCCCAATCGCTATCGAGCACGACGTAGTTGATGTGGCAACGGCGGGAGTCGGTCTCGTAGCGTTCGGTCTTGGAGGTGTTGAAGCGGACGAAGCGGGTGGAGCCGGAGGGGTTGTAGGGATCGAGGAGCGCGGTGATGGGGCGCTCGTCCTTGAAATGCCGGGTGATAGCGGCGGTGATCTTCTCGGCGGCAGTGTCGGCGAGGACTTTGTATTTCAACTGCGCGGGATACGTCCCTCCTTTGCAGTGCAGGTAGCCATCGAGCCATTGCTTGGCGATGCGCTTGAGCTGGCCGAAGAGCTGGACCTGCGGCGGCTCGTCGGGATTGCGCCACTTGTGCAGGACGAGGTGGGAGGTGAGTTCGTAGAGGACCTGCGAGGGGCGGACATCGCCGGTGTGGGCAAGGTTCAGATTCGCGGGCAGACCGATGATGCCGGAGGTTTGGGTCTCGGCGGCCCCGACAATCTCCGGCGTGATCTCCATGTGGGAGTCATCGGTGAAACTGCCCTCCAGCCGCTCGCTGGGGAGATCAACGCGGTAACCTGCCACGCGAGGGAAGCGAATCTCCAAGGCATCGCGCTCGGGACGCATGGCTTTGACCTGGATGGTTTCGCGCGGCTTCTGCACGGGCGCGTCCACCGACTGCGCGGTGAAGTCGAACGGGATGCCAAAGACGTCGGCATACTCGACGCTGAACTTGCCAGCGTCTTCGCCGTCTTCGTTGATTTCATACGAAAGGCGGCGAAGGGCGCGCCCGAGCACCTGTTCGCAAAGGAGTTGGGTGCCAAAGGCGCGGACGCCGAGGACGTGGGTGACGTTGTTCGCATCCCAGCCCTCGGTGAGCATGGCCACGGAGACGACGCAGCGGATTTGACCACCGAGCTGGCCGGCCTTGCCGACGGTGTTCATGACTTCCCGCAGGAGTTCCTGATCGGTCAGATTCTCGCCCGCGCGGGCGTCGCCGGTGCGCTCGACGATGGCGCGGCGGAAGCGGTCGATTTCATCGGCGGCGATGGTGCGGAAGTTATCGTCGAGGGCGTCGCCAGCTTCGAGCTGCTCGCTGTCGATGAGCAGGGTGTTGGGCTTGGCAAGCGGCTGGCCGTAGGAGTCAAAGTTGCGGAAGAGGGCGAGGCGTCCGTCCTGGAGATCACCCTCGGTGCCGTCCGGCTTTTTCGTGCGCCAGCCGGAGATGTAGTCATAGACGAGTTTCGAGGAGGCGGTGTTATTGCAGACGACGATGAAGCACGGCGGGACAGCGGTGTTTTCCTTTTCCCACGCTGCGAAGGTCTTCACATAATGGCCGTAGAGCGCGTCGAGGGCGGTCATCAACTGGGGAGGAAGATCCAGCGGGTTGAGCGCCGCGCCCTTGCTGCGGCCCGACTTGGGCATCTTCTTGCCGATGTGCTTCCAGAGGTCGCGGAACATGGGCTGGTCGGCGCCGGGGATATTGTCGGCCACTGGGACGCGAGGGAGTTTCACGATGCCACATTCGATGGCGTCCATGAGGGAGAAGTCGCTCATGGTCCAGTGGAACATGGTGCCTTCGCGATAGCCGGAACCGGCGAGAAAAAAGGGCGTGGCGGAGAGGTCGATGACGCGCGGGACGCCGAGCTTGCGCTTCACGATTTCCAGGCCGCTGATCCAGAGGCGGGCGGCCTCGTTTTCCTTTTTGGCGTGTTCCTTGGCGGCCTTGAGGTCGTCGCCTTCGAGTTGGTTGCCCTTGTCGTCGATGAAGTCCTCGTCCTTGGCGGGCTTCTCCCGGTAGCAGTGGTGGGCTTCGTCGTTGATCACGAGGACATTATTCATGCTCATGAGGCCGGGCATGGCACGACGGAGCATCTCGCCCTCGGTCTCGGTGGTCGTGATTTCGTCACCCGTGCGGCCTTTGAGAAGCTGCTTGCCGCCTTTGGAGATCTCGATGCGCTCGCGCAGCTTGAAGGCGTGGTAGTTGGTGATGACGATGGTGGCTTTCTTGATCTCGTCGGCGAACTCCTGGGGCACCAGTTCGCGGGTAGTGTAGTAGTTCTCCGGGTCGTTCGGCTGGAGCACGCGGAGGCGGTCCTTGATGGTGAGGCCGGGTGCGACGATGAGAAACCCACGGGTGAAGAGCTTGCTGCCGGAACGGCGCGCAGCGTTGATCGTCTGCCACGCGATGAGCATGGCCATGACGGTTGTCTTGCCCGCGCCGGTGGCGAGCTTGAGCGCCAGCCGGCTCAGCTCGGGATTGGCTTCCTCATTGACCCGGTCGAGATAGGAAAGAATGCGCTTTCCGGCAGCGGTGTGCGGAGCGACTTCGGCGAGCCAGATGGCCGTCTCGACGGCTTCGATCTGGCAGAAAAAGGGACGTTGATTGCTGAACTTGTGATGCCGCCAGTGCTCCAGCAGGCGGGCGGTCTCCGGCGTGACCTGCCATTGGCCGGGCTTCAGCGAACGCCAAGTGTCCACTTGGCTGCGAACGTCGTTGATGTAGGAGGTGGCGTCGTAGTTTTGATCCTTCGTCGAAATGCCTTCGCCTTCATCGAGGATCATGTCCTGCTGGTCCGCTGAGCCCTTCCGCTTCTTCGGCTTCGGAATCGGCGTGATGAACTTCGCCTTGCGGCGGAAATCTTCAATCTTCTGCGTCGGCTGACCGTCGTCGTCCAACTCCCAATGCCGCTGCGGGCACTCGTAGGGCGAGTTCAGGATGGGATGATCGAAGAAGGGATTGGACATGTCAGTGCCGGTTCATGCGGGCAGGCGGAAGGTGTCGGCGTGGCGCGAATCAGAGTCCATTCGGATGCCGTGCAGGCAGAGTTTCGCGGTCATTTTGATGAGGCGTTTTCCCAACGTCTCAGTCGCAAAATCGTTCTCCGAGGGATCAAACCGGTGCATCAGCGCAAGACGGTATGTCCGCGTCGTGGGCACGGCAAACCTCAAAATGCTCCGGAAATAATTCGTTTCGGATTTGTCAGCGCTTCCGGCGATTGAGGATGGGAATCTCGGAATTGGGGGAGATGCGGACAAACCGTGGTTTAGCCTCCCGAAAGCCACGGAGGCCGCCTGCATTTTCCTCAAACGCGAGGGCGGCACGGTCAAGACGGGACGGCACATTCGTTACCCGGCCAACACGCCACTTAACAAGCTGTGGCTGTCAATGCTGGAACGCGTTGACGTCCGCGTCCCATTCCTGGGCGACAGCACCGGGAGCCTGCGAGGGCTGTAGGCCGAGGTTTTCCAGCCGTGAGAACTCCCCTAGGTACTAGGCAAGCGCACCGCACGCACGTAGGCGCTGCTGCCCGGCAAATTTGGCAACCGGCTCCGGGAATCTGGAGCCGGTTTGTCGTACCGGGCTGGCGCGCGTCCGCAGGCTGGAGCGTTGGCGTCCCCGCCGGCCACCTTGCTCCACGCGCAGCGTCCGATCTCTTCGCCGGACGTTTGCAAGATCACGGCACCCTGCGTCGGGGAAGTGGCGCTGCGCGCTTTGGTTGTGGCCGGGGGGGACGCCAGCGCTCTCCGCATGCCGCCGCACCTGTGCGTCAACTGTGACGTGGTTCTTGAAACTTGGAATCAGCGCGGAGCTCTTGCTGCGAGCTGGGCGAGCACGGCGGGATAGAGCTTGTGTTCGGCGGATTGGATGCGCGCGTGGAGCGTTTCCGGCGTGTCGTCGGCGAGCACGGGCACTTCGGTGCGGGCGATGATTTCGCCGGTGTCCATGCCAGAGTCCACGTAATGAACAGTGCAGCCGCTCTTGCTGGCCCGGGCGTCCACGGCCTGCTTCCACGCGTCGAGTCCGGGGAATGCGGGGAGCAGCGAGGGATGGATATTGATGATGCGCCGCGGAAATGCGTCGAGCAGCGGGGCCTTCACCATGCGCATGTAGCCTGCGAGCACGACGAAGGCCGCGCGCGCGTCGCGGAGCAATTGCGCGAGGTGAAGCTCGCGATCAGGCTCCATCTTCGTGCGGAATTTTCCCGGATGCACAAACTCCGCGCGGATGCCGCGTTCGCGCGCGAGCGTGAGGATGCCGGCGTCCGCGATGTCCGAAATGACGATGCACACTTCGGCATCGAGTTCACCGCGTGCGATGGCGTCGGCGATGGCGCGGAAGTTCGAGCCTTTGCCGGAGCCGAGGACGCCGAGTTTTAGCTTCGCCATTTTTCGATGATGCTGGTGGTGGATTTGCCGGGCACGAGCGGGAGGATTCGGATTTCCGCGCCGGCTTCCTGCAACGCGCCGCGCTCGCCGGGGTCGAGCGACTCGATGGTGTAGTCGCCGCCCTTCGCGTAAATCTGCGGGCGGATGGCGCGTGCGAGTTCCGTGATACGTTCGGTGTGGAAAATCGTGACGAAGTCCACGCACGCGAGCGCGGCGAGCACCTCGGCGCGGTCGTGCTCTCTGTTGATCGGGCGCGTCGGGCCTTTCAGCGCGCGGACGCTGGTGTCGCCGTTCAGCGCGACGAGCAGCGCGTCGCCGAGCGCGCGCGCCTGCGCAAGGTAGCGGACGTGGCCGGGATGCAGGAGGTCGAAGCAGCCATTCGTGAAGACGAGTTTTCTCCCGCGCGCGGCGAACTCCGCGGAGATCGCTGCGAGTTCCGGGACGGTCTTCAACTTTTCCAAGCTCATGCGCCTTGCTTCGCGGAGAATGCCCGGAGGCGCGAGGCGAAAGTTTCCGTAGCCGTGCTTGTGAAAGCGCGGCTACGGGATGATCTTCGCAGGGCCGTGCGCAAAGTTTGTTTGGCAGCCTCACTCCCATCGCTACGTTCGCAGCTTCATGAACGACCCTCGCTACGATCTCCTCGCCAAAAACCTCGTCTCCTTTTCCGTCTCGCTGAAGCGCGGCGAGCGCGTGCTGTGCGACATGTTCGATGTGCCGGACGAGATGACTGTGGCGCTCGTGCGTGCGGTGCGCGCCGTGGGCGCCGTGCCGTTTGTGCAGATCCACCACGGACGCGTGAGTCGCGAGATGGCGCTCGGCGCGGTGGATGAGGGGCTCGAAGTGACGGCGGGCGTGCAGCTCGCGCAGATGAAAAAGATGCACGCCTACATCGCATTCCGCGGAGGTGCAAATGCGACGGAGAGCTCCGATGTCCCGCCGGAACAGATGAAGCTCGTCTCAAAAAAAATGAAGGCGGTGCTCGACTGGCGGGTGAAGAAGACGAAGTGGTGCGTGCTCCGCTGGCCGAGCCCCGGCATGGCGCAGCTCGCGGGGATGAGCACGGAGGCGTTCGAGGATTTCTACTTCCGCGTGTGCACGCTCGACTACGCGCGGATGCAGCCGGGCATGAAGGCGCTCGCGTCGCTGATGATGAAGACGGACAAGGTCCACATCAAAGGGCCGGGCACGGATCTGCGTTTCAGCATCAAGGGCATCGCGGCGATCCCGTGCGGCGGCACGCATAACATTCCCGACGGCGAGGTCTTCACCGCGCCCGTGCGCAACAGCGTGCAGGGCCATGTGAGCTACAATGCGCCGACGATTTACCAGGGCGTCGCGTTCGACAATGTGAAGCTCACTTTCAAGGACGGGAAAATCACCGAGGCCACCTCGAGCAACACGGAAAAGCTGAACCACATCCTCGACAGCGATCCCGGCGCGCGGTTCATCGGCGAGTTTGCGATCGCCTTCAATCCGCACGTCCTCTCCGCGATGCGCGACATTCTCTTCGACGAGAAAATCGCGGGCTCATTCCACTTCACGCCCGGCCAGTGCTACGAGCAGACGGAGAACGGCAACCGTTCGCAGGTGCACTGGGATCTCGTGTGCATCCAGCGACCCGAGCACGGCGGCGGCGAGATTTGGTTCGACGAAAAACTGATCCGCAAGGACGGCCTGTTCGTCCCGCCTGCGCTGCACGCGCTGAATCCGAAGCATCTGCTCGGAAAGTAGCACGAGCGATGTCGCTGCCCGCAGGAGACCGCGCCGCCGATAGGGCATTTTAAGTCGGAGTGTAGCCGCAATGGGATGAGGCAGCCTCGATGAATGCGTGGTGGAACGCGTCGCTCCGAGCGCGTTCCGGCGTGAATTGGGAGGCTTGCTTGCAGCCAAAAGAAGCGCGCGCGGAGCGATGCGCTCCACCGGTGCTGCCGCACCTTCATCCGGAAACGGCCATGCTTTATTTTAACCGGTCTATTTTCCAGCCGGGGGCAATTACTTCGGAATGTCTGACGGTGCTGGCGGAACGGGAGGCACGG
>Ga0315906_10008143_pt1 | contig 12596 bp, 22 predicted proteins | sample LakEriMetagenome_4_FD_203526 | JGI IMG/M metagenome (GOLD analysis project Ga0315906, IMG submission 203526) | Freshwater fungal communities from buoy surface, Lake Erie, Ohio, United States - Buoy 2 MA122 | ecosystem: Environmental > Aquatic > Freshwater > Lake > Lake biofilm | place: USA...
TTTTATCTTATTATAGTATATAATAAAAATGTTCGAATGTAATGATAATAATTTATTACTTATATTAGGTATTGGTATAATAGTTTTACTATTATTAAAAATTATGTGTTCTAATAATAATAATAATATAATACAACAATATTATAAAAATAATGAAGAAGAAGAATACGGAAATAGAGAATATGAAAATTTTACATCAGGAAATAATTATAAAACTAATTATAATGAAATAAAAGAACCAATAATAAAAGAACATTATATGCAAAATGTTAACCCTACATCAGTAGAACAATCAGAAAAACTAGAAAAACCAGTTCAACAAACAAGTGAACAAGTTTCAATTAAAGTACCAATTATAAATGATGATATATTTCAACCTAAAAATATAGAATTTGATTATGGAGATGCTAATAATGTAAATTATACTCTTGGTGTAAAAGATAATCCTATGGATGTAAAAAAAGAAGAAGGTAAATTAACATCTGGAGATTTATTACCTGGTAAATCTAATGAAAAATGGTTTGAGAATCCAGATGTTGGAATTAAAATAGAAGATGCTAATTTATTATCTGATGCAGTACAAAAAGTAGGTGTTGATACAGTAGGGCAAACAAGAAAAAATCCTTCATATGATATACGTGGAACAGTACCCTGTCCAAAATTCCAAATCAGCCCATGGAATAATTCAACAACAGAACCAGATTATAATCTAAAATCATTATATTAAAATTCGTATAATTTTAATTATTTATAAACTTTAGTTAAATAAATATGGAAAATACTGATTTAGAAATGAATGAAACTGACGAATCTGAAGAAGAATTAAAAAAAAAGTTTAAAAAAATTGTAATATCTTGGGTTGAACTTGATGATAAAATTAAATTAATTAATTCAGAATTAAAAAATATAAAAGATGAAAAAAAACAATATGAAGAATTTATTTTAAGTTTTATGGAAAAGTATAATGAAAATATGATAACATTATCTAATGGTTCATTAAAAAAGAATATAAGTCAAACAAAAGAATCTCTTAAAGAAGAAATGATACAAGAAGCAATACAAGAATATACAAAAGATATAGAAGAAGCATATACAATTACTCAAAAAATTATTCAAAAGCGTCAAATAAACGAGAAAGTAACATTAAAAAGACAAACAATTAAAAAAAAAGATACAAAAAATTAATATATTTAAAAGTATTGAAAATAAAAATGGATAAAAATAATGATAGAAGAAGAAGTTAATAATTTATTTAATTTATTACTTTCTTATAATAATTTTTTTAATTTAAATTTAATTCATACAGATATGTATGAATTATTTGTCAAATTTATAATTGAACATAGTTAAAGGAATATATTAATAAAAACTAACAAAATATGGAATCTGATTCAGAAGAATTAAATGTATTGTCTTATAATGAAATTATAAATAAAAAAAATAATATATCAATTAATCAACTTGAAAATTGTTTATTTGAATTAGAAAAAGAAAGAGAAATTATAGAAAAAAATATAGATTTTTTATGGATAAAGGTAATGGAACCTTATATAAATTATAAAGCAGATTTAATATTATCAAAAAATATTAATAATATTAAATTAAATTTTTATAAATTATTATATCACAATAAAGATATTGAAAATAAGATAATTAATATAAATAATATAATAGAAGATTATAATTTATTAAATAGTATAGATAGACCAATATGTATTAGTACCAATATATACAGGTGAAATAAGAGGTACAGTATAATAAGTACTATAAGTATTTACATAAGGAGTATAAATATATGGTGAATAATAATATCTATTTATTGAATAATATGGGGGAGAATCACTTGAAGAAGAAGATGATGAAGAATCGTCATCTTTATGTCTATGTTTTCGTTTTCCTCCAGATAATTCATTTATTTCATTTATTTTTTTTTTTAATTTAGAATTATCAACATTACCTTTAAATTCTGAAATTTTAAATTTAGCATTATCATTAGATACTGTTTCAGAAACAGTGTAATGATGTATTTTACCACCTCCTTCTATACTAAAATTAAAATTATCACCAGCAGCAGTAATAAATATTGGCGCTAATACATCTTTGTACATTTGTCCAGCAGCTTCTAGTACTGATGATTTACTAGATACATTAATTGTAGTTTCTAAAGAACCATCAATATATGGATTTATTAGATAATATTTAGTCATTATATTATATATAAATAAAAAAATTTATTTATAAATAAAAAAAATTGAATATTAAATATTTAATACTTAAATACTTAAATATATATAAAGTATAATTTATAAATTATTTTATAATGGAAAATAATTTACAAAAAAAAGATTCATCTAAACTTTTATTAGAAATTGTAACTTGTCAGACATCATCTTTTAGAACATTAATAGAAGCATTAAAAGAAATTTTAAAAGATGTAAATATTAAATTTACAATTCAAGAACCAGATGTACCTAATTCAGGAGGAATGTCAATAATAGCAATGAATATTTCTACTTCAGTATTAATTAGATTAAAAATTCCTGCATCAAGTTTTGATAGTTTTCATTGTAAACCAAGAAATGGAAAACAATTATTAGTTGGTGTAAATATGAATAGTTTATATAAATTAATTAAAACAATGAGTAATGAAGACAATTTAACATTATATATTGATGAGAATAATATTAATAATCTATGTATTAAATTAGAAAATGGAGAAAAAAATTTAGTTACAACATATGAACTTAAATTATTAGAACTTAGTGATACTAATATTCCAATTCCAGATGCATCATTTCCTTTTATGATATCAATACCATCAGATAGATTTCATAAAATTATAAGAGATACTAGTTCGATTGCAGAATATATTGATATTAAATTTATTGATACGGTTAATAATCCAAATACTTTAATATTTAGTTGTCGTGGAGAATTTGCCTCTCAAATAACTACATTTACAGATAAAACTACTGGATTTTTTATAAACAAAACTGAAGAAGTTGACAAAAATGATACTATAGTTCAAGGTTTATATGATTTAAAAAATTTATCATTATTTTCAAAATGTAGTAATTTATGTAATAATATTGAATTATATATGATGAATAAATATCCATTATTTATTAAATATCAAGTTGGTAATTTAGGAAATGTATTTTTAGTATTATCTCCAATAAATACAAACAATAATTTAATTGAATCAGATGAATCTGATGATGATGATGAAGAAAAAGAAGATTAATTAATAATTAATAAAAATTTAATATATTATATAATAATATATTAAAATGATGGTTTATCAGGATGGCGATTTAAAAGATGGAGAAAACAAAGATGGAGAAAATAGTCATATAAATGTGTTAATTCTAGTAGCAGGGTGTGTTTTCTTAATAGTTTGTGATCAACTATGGTTATATATAACTTATAAAGATCATAAAGAAGTTATTAAAAATATTCAATGTAATAAAAAATTTTTAAATAAAGATGAGATAGATTATTATTATAATAATAAAGAAGTTAATATAGAAAAAAATACAGAAAAAGAAAACAGATGTAAACCAAAAAAAAGACAAATTTCATTTATATTAGCAAATATATTATTATTAATACATTTTGTAATGTTAATGCATCATAAACCATCAACTTTACAAGCATTTGCACATGGTTTTCTTTTACATGGTATTATAAATTCTTATAATTATGCTTATATTTATGATTATGATATAATTCATGCAATTAAAGAAACAATATATGGAACTTTAGTTATAACAATAACTGTTTTTTTTATAAATTTGTTTACTAATAAAACATAAACTAACAACTATAAATTCTTATAATTATATTTTACTTATAAGAATTAATATTTATTCTTATAACTATCATTTTAATACATAAATTGTTTAAATTTATATTCTAATAATCCATCTTTCCATTCATATTCGCCATTTATACCATCATAATAATCATAATAATATAATTTTAAATGTAAAAATGCTTTATTTACTGCAAAATAATTTATTATTTTCAATGGTGGGAAACTTGTTTCAAATTTTATACTTAATTTTTGTTCTATTCTATCCCATATTAAATTTTTATGAATTAATTTAATATCTGTTTCTGTACCCCAATACTTATATCGCCAATCTTCAAGATCGCTATAATTTATTAAATAACTAGGACTTTTTTTAATAAATTCAAAATTAAAATTATCATATAAAAATTCAAGATCATTTTTCTTACCAAATATTTCTAATTCACTTATAACATACATAGTTAATTATATTATAATTTATTAATTTATATTTATATATTATAATATAAATTATTATTCTTTAAATTATTATTTAAAAAATTTAAAAAATATATATAAATTGTGTAAATTCGTTTAAAAAGATAAAATATATATAAAATATATAAGTATATAGAAATGTCTGAAACAATTGACGCCGTCCAAAAAAAAAAAAATCGCTCTTTTAAAGTGAAACTTTCATCTGAAGATCAATTATATGGAAGATATAATGGAGATTCTCCTTATCAAGCTGCAAATAAAGCACTTTCTGAAATTATCAGAAATCGAGTAAAAAATTCAGAATCTGTAGATGATGAAATTAATTTCTACCTAGTAGAATCAACTAAAGGATCTGGAAAAAAATCTCATCAATATACAGGAAAACGTATTAAACTTGAAAATCCTGTAACTTATAAAGTTGGAGATCAAGAAATTGTTAAGAATTTTAAAAATGTATTAAAAAAAGTAAAAAAAAACACTAACGATGGTTCTGAAACTGTTACTAGAAAAAAAGCAGTAAATAAAAAAACAGTAGATAAAAAAGCTGTAGATAAAAAAGCTGTAGATAAAAAAGCTGTAGAAAAGAAAGCACCTGTTAAAAAAGCACCTGCTAAAAAAGCACCTGCTAAAAAAGCATCAGTAAAAGCTGATTCGGCTTAAAAATCTTTCTATTTGATTTATAATTTTAATTAAATTATTATTTATATATAATAATTTAATATTAATGATTTAAATTTTTCAAATTATTATTGTGATAATTATCAATATTATTTAATATATTATTAATATCACAATCAGATACTATATCTTTTAAATTATTAATTTCAATTTTAGTTTCTGTATCATTAAATCTTTCTTTAGCAATAACTTCAATAATACCATTTATATTAACTTTTATAGTTATATAAATAACTGGATTATCAGATTTTATGTTTTTAAATTCAAAACTTTTAATATGAATATTATCATTAATATTATTAGATTCTCCTTGATATATATCAATTATAATATTTTTATCATTACAAGTAAATACTTTAGTAGCAGTAATAGGAATAATAGTATTTCTAGGAATAATAGGAATAAATGTATTATCAACAGTTTTTACTCCTATAGATAAAGCTAACCTATCAACTAAAATAATTGATTGTTCTTTATTTTTATTTTGATGTAATGCCGCGCCTAATGAAACAGCAATATCTTTATAATCATATTTACTATCATTAATATTAATAAAATCTTTATTAATATGATTTTTTATTAATTCTTGTACCCAAACTAATTTACTACTTCCGCCAACTAGAATAACATTATCAATTTCTACATCACCAGATATCTTTATAACTTGATCAATAGCATCAATTATTAATTTTTTAAAATATTTGTTGTATATTTTATTATATTTATTTACTTTTTTTTTATTTTCTGCTTGTTCAAAATTAATGTTTAATTCTTTCATTAATGCATAATTAATATCTAACCCACCCAAGTTATTATTTCCAAATATACCTAAAACTTCATATATTTCATCTTCTATCCTAACTATAGATAAATCTAACGTACCAGCCCCAAAATCAAATACTAATATATTTTTATTATTATAATTATTTGTATTATTATCAATATTATTATTATCAATATTATTATTATCAATAGTATTATTATCAATATATGAAATATATGAAATATATGAAATATATGAAATACAAGCACTAACAGGTTCGTTTAATAATTTAATACAAGGTAAAGATGAGAGCTGTACAGCATCCCAAATAATCTTTCTTTGTTTTTCATTAAAATACGCTGGAACAGTTAAAATACAAGAATAGGATGTTGTGCTATTTATTTTGTTTTCTATTTTTTCTTTTAATTTACTAAAAAATATTCCAATAATTTGGGTTAATGATAAATCACCTTTATCAGTTTTAATATATATTGTTTCATTAACATTATAAAAATTATAATTAAATAAATAATTTTCATTTTCTTTTAAACATAATAATCTTTTAAAGTAAGATATATTATTTAAATGAAGTGCATCTTCGCCAATAATAATTTGTTCTCCAATATGAATAATACTAGGAATATTATATTCTAATATTTGCGAATCTGCATTTGTAATAGTTGTATAATGTGTACCAAAATCGATACCAATATAATTCATAATATTATTAAATAATATTATAAATTAAACTTTATATAAAAAATTATATATTAGAAAATTCTTCAATTACACTTTTGTTATTATTTATTTTTATTTGATCTGATAATATATCTTCATCATAAACATTTTGTAATAAATCTAATATAATATCTATTTCACCTAAATTTGTATATATATCATTATTTATTTTTTCTATTTTTGTTTTTATATCTATCCAACTAGAACAATCGTCGTCAATAATATTATTATAAAATAATATTATTTTATTTATTATTCTTTTTCGTATATCTTTACAATCTTTAATTAATTGTTGATTAGTTTTTAAATAATATAAATTATTTATTTTTTCAAATAAAGAAATATTATATTTACAACATAATATCATAAAATATTCAAATGTTTTATTAATTTCTACATTATATAATAATTTATTAATACTTATTGTTGATTCAAAAATATAATTTTCATAATATTTTTTAATATCCATAATTTTAATAACAATATATATATATTTATATATAAAAAATAACGAATTAATTATTAACATATTTTTTTAATACTTCTTTAAAAAAATTTTCATTAAATGAATTTTCCATATTTAGTAATTGTTGTGTATCATCTTCTTTTATTATAGAAGATAAATATATAATATATGGCATAAAAATTTTTAAAATAATAGTATCTTTAATTCTTTGTCTGTTGTAATAATTTATATCATTTATACTATTTTCTATGTTTTCTATAGTATTATCAATATTGTTAATTAATATATTAATTTCATTAGCAATATTATTATCTATACAATTTATATTTTCTAATTCTTTTTGTACAGTTTTTATTTTCTCAATAATATTTGTTTTATTCATTAAATTAATCTTTATAATTGTTATTGTTTAATAAACGAAATTAATTATTAAAGTTATATTTTCTTTCATTTAATTCTTTTGCTAATTTTTCATTAATATTACTATTATTATCTATATTATTATTTGCAATATTATTATCTAAAATATTATTTGTAATACCTAACCATAATTTATTACTATAATTAATTTTTGTATTTGATAATATGTTATTATAATTATTAATATCAGATTGATTCATTTATAATATATTATAATATATTATATTAAATTTTATTTACGTATAAAAAATAATTTTGTGTTCAAATACTAGTAATTATTGTCAAATATTGTAATATGTCTTTAAAATTTGTTATATTATCATATATATTTTTTATACTATTATAATTGTTAGTTAAATATATGTTTAACTTTATTTCTTAAAATTATAATAATATATCAAATATATTACGATCACATACATTACATTCTTTACATATACTTCGAATATGATTATGTTGGCAAATACTACTTCCACTGCATTCTTTACATGTGCTTCTTCTACGTTGATGTTCACAAATACTTGATCCTTCGCATTCTTTACATGTACTTTTTTGTCGTTGATGTATACAAAAACTAGATCCTCCATATTCTTTACATGTACTTATTCTACGTTGACGAGGACATTTGTGATGACATAAAATTTTTTTTTATTTATTAAACTTCTACATTCTTTACAATTATATTTTATACGTTTATGCTCGCAAATACTTGATCCACCACATTCTTTACAATTATATTTTATACGTTTATGCTCGCAAATACTTGATCCGCCACATTCTTTACAATTATATTTTATACGTTTATGCTCGCAAATACTTGATCCACCACATTCTTTACAATTATATTTTATACGTTTATGCTCGCAAATACTTGATCCGCCACATTCTTTACAATTATATTTTATACGTTTATGCTCGCAAATACTTGATCCGCCGCATTCTTTACAATTATATTTTATACGTTTATGTTCACAAATACTACTTCCTCCACATTCTTTACATGTATATTTTCTATGATTATGCGGACATATTATTTGTTTTTTGCTATTATTAATAGAAGACATATATATTGTATAAATAAATAGTTAAATATCATATAAATAAAAAATTGATTTTTTATTTATATGATATATTTTTAGATGCATTTTTAAACAAATATTTCATAATCATTCAAATATTCATCACATATATTTTTAGGTTTGCATTCTTTACATCTATATTTATGACGTTGATGTTCACAAATACTAGATCCTTTACATTCTTTACATTGGGTTTTTCTACGTTGATGCTCACAAATACTAGCTCCACCACATTCTTTACATTCATTTCTTCTACGTTGATGCTCACAAATACAAGCTCCTCTACATTCTTTACATGTATTTCTTCTACGTTTATGTTCGCAAAAACTACTTCCTCCGCATTCTTTACAATCACTTTTTCTACGTTGATGTTGGCATACTGCTCGTTTTTTTTTAATTGTATTATTATTTTTTATATTATATTCAAAAGGCATATGTTTTATAAATATATAAATAAAATTTAAATATTATAAAAATCAATTTTTTAAATGTCTAAAGGTCTAAAGGTCTAAAGGTCTAAAGGTCTAAAAACATATATTCATATTCTTTTTCATATTCATTGCATATATTAGAACTTGGTTCATATTTTTGTTTACGACGTTCTTTACATGAACTTCTAATACGTTTATGTTCACAAATACTACATCCGCCACATTCTTTACATAGATTTATTCTACGTTTATGTTCACAAATACTAGCTCCTCCGTATTCTTTCACGTTGATGTTCACAAATACTAACACCTCCATATTCTTTACATGCACTTCTTACACGATTATGTTGGCAAATACTAGCTCCTCTGCATTCTTTCACGTTGATGTTCACACTTTATCCGTTTTTTTAAATTATATTATTTTTTATTTTTATATTAGTTGTTTGTTCAAAAGACATATATTGTATAAATAAAAATTTAAATATTATTAACATAAAAAAAATTAATTTTTTTTAATTTGTAATATTGGTGTTATTTTTTTCTTTAATATTAACTTCTAAATTAAAAGAATCTTAAGTAGAACTAGAATTTATTTTTTCTTTTACTTGGTTAATTTTGTATTTAGTATAATCTTGGTTAAAGTTTTTAAAGAAAGGCAATGGATATATGTTCTTTTTTTCAAAGAACTTGAGCCATTCATTACGCGAAATGTCTGATGGATAGCAATATATTTCGTGTAACACCTTATCGTTTTGCGAAGCTGCAATTATAAACATATTTGGAATGTTCCAAATCCAACCAATCACAAGATTTGAATAATCCAGATTACAAAGAGTGAAGTATTGCATGTTACCATTAATTAACTGCATAAATTTAATATTCAGCTCTTTGTCTGATGCAACAAATTGTACTAACATACATTTTGAAGATTCTGGATAAGCCTTGATTAACACATTGTCAGAAAATACTTTTTCACGTGTCTTATTGATGTTTATGTTCATCAATGGTTGTGATGACTTAAAGTTAAGTGGCTCAGACTGAATACGTCGCATTTTAGATATTAATATAAATGTTAATAATATTATAAATTATTAACATAAAAAAAATCAATTTTTTATTATATTTGACTATCTGCTTTTAATAACATATCAATACAATCTTCATATGAATATGACAATTTACATTCTTTACATGTACTTCTTCTACGTTGATGTTCACAAAAACTAATTCCTCCGCATTCTTTACATTTACTTCTTTGACGATTATGAGGACATAATTTTCGTTTTTTTTTAATTAAACTACTATTATTGATACTTATAATATTATTAGTATTTGACATATATTTTAGAAATATAAATATTAAATATTATTAACATAAAAAAAATCAATTTTTATTATATTTTACTAGCTGCTTTTAATAATATATCAATACTATTTTTGTATAAATGTAAAGATTTGAATTGATTAAATAGCTTTAAAAATATTTATAATTTTTAAATATCATGTAAATATTCTGAACTATATTCATAGTTAAATTCATATTCATCACATATATTTTCAGATTTTTTAGAAATAATAACGTCATTGACAGCTTGGTTTATTAAACATTTATTTTTACATTCTTTACATTGACTTCTTTTACGTTGATGTTCACAAATACTAGTTCCTTTGCATTCTTTACATGTACTTCTAATACGTTTATGTTCGCATATACTACTTCCTTCACATTCTTTACATTGATTTTTTTGTCGTTGATGTTGACAAATACTACTACCTCCGCATTCTTTACATTTACTTTTAATACGTAGATGCTCGCAAAAACTACTTCCTCCGCATTCTTTACATTGATTTTTTCTACGATTATGAGGACAAATACCTTTTCCACCGCATTCTTTACAAAAATATTTTAAACGCTGATGAGGACATTTACCAGGTGCCTGCTTTACAGATGCAGATGCATTGCGAGGACCAGATGCCGATGCATTGCGAGGACCAGATGCCGATGCATTGCGAGGACAAAGTTTTTTTTTAATGATCTTTTCAAGATTCATATTTTATAAATATAAATATTAAATATTATTAACAAAAAAAAAATCAATTTTTTATCAGATTTGACTAGCTGCTTTTAATAACATATCAATATTATTTGTACATTGTAAAGATTTACATTCTTTACATCTACTTCTTTGACGTTGATGCTCACAAATACTAGATCCTCCGCATTCTTTACATCTAGTTCTTCTACGTTTATGTTGACAAATACTAGCTCCTCCGCATTCTTTACATTTACTTCTTTCTCGTTTATGAACGCAAATACTAGCGCCTCCGCATTCTTTGCATTTACTTCTAATTCGTTGATGTTCACAAATACTAGCTCCACCACATTCTTTACATGTATTTTTTTGGCGTTGATGTTCACAAATACCTTTTCCACCGCATTCTTTACATGTATTTTTTTGGCGTTGATGTTCACAAATACTAGCTCCACTACATTCTTTACATGTATTTTTTTGGCGTTGATGTTCACAAATATAGCCTCCTCCACATTCTTTACATTTACTTTTAATACGTTGATGTTGGCAAATACTTTTTCCACCGCATTCTTTACAATAATATTTTAAACGTTGATGAGGACATTTACTAGGTACCTGCTTTACAGATACCGATGCTTCATAAGGACAAAGTTTTTTTTTATTAATTGTTTTAGTTGTTTGTTCAAAATTCATATATTTTATAAATATATAAATAAATATTAAAATATAATAAAAAATAAAAAAATCAATTTTTTTATTATATTTGACTAGCTGCTTTTAATAATATATCAATACCATCTTCATATAAATTATGACATTCTTTACATTTACTTCTAATACGTTGATGTTCACAAATACTAGCTCCTCCGCATTCTTTACATTGACTTCTAATACGTTGATGTTCACAAATACTAGCTCCGTCGCATTCTTTACATTCATTTCTTCTACGTTGATGTTCACAAATACTACTTCCACCACATTCTTTACATTGATTTCTTTGTCGTTGATGTTCACAAATACTTGATCCTCCGCATTCTTTACATTTACTTCTTTGTCGTTGATGTTCACAAATACTAGCTCCATCGCATTCTTTACATTGACTTCTAATACGTTGATGTTGGCAAATACTAGCTCCTCCGCATTCTTTACATCTACTTCTAATTCGTTTATGTTCACAAATACTAGCACCTCCGCATTCTTTACATCTACTTCTTTGACGTTGATGTTGACAAATACTAGTTCCTCCGCATTCTTTACATTTACTTTTTTGTCGTTGATGTTCACAAAAACTATTTCCTCCGCAATCTTTACATTGACTTCTAATACGTTGATGTTCACAAATACTAGTTCCTCCGCATTCTTTACAACGACTTTTTCTACGATTATGCTGACATAGTTGTCGTTTTTTTTTAACTAAACAACTACTATTATCACTATTATCACTATTATGAATATAATTAATATTATCAGTTTTTATCTGTTCAAAATTCATATATTTATTTATATATGTTATAAATATATAAATAAATGTTACAAAAAATAAAAAATTCAATTTTTTAATACAAAGATGTAAAAAAACAGTTAATCTGTATTCTTTAATTATCTAATCCTTTTTCATGTTCATATTCATATTTGTATTCATATTCGTATTCGTATTCATATTCATTACATATATTTTTAGATTCACATACTTTACA
>Ga0315906_10008144_pt1 | contig 12596 bp, 10 predicted proteins | sample LakEriMetagenome_4_FD_203526 | JGI IMG/M metagenome (GOLD analysis project Ga0315906, IMG submission 203526) | Freshwater fungal communities from buoy surface, Lake Erie, Ohio, United States - Buoy 2 MA122 | ecosystem: Environmental > Aquatic > Freshwater > Lake > Lake biofilm | place: USA...
CCGCTCAAACGCCTTAAGGAATTGCTCGCGAACACCTCTTCGCCACTTAAGATTTTCAGCTTTATCAACAGCTCTTATTTCTACTATGTCTTTTGGAATCTGAATCAATAAATCTCTCTCCTGTGGCGCAGTAATAAGATCTCTGGGCACTGGATTTTCACCAATTACCGACCAGCAAACGATTAAACGATCTGATTCATCACCGGCATTTAAAGTATCTGGCATATCGCTATAAAAATTTGGGTAATAAGAGGAGATATCTACACCTAGCTTGACCAGATTTAGTTTTGCATTTCGGCTAACTAATGGATCAAAGGTCCAGGCAATCTCCTTATAGTTGTTTTTCTTAGCCCAGTGCCACTGATCAATTTTTAAAGCATGGCCAATTCCATAATCTCTATACTCGTCTAAAACTGCGGCCATATGTGAGTGTAAATGTAATCCACCATTAGTTGCTGGAAATGCAAAGGCTGCGCCCACACATTTTGAATCAATGAAAGCACCGGATAAATAGGACCCGCTGTGCACCATCGCTTGCAAAAGATTGGATGTGATCTCAGTGCCTGAATCCATGGGCCAGGTCAGATCAAATACTTTGCGACCTAAACTAAGGTCGGTAGGAGAGGTAAGTTCACGAACAGTAACTGTTGGCTTCATTGTAGAACAATCTTAGCGAAGAATTAAACACTGTTTCTAGTCCATTGCTTAATTTCCTATAAATCCTTGATTTATCGAGATCTTGCTCTGTTTATAACTTTGGTATTTACTAGTAAATAAAATTATTTTTTGCTCTGGGTTGGATCTATCCCATCAGATAGTGAGTTCCACTGATTCTTTGGCTTTCTTTCATATTGCTTTTTACTACTTTTTTTAATTAATCTAATCAATAAATAAATCATGCTGATTAAAAGCAGCAGGCTCATCAGCACAGAATCCATTTAACAAGCCTATGCCAAATTCTCTAAATTGCCAGAGTGACTTTGATGATCTTATAAGGAGGCTAGAAACTTTCTCTTACTTAACAAAATTGTGCGCCCGTAGGGATTCGAGCCCCAAACCTTATGATCCGCCAGTTGGCCATCAATAAATGCTCCAGATAAATATGCTCCGCTGTGAATCATTGCTTACAATCGGTTTGGTGCTATCTCAGTGCCAGCATACATTGCCAAGGTTTCATAAAATGTCCCTAACAAGATTATGCTTCGTCTGGGAATTAAGCTTGCAAATTGAAATATTTATTTCAAAATTATATTCATCTAATGTTCAATTTTTATTTGATTCTAGCCTTGGGATATCGTTGATTTTTTCGATCACATCCAAAAAATTCATATTTAGCGCATCTAAATACCATCGAATGTTTTCGTACCGAGGTGAATTCTCTGCATCAATAAATTCAATTGCCTGATCTCTCGTGATATCCCCCTCTCTAATTTGATTACTCCTGAAAGTATCATGTTCGGTAAAACCTGCCACGCGGTGATAAATATAATTGTAAAAGGCTGCCGTCCCATCCCCAATTCGCCAGGTTGATGATGTATCGGGGGAGCGCTCCCATGAATAATTCTCCAAAACTTTATCAACTTGTTGCTCGTCCCACTTAAAGTAATCAAATAGGTGAAAGTAGTCCTCGTCTTTTTTTCTACTTCTATAAAATTCTCCAGATAGTGTGTCAATCAAAGATGCATTAAAATATCGGGGGCTTTTTAGCATCTGTTTGAAACGCAAGCTCTGATACTTAAGTTGTTTTGCTAACCCAGATTGATAAACTCTTTTTTCTTTGAAATTAGGCGGAACCCCTAAAAATCCAGATTTAAAATGAGTAACTTCTAGTGGATTTATACTCCATATGTTCAAGTCTATTCCTGTTTGTTTTTTTATAGTTTCAATATGTTTGAAAAAATGCTTATCCCCCGCCGTTAATATGCTTATCATTCCTAAATTAGGATTTTTTAACCATGCTGTTAAATTCTTCTTAATGTTTTTGCGTTTCCAGCCAATATCTGCTGCAACAACGATGTTTTCGACACCTAGGGTAGAACATATCCGACTTATGTTCCGCCTGCCGATGTCAGTTACCATACCCCAATCGTAAGTAAATGTAATCGGCTTCAAGCCAAGTTCGTTAACTGCTAAATGTAAACCAAATGTGCTATCTCGGCCGCCAGAAAAAGGGAAAATGGCATCAATTTTGTTTTCATAGCGATATCTATTCAAAACCTCTTTTAAATCACCACTATCTTTCGAGTAATTTCGCTTTACATAATTATTACAGTAGTTACATACTCCTGAATTATCAAACTCAATAAAAGGCATTGTTTCCGGCAAAATACATTTATTGCAACGAAGTAAATTGTATTTAGAATAATATAGTAACTTAGATTCGGAAGCGTTGTAAACAAATTTAGGAATTAAGTTCACTCTGTCTTGATTAACTGAATAATTATTAATTTTGGATGAATTTTTCGGAATATCAAAAACTATTCCAGAAGTAACTTTTTTAATTTTTATACAATTTATTTTTTTTAATGGAAATCGTTCTGAAGCAAAATAGTGAGATGAGTTTTTTTCTCCAATGTACAGACTTCCAGTATTAGAAAAAAGAACTAACTTACCAAGTTTTGGAAAGATTAATACTGCGGAAATACTTCCTTTGCACTTACTTAGAATGTTTTCGGAAACTAATTCAATAGAAATTCCTTTTTTAAGGAAATACGATGCTAAGTTAGGAAGAACTTCACTATCAATCTCAAGAGAAGGGGATTTGTTCAGAAAATTCCAAATTTCATTGGTATTCAATATGATCCCGTTGTGAATTACAATAATCTCATCGCTCTCAATTGGTTGATTATCAAAAAAACCATTGGTGATTAATCGGCTATGCCCAGCAAGAAATCTGATGCCGTTCATTGAAGTTATTTTCATAGTTTGCATTAATGGAAAGTCGGATCTAATTAAGTTATAGTTCCCATCTTGCGCATAAATTGTTCCAGAAGAATCACGACCTCTTTGTTGAGCACACTTGGCAAGGTTTTTTAAAGCACTCTCGTCTAAACTAGAATCGGTAAATCCACCAAAAATGCCACACATAATTTCCCACCTTTACTGAATTCTTATATTATCAGGTTATGAGCAAAATACTTTATATTACTCATACTAATCCGAATAATGATTCTAGAGTTTTGAAAGTGCTTGAAGCTGGCTTACACGGTGGAAATATATGTCTGTCACTTGGAATTCAAAGAGGTCAAAAAGTACCTGAATCTGAATATTCATACTCGGTAACGTCAGTTTCAAAGATTTTTTTAAATTTTTACTTCAAGAAGAAAAAAAGATTTGTCATCATAAATCTCTTTTTAAATGTTATTATTTGGACTGAAATTTTCTTAAAAATATTGATTCGTGGTTGGAAATTTAATCCGGAGATCATTCACTGCCATGACTGGTTTATGCTCCCAGTAGCTGCTTTGTTAAAGATAGTCTGTAGAACTAAATTGATTTACGATGCGCACGAGCTAGAATCGGAGTGCCAAGGAATGCCGAGGTCTCTAAAATTCCTTGCCAGAACTACTGAATCAAGACTTTGGTCAAGGGTAGATGTTTTTATTACAGTGAGCAAATCAATTGAAACCTGGTATTTGAATAAATATGGTAACAAAAAATCCCTAATTGTATTTAATTCTCCACAAATTCTCTCAGAAAGTTTTGAAGTAGGGAACCAAGATATATATGATCTCAGAAAAATATTTTCTGTTTCTGCCCGTTCGAAAATTTACTTGTATTCTGGAAGGCTGACCGCTGGTCGCGGGATAGATATTATTCTAAAATCATTTCTGAGCGTCAACTCTGATGCTGTATTAGTATTTCTAGGAGAAGGCCCCCTTATTGCAGAAATAGAAGATCTGAGCGAGAAGCATTCTAATATATTTTACCACCCTAGCGTCGCACACAATATTGTGGTTGAGGTTGCAAGGTCTGCAGATTTTGGTTTATGTTTAATCGAAGATGCATCACTTAGTGATTACTATTGTTTACCGAACAAGCTTTTTGAATATGCATTTGCGAATCTTCCAATTATCGCTTCAAATCTTCCAGAAATTAAGAATTTGGTAACTGAGTATTCACTTGGGCAATGTATTAGTAATAACGAAAAAGAGTTGACAAGAATGATTGAAGTTAATGATTTGCAGCAGTCAGAGTTGAAAAAGCCGCTCAATAAGAGTTTATTTGAATTTAGTTGGGAAAAACAGGAACAAACACTGATCAAACTATATACCTCAATACTTATAAAGGATTTCTAAAATTAGTTTTTAGATTTTTAGGTAAACGATAGAATTCATATTCTTATTCCACTTGGATCGTAAAACGTGTATTATTGGGCTATGTCGAATCTTGAGAAGAATAAGGAATTAGCGCGGCAATTTTTTGAACAGATCTGGAATCAAGGTGATGAAAGTGCAATCGATCGGTTTATTGCCGAAGATGCCGCAGGCAATGACCCAAAGTTTGGTGTGGGCCCGGAATCATTTAGATTGCAATGGCGCAAATGGCGCACAGCATTTCCAGATATAAATTCTGCGGTTGAAGAGATTGTTGCCGAAGGCGACACAGTTGTTACCAGACGGCGACTTACCGGAAGACATCTTGGTGAATATTTAGGTAAAGAGGCAACTGGTAACAAAGTAGATGTTGATGGTGTGAGTATTGATCGAATCAAAGGTGGAATGGTTATTTCTGGTTTTGACGCCTGGGACTCACTTGGATTTCGGGAACAAATTGGATTAATACCAAAAATATAGATTTTTGTTTAAGCCAACTTTTTGTAAGTGGTCTCTTAAATTTAGCATTTTCTCTAAGTTTTCAGCAAGAAGCAGCCTACGAACCAAATTTCAATTAGTATATTGACCACCTAAATGGTTTTGAAATAAGGCGGTTCATATGTCAAGAGTTGTCTGGATTACTGGATTACCGGGAAGCGGTAAAACTACTTTGGCAAAATTACTACGAAGTGAATTGAAAACTCGTGGGGAATTTAGTGTTTTAATCGACGGGGATGAAATTCGCACACTTTTAGGAAATAAATATGGGTACGACAGAAATTCTCGTGAGTCACTTGCTAGGATCTATCAGAATTTTACTGCATATATTATTCGTCAAGATATTTCAGTTATTGTGAGTACTGTTTCATTGTTTCATGTAATTCATAAGTCGAATCGAGAAATATTCCAAGACTACTTTGAAATATTCTTGGATGTAGAGCAAAATACTCGTATCGCAAGTGGACGAGCCTCGCTTTACGGTTCAATTTCTAATGTTCCAGGAGTAAATCAAGAAATACAGTTACCAATAAACCCAAACCTTATTCTTGGTTTAGACTCCTCTGGATCTAGAGACCATTGGGTAACAAGCGTTCTAGAAAAACTCTACAGCTAGATGATTAACCGATCAAAGGCAGACCAGCTTCTCTATCTCCGTTCAAACGGTTTTGGCAAGAATATTCTTCCACTAATGATATTTTCCAGAAGCGAAATAGAAGACGATCATAAATTTACTTCCATCATAAATTCTATAAAACGCAATATGCCTACTGATTTTTATATAGTCAGAAGTAGTGCGTCCGATGAAGATGGTCATATATCTAATGCTGGGAAGTACCAATCTATGCTCGATGTTAGTTCTGAGAAAATCGATTCTGCTGTGCGGGAAGTTCTTAAAAGCTATGAGACAGTTTCTTTGAGTGATCAAGTGTTTGTGCAGCCAATGCTAACTAACGTGTTGTGTTCTGGGGTTATTTTTACAAAAGATCCAAATACTGGATCAAACTACTTTGTAATTAATGTTTATAAAGGGACGGATACTACAGCGATAACATCTGGGGCAAAAGAAGGTGAGCTTCATGTTGTTCAATGGCAAGAATCAGGCAGTGATGACTACCTTTTAAGTCTTGGCTATCTTGATCTTGTAAATCTTATTAAGAGGGTTATGTATGAGCTCAATAACGATAGTCTAGATATAGAATTTTCATTAACAGAGAATGGTATCTACCTTCTGCAAGTCCGTAAATTGAACGCGGCTCAAAGTTCTGTTTCTCAAGATGAACATTTATGCCTTCTGAATGAAGTGAGAGAAAAGGTTTCTGCAACTCAAAATCACAATCCCTTCCTTCTTGGGGGAACAAGTTATTTAGGCATAATGCCAGACTGGAACCCGGCTGAACTCATTGGGATTAGGCCGCAACAACTATCAAGAACTCTCTTTAAGGATTTGATTACGGATTCTATTTGGACCTATGAGCGCGGCAATCTTGGATATAGAAATGTTCGTGGCGTCCCACTCTTGATTGACCTTGCCGGACAACCCTATATAGATGTTAGAGCAAGTCTTAATTCACTGATACCGGCTGCGCTTGATGATTCGCTCGCAGAGAAACTATGCAATAGTTATTTGGATATTTTAAAGTCGGATACAAGATTGCACGATAAACTTGAGTCTGAGGTATCAATACCTAACTATGTATTTGATCTTGATGCGAGATTAGAAGCACTACCCGTAATCTTTACTCCAGTAGAAAAGAATAGCCTTAAGCGTTCCCTTATTGAGTTAACGCGGAATATTATATCTGAGAATCCTTATGGACTTAGTAAAATTCTCGAAAAGCATGAACCGATAACGAATCGATATTATCAAATTGTTTCATCCAACCTAGATTCTGTATCCAAAATTTATTGGTTACTTGAAGACTGTAAGCGATATGGAACCTTGCCATTTACTGGAGTTGCCAGGTTAGCATTCATAGCAACAACATTAGTTAATAGTTTGATTGAAATTGGCATACTTTCGGTTAAGGAAGTTAGTGAATTTTGGATGTCTATTCCTAGTGTTACAAGTAATATGTTGCAAGACTTTCATGAACTGAAAATAGATTCTTTTCTCGCGACATACGGACACCTTCGCCCTGGTACTTTTGATATCAGAATTCCATCTTACGCAGAATCACCAAATACTTATTTTAAGACGGCAAATAAATCTGAGAACTTCTCACGTGCTACAAACAATATTGCGGAACACTTAGTTAATAAAATCGAAAGAGCAAATTTATTGGAAGATCTTCAAATCTCAGGAAAAGATCTCATTGATTTCGTCACTAGATCCGTTCAGGCCCGCGAGAGTGTAAAATTTAACTTTACGAGAAACGTCTCAACGATTCTCGACCTAGTTGCTAAGTGTGGAGTCGAGCATGGACTTACAAGAAGTCAAATGGCCCAAAGTGATATTCAAACTTTTGTAAAGGCATATCGCGAATCACTCGACCTTAAGAAGCGATTATTGTTGGATATAAAGCGTGGAGAGGAAATAACTAGAGCTTCAAATTCAATTTGGTTACCCCCTTTAATTTTAAGCTCGACTGATGTTGGTTGCTTTCAAGTACCGTCTTTAACTCCAAACTTTGTGTCGCAAAAGACTGTTACAGGTCATTCAATTTATGTAAGCACTGAAGATATGCCTTTAGACGGTAAAATAGTTTTGATAGAAAGTGCCGATCCTGGATTCGATTGGATATTTCTTCGCGGAATAATAGGCTTAATTACATGTTACGGTGGGGCGAACAGTCATATGGCAGTTCGATCAAAAGAATTGAATATTCCAGCAGCAATTGGGGTAGGAGCGGCGACTTTCGAGTCATTAAAGAAATCAAACGTAATTTTTCTTGATTGCCTAAACAAGCGAATAGAATCCCATTAATGAAGATTGCCTTAGTTACTTGTAGAGAGTTTAAGTCAGATTTTGGGGACACTTATGATGCATTCCCACAACCATTAACAAGATTGCTGCACCAGCAGAATTATTACGTACTTGCGCTTCCGAACTTTCCAGATGAGATTTTGCAGGTGTTAAATCTCCTTAAGCCATCATTAATAGTTCTAACCGGTGGAGAGGATCTTGGATTTAACGAAAATAGAGACATCGCTGAAAATTTGATACTTGATTACGCAATTGATAATCCGACGGTGAAAATCTTTGGTATTTGTAGGGGCTTGCAATTGATGGTAACAAAACTTGGTGGTTCAATTACTCCAACCAAAGATCATGTGGGTGTTCTGCATCGTGTATTGGGGAGTGGTTACGATGGAAATGTGAATTCATTTCATAAATTTCGAATAGAATTACTGCCATCGGATTTTTCTATACTTGCAACATCTGAAGATGGCGGTGTGGAAGCCATAAAACACAATTCTCTTCCCTGGGTAGGATGGATGTGGCACCCAGAAAGAATGAATATGCCTCCTTGGATGTTGTTGGCATTCCAGAACATAATTAAATGAAGGTCGTAATTCTGGCAGCTGGTAGGGGCTCAAGGCTTGGAAAATTAACTGACGATTCTCCAAAGTGTTTTACAGTCTACCGTGGTAAACCATTAATTTTCTGGATCCTTGAAAGTGTTACGCAATTTTTTGAACTAAAAGATATCCATATCGTGGTTGGTTATAGACAGATGGATTTTGTTCCACTCGGAATAAATCTTATTGAAAATAACGAGTGGGAAAAGAGCAATATAATGGGATCGCTCACTTGCGCAGACAAAATTCTTAGTTCAAGTAATTGTCTTATTATCTACTCTGATATTTTTTTTGAAGCGAATGCAATAAAAATTATAAAGAATTCGCCTGCACCTGCTGTATTGAGTGTTTCAAATTGGTTGAATATTTGGAGCGCGCGATTTAATGATCCTTTGGATGATCTTGAAAATTTTGAGTATAACTCTAGTACAATGTTACTAACTCAAATAGGTAATCGAGCTACCTCAATGGGATCAATACAAGGTCAATTCGCTGGAATTTTCACAATTACTCCTTCGTTATGGCAAATGTTTAAAGAAGGAAACCACAACTTGCAATCGATGGATACGACTTCTGCATTGCAAGAGGCTGTTTTAGGCGGAGCAAAAATTTCTGTAATCAACTACTCCGGTCATTGGGCTGAAATTGATACGCTTTCAGATCTTGAGCGCCAATAAATTTTAAATTGCTTGAGCTACCCAGCAAACTGTTTGGTAGGGGACTTTAATCATATTGTGATTATCGGTGGGGCAAGTATCACCATGAAGGTATGTTTCGATGTCGTTGATGATTTCTTCAAACTTTCCTCCAGCTTGGCGTTGCAGAGTTGCGTGAGATCGCCAGGCAATTACGCAATCTTTGAGAGATTGTTCGTGAACTACGCTAGATTGCAGAAAAACTGGATTATTAAAAAGTCCGCTCTCAATAATAATTTTGGACTGATCTTCCCGCCTTGATCCATATTCATATTCTGGAATATGGGCTTGGATGATTGACTCTATGCTTGCCTGGATTGGGTCAGTTAGATCGCGATGATTCCATAAACAAGCAAACCAGCCTTTTTCCTTTAAAATTCTATGTGACTCATGAAGTGCTAATGTTTGATTGCAAACATTAAACGAACTTCCAAAAGTAACAAGCTGCACTGATTTTGATCCAATCTTTGTCACTTCGCCAGTTCCCTCTAGCCAAATACATTTAGATTCTGTTTCCTGAATCCCTAGCCTGCGCATTTCATCATTTGGTTCAACAGCAGTAACTTCTAATCCGGCTCGCAAGTGATGCTTAGTAAGGTGACCAACACCTGCACCAATATCAGCTGACTTCCCGCCTGGCTCAGATGTGCTGATCGAGAATATAGCATTAACCAATTCAGTTGAATATTGAGGTCGTAATAGATACGAAGATGCGAGTCTCGTGTAATCCCATTCGGTCTTCAATTTTAACCACCTAATACTAGATTTACTTTATTGTACATACTGCTCCCCTAATGAGTAAAAGTATACATTGTATGCAAAGCGCGGTTCCACCTTCGGATACTCTTGCGTGCTGCACGATAGTCATAAGCACCGCCACTACGCACAATGTGCCTAAGGTGCCTAATATAATCAATAAAACGTTCAACAAAAAAAGGTAGGCGAATTCCAGAATATCGATTTCGCTTAGAGCCATTGCACTTTAAACATGCCTTTACTCTTAGGTTCTTTGGCAATACTTTTATCGCTCGAATTAGAAACATTAAGGACGTTACAAAATCTGCGCTAAAAAATATTAATTCTCTGATTGGTCGCAATAGGAACGAATTTCTTGCTTTCAACATAAACTCTACGGTATAGGTCTCATGTTTTGTAAGTGAATTTATTGTTAGATACTCTGCATAATCAAGTCCTACTACATTTTCATTTTTATTACCTCCGCCCCATCGAATTCCACGAAGCTTAGGTTGCATTGGGAAAGGAGTTAATGCAATACGTATAAATCGAAGTGTGTTTTCCCAAGTACCAATAGGATCTGTATGCCATTCCAATAAATTAACATGTAAAGTTTTGATATGGCGGGATAACTGCTGAGATGCAGACCTGGCGATATCTTCTATAATTATCCAATAGAGGATGCTTATCCACCTTGGTAAATCTATCAAAGGATAGGCTCGCTGTCTGGACGATATCGTTTGAATCCAATCACGTTCACACAAAATTAACATACAGTTCTTATCATTAGCAATCAATTTGCAAAATGATTCAAATTGAAGCGGATCATAAAAAAGATTATGTACATGGAGCAAATTAACACTGTGCTCTGACGCTTCGCGATTACAGACGCATTCTGAATGATCAGTAAAATTATGTAATTTTTGTCCAATCTCTTTATAATCCAATGCCCACAAGCTGGTTTCCTTAGTAAGTTGCATTTCACATATACTTTTTACTGCAAAAACATGTTTTTTAATAATTAAATTAGTTGCACTATTAAGTGAAACGTAACATTCTGTGCTTCGAATTTCGGGATGATTCGCGAGTAATACATGATTGAGCAAGGATCCACCTCTGCCGACCGGAGCTAAAAAAACAAAACTCAATTACCCTCCTTAAGATACCCAAAATAGCGATATTTTTACGTTCATCAGACCAATAATCAATTGTACTTAGACATTTTGGGCTTTGGTGCCGTTCTGGGACTCGAACCCCGAACCTTCTGATCCGTAGTTGGCCGGTAAATCTGAGCTTTTAGTTCCCTAAAACTCACCTTTACTTGCCTATCTTTCCGACTGTGCTTACGCCCAATCAGAAAGTCAATTGCTCTATCCGTTGTCCTTCGGGAGTAAGTTTTACACATTAGATTAATTTTTGATTATCCTGTCTTTACCACTGATTTTATCTCGGATATACTTTAAAGGTGAAGTCGCTTGTAAAGTTATTACTATCTGTGATTCTATTGTTGCCAACTTTTCAATCAAATTCTTCTTTTGCTGCTAATTCATCCCCTAGTAAATCACCATCTAATTTCGATACTTTTAAGGCAAATATAAACGATTCACTTGTAGGATTTAATTGTGAAGGAAATAACTCCATTGGCTTTGCAGGAAATTGGAATATATCAAGTAAAGAAAAAAATGAAGGATTAAATTCACTAATTCTTACCTCTAGTAACTCAATAAAATCGTGTGGTAGATACAACTCAACTTTTGATTTGGTTTATAAAGGAGTTACTTACACAGGCAAATCCCGTAATCTTGGCAATAACCTCCCTGACTTTGGAAATTTTAGTACTTCAGCAATAATTCCTACATTATCTCTATGGGGAACTGAAGCACCATTGGTTGGATCCTGGGTTGGTGTAGTTAGATACGCTCCAGGCTTTGGCTTCATTTGGACTGAGTCAACCGTAAGAGTGTATAACCCTGATACTTTAATTTTTGGAATTGACCCTACAGTTCCTTTAGTAGAAAAAAACGCATTAGTATTTAATAATAAGGGAGATTTCATTGGTATAGTTTCAAAGCTTGCAATTCAAGCCGTTGAAGGTTTGGTGCTAGTTCACGGGGCTCCATTGCAATGTCAGTTTAATAAATCCGGTGGATCAAGCGGATTAACATTGTGCGGAGATGGAGTTTATGCCCAAACTATTTGGGCCAACACCGAGTCGATAACAAACGAAAATGAAGAATTTCTTAACAGCGTTAAATCTTTTATTGACTCAAGTCTCAAGCAAAAAAACACTTTCAAGGGCATAGTTTCAAAATCAAAAATAATTTCAAAATCAAAAAAGACCGCTTACCTTAAGATTTTTAGTAAAATTGATTCTGAGTATAAAAAAGTTGATAGTCAAATAGCTTTAATTCGATCTATGTCATCTGGAGAAGATTTTAGGAATTCGACTAATACATTGTTTGAAAACTGGAAACTTTGGACAAAAGATTTTACAAAAATTTATAACGAAATTACTAGTAATAAAATTTAAAGGAAATTGGCTAATAAAATTGAGTTTAATGGGGATTCTAAAAACTCTATAGGTTATAATCCGAACCCCACCTTGTTTAATTTCTCTTCAATCCTGTTAACACAGCCCAACTAGAAATATCTCCTAAAGTGAACTGATTACTAGATCAGTGAGTTGCTTCTGATTAGGAATAAGACGGTTACTAATTTGATGCTTAAACGTGAAGTGCGCCCGTAGGGATTCGAACCCCAAACCTTCTGATCCGTAGTCAGATGCTCTATCCGTTGAGCTACGGGCGCAAGTATTTAGTGTTAGGAAGTC
>Ga0315906_10008149_pt1 | contig 12591 bp, 15 predicted proteins | sample LakEriMetagenome_4_FD_203526 | JGI IMG/M metagenome (GOLD analysis project Ga0315906, IMG submission 203526) | Freshwater fungal communities from buoy surface, Lake Erie, Ohio, United States - Buoy 2 MA122 | ecosystem: Environmental > Aquatic > Freshwater > Lake > Lake biofilm | place: USA...
ACTTCTCTAGGCATATTTGGCCTACTCTGAGAGAAACTCGTACTCTAGGATAAAATGGGTGAGTAGAGGAGTTTTACCTTGCGCTCATTAATACTTTTATTCTTTCTATTCCTATTTTGTAGTTGTGCCAAAACAAATACTGAGGCAACAAGCGAGGCGATTGATCTTGCTCTTACTTATCTAACGGAAGAAAAATGTGATAAGGCGATTGATGTTCTAGAAGATGTTGGCAGAGATCAATCAAATGCCATCTATCTTCAAGTTCTGGCCTCTGCTTATGCCTGCCGTGCTGGTTTTAACGAAATCACATTTCTCGCAAATGATTTAACTCAGGTTGATGCAACTACTGCATTTTTAACATCCTTAACAAAACTTTCTTTATCTCCAGAGTCTGAGGCCAACTCCTCAAGCTATAATGATATGCGCGAAGCTTTTACTATTTTAACCCAGGTAGATTCTAATCAGCCAAATCAAGATAATAGAGAAATTATATTTGGCGCAAACAAAGCCGCTGACATGGGAATTCAGGCCCTCTTCTTAGGCCTTACCCAACTCGGAAAATTTTTGCATTTCTACGGCAATGTTGATTCAACTGGAGCTAAAGGTGAAGGAGCAGCGAGTACCGATGAGCAAGGAGCGACAGTTTCTAATTGTTTTATTGAGTACACTGAAGCCTCTTCTCTTGCGTTCTTAGCAACGGGTGGTGGGGCCTGTGTGGCAAGCTCAATGGTTGGCCATCCAAATCTTTCATTACTCCCAGCTAGTTTAACAGCAACAAAGAAAAAAATGTGTGAAGGTCTGGTGCTCGTTACAAATCTTCTGGATATTTTAGAGAATATGACTCTTCCCTCTAATAGTGCATTTGATGTCATTAGAAGTTTGCCGACAAATCTCGTTGCAAGCCGTGATGCAATTATTGCTGTGAAAGGATCTGTTGCAACTTTATTAGGAACGACCTCCCAATCAAAGTGTGAGGCAGTCGTTGCAGATGCTACAGAGTTTGATAACTTGCAGTTTATTTATGCGGGATTTTTTGAGGGGGGGCTTCAATGAAGAGGTGGCAGATTTTCTGTCTTCTTTTTCTGTCCTCTTCCAGCTGGGCTTTTGATTATCCCTATACTATGCGCTCACCCAAGGCCCTTCTTATGGGGGATGCCTATACGGCCGTGAACGATGATGAGTATCTTATCTTTTATAACCCTGCCTCTCTCGCTCGACATAAAAATGATTTAACACTTCATCCCTTTAGCGGACAAATGTCTGGAACGAATATTCTCAATGATCTTTCACGATTTGATAATATGCCGAGTGATCCAGCGGGTGTGGCCGATGTTATTATGGATTTCCCTGTCCATGCTGGTGCTGGCTTTGCTCCAGGATTTCAACTTTTTAATTTTGGAATCAGTTTTTTTGCGAATGAAAGTTTTGATGCCTTGTTGAGAAACAAATCTCATCCCATGCTGGATCTAGATATCCGGTCAGATCGGGGTCTATCCTTGGGATTTGGTATTCCCCTTGGACCTTCTAGAATGGGAAAAAAAGCTTCCAGTGGCTCCCAGACATCTTTGGGAGTAAGTGCAAAATATATAGAGAGAACGGGAGTCAAGGATACCATGGCGCTTGCTGGGCCCACGGTAGTGGACTCTCTTGGTCGGGATCAGTTGTCAGATATTTTAGATTCTTTAGGAAGAGTTAAAGGCATAGGCTGGGGATTTGATGCCGGAGTTGAACACATTGGACGTCAGGGAAATTCTCAATATGTGATAGGTCTTTCTGCCTTAGATATAACAGGAACTGAGTTTAAAGTTCCCTCTACAGTGAATAATTCTAAAGTGGCCAATATTAAGGACCAGGTTAACCTAGGTTTGGCCTTTGGCCAGAATTATTCACTCTTTAATTACATTCTTTCTGCTGACGTAAGGTCCTTAAACGAGCAAATCGATTTTGGCCAGCGAATGCGCTATGGTGCTCGAATAGGGATTCCAGGTCTAACCTTCATGGGTGGGATGAATAGTGGCTATTATAGCTATGGAGCCGAGGTTAATCTAGGCTTCATGAAACTAAGTGCAGGATTTTATGACATTGAACTAGGTTCAAAATACCAACAAACAAAAAGTAAACGCTTCATCATCTATCTGAGCTTATTTGACTTTTCATTCGATGCTTAATTTTTTATCCTAGAGACAACACACATGGCCCCCACGGATAGGAGGAGTTTTTGAATAAAACGTTCATTTTGGATACCAATGTCCTTTTGCTTGATCCTCTTGCTATAAATAAATTTGGCCCAGACAACAAAGTTTTTATCCCTCTCACAGTCATTGAAGAACTTGATCGATTTAAAAAAGATCAAAATGAAAATGGTCGAAACGCTCGCTATTTCTCGCGGCTCATTGACGGATTTCGCGGTGCTGGCTCTCTCTTTAATGGAATTAAACTAGATAATGGTGGAACACTCCAAGTAAGTATTACGAAAGAGTACAAGGGGAGTGCCAATTCTGGGCTTAAACTCGACCTGAATGATAACATCATTCTTGCCTCAGCTTTGACTCTTAAAGAAGCTGGCGAAAATGTTATTTTGATCACAAAAGATATTAATCTTCGCCTCAAGTCTGACGCTGTAAATATTCATGCCGAAGATTATGAGACCACAGACGTTACTGTAGATGAACTTTATTCGGGCCAGCGCGTTGTTCAGTTCGATCTTGAGAGGGTGGAGGAATTTGAAAAAGAGAGATTTTTAAAACTTGAACCAGGTGAAATTCCTAGTATCTATCCCAATGAGTATCTAGTTCTCGTCGATAAAAATAATCCATTCAAAAAAGTTTTAGGTCGCTTCCATGCTAAGAAGGGAGGAATTGTCCCGCTTATTAAGCCTAAAGAAGGTGTGTGGGGTATACATCCAAAAAACATTGAGCAGCAGTTTGCTCTCGATGCACTCTTGAACAATGAAATCAATCTTGTTTCACTGGTTGGTAAAGCAGGGACAGGTAAGACTCTTCTTGCGATAGCAGCTGGGCTTGAGTGCGCGATTACAAAACAAAATTATTCCCGTGTACTTGTCTCTCGTCCGATTGTTCCCATGGGAAGAGATCTAGGATTCTTGCCGGGTGATATTAATGAAAAACTTGGGCCATGGATGCAGCCAATTTTCGATAATATTGACTTCTTATTCGGCAATCAGCGTGCAAGAAATGAAATGACAACATGGGATGAGCTTATTAATCAAGGTCTTCTTCACGTAGAGCCACTGACTTATATTCGAGGTCGCTCACTTCCACAGCAATACATGATTGTGGATGAGTCTCAGAATTTAACCCCTCATGAGATTAAGACAATTATTACTCGTGCAGGTGAAGGAACTAAGATTGTTCTAACAGGTGACTCTGAACAGATTGATAACCCTTATCTCGATTCCTTAAATAATGGTTTGGTTTATACAATTGATAAGTTAAAGGGTGAAGAAATAGTCGCCCATGTTAAATTACAAGTTGGAGAACGATCTCCGCTTTCAGAGATTGCTAGTAAATTGTTATGATGTCTAAGAACTATCAGCGTAAATATCTTAGGGCCCCATTTAGGGATTCTATTCTTTACGCTGATGGTGATTATGTCCTCAGGGGAACGACACTTAATATTTCCGCCGGTGGGTTATTAATTGATGAACTTCCTTCGTTTCCAGAGAAAGATGAGGTTCCTCTCATGCTTTCCTTGCCCCAGCTTCCTATTCTCAAAAATTTTTCAATCTTAAAAATGCAAACATATTCAACTGAGCTTCTTGCAAGGAAAGTTCTTAGGGCAAGGGCACAACTTGTAAGGCGGGAAGAATTATCTCAGAGTTTAGATAATATTTTTCGCACAAAGTTTGGACTGCAATTTACTCATGTGAATGAAATTGATCAAAAGCACATCGAAGACTATGTAATGACTTTTGCTTCAAATTTAATATTTCTACAGACTTTAATAGATTCTTTTAACTCTGATGAAGAAACAAGAATCAAGACGAGATTATTGGCCGGAATTTTGGGCTATAAGGATTCAGACAAAATCTCGCATTTGCGAGCAACTGTTTCTCACGACTATAAAAGTCTTCAGTGGTTATAACTTAACCGACAGAATGTCACATTGTTGCTCTAGGGGCATCCCGTCAAATTTAGATGGCATAATTTTAATGAGTTTACATTCTTTCTTTTTATATTTTTTTAGCTCCAAATTTTGGTAATCATCACTTTTTTCTCCATCAAAACCAAAATGGCATTCAACAACAACTTTTAATAGTTCAGATTTCGAAACTTTATCAGAAATATCCACCAGGTATTTCTCACTGTAATACGACCAGTAGCCTACAAATTGAGGAAACTTATTATACCGGCTGGAGTTTTCAATTAATTTAGGCTTAATTTCATAATCATTTACATTTAAGGTTAGATTTTCTTTTAGATATGTTAATCCCTCATTATTACCATAAATACACAGAGCTTCTTTTCCAGTTGCCTCAATAAAGGCATCCACATCTTGAGATATGATGGAGTCAAACGCCTCATTTAAAATGAATGCAGGATTTTTCTTAAATCCAAAGCCATATGGGTCGCAGGCCGAAGCGAGGATTGAAAGAACTAAAAAGATAATAACTTTCATGAATCTTCTCCAAACCATAGATGGTGATTAAGAAATTATGCTCTTATTTGGGCCTAAAGAGAGAGGAAGTGAATTGATTACTTATGGGTGTAAAAACATTTTACAGTGCATTTTGGCACCATCTGGAGCTTTATTTATCGTTTTTCTAAAGAGTTATGCGTTTAATCCCTTAAAAATTGAGGTTATCTTAGGTTTACTTAAAAGGGGCCTACTCTTAGGATGCGGAGAAATTTAAGAAAAAGAAAACCTGATGAAAGTTTCAGAGGAATTAAAGAGAAAGTATCTTGAAAGAAGATTTCAAGAAATTACACATCTTTTCAAATCACTAGAGCAAGAGGATTTTACCTCTGCGATGAGGCTAGGTCACCAAGTTAAAGGAAATGCCTCTACTTTTGATATCCCTCAAATAATGCCTTTAGGCATGGAAATTGAGAAAGCGGCGATGAATAAAGATAAAGCATTAGTTGTGAGTCTTTTGCATAAAATGTGCGAAGAGATCGGATTTGTGTCAGGTGGGTACGTTCAATAAGTCCCATTTTTCTTGTTATTGTTCCAAATTTCCCCAACAGAAAAAGGGTTGAGGGAGCTAAGTGATGGAAAATAACTGATGAAACGAGTGGCATGACCATTGCTCAGAGTTAATCGGAAATAAAACAAGGATTAAAGAAATGATACATTCCAGAATGAAAAAGAAAGGCCGATTAGAAATGAGTCAAACCCAAGGCAGGCTTGTTAAGGATTCTATTAAGTTTTTCCTTGGTTCTAGTTTAGTACAAACTCAAATCGGTAAGAAATCCAAAGAGGCAAGAGCACATTTTTTAAAGGATGTCTTAGATATAAAGTTTTTGGAATCTGATATTCTATCTTAATCAGCAAAAAATATGGTTATCTCATGCACCCCGGATTCTATTTTAGAATAGTCTCCGGGGTCGCCATTTTAAGCGTTATGAGTGATAAAACTTCTGAGCATCCAGGCATTTTTTTCATGAACCTGCATTCGTTCAATCATCAAATCGGTTGTCACTTCATCTTCGCAATCATCTGCAAGAGTTATAATGGCCCTTGCCGTTGTAACTACTGCTTCATTTCCATGAACAAGGTTATGAATCATTTCATCAGCAGTCGGAATGGCACTTTCTTCCTTAATTGAGGAAATTTTAGAGAATGCGGTGAGAGAGCCTGGAGCAAATTCTCCAAGTGCTCTGATTCTTTCTGCGATAATATCGATTGCTCGAGTTAATTCTTGATATTGTTGTTCAAAAAGCACGTGGAGGGATTGAAACATATTTCCTTCTACATTCCAGTGATAATTTTGAGTTTTCAAATATAACAAGTAGGAATCCGCCAAGAGTTTGTTGAGTTCTTGGCATACTGCTTTTCTATCTTTGTCAGATATGCCGATATTTATTCCAGCACTTCTTTCACCCGAAATTCGATTAGGCATAAAACCTCCAGATTATTTATAGAGTTGAGGGCATTGGACCACTTTTATATTCAATAATGACAAGGGCCCGGCCATCAGGTTTCACCTCACGTCCTTGCTCGGTAAAAGCGTCTTCAATGTGGATACCTTTTCTCGTCATATAACTTGAATATCTTTTGGGATTTTCTGCCATATTATAGAAATCAACATCCTCCTCTTCAGGGAGAGTCTTATCTAGATAATTTTTTATGGATTCAGCTCTCTGTCTAGCTAGAATTATTTCGGTGTTCGTAGCTTCATCATCTGTAGAAACTGTTCTGTCTGACCAAGTTAAGATTTTAATATCATCTACTACTTTGCCTGCGTCAGTCATTTTTACCGCCAGCTCGTTTAAGTGTCGCCTGTCCATGTCACTGATTAATGCCTCACCACGATCAAATTCTAGGGTTGCAAAATCAACTTGGTCTGAATTTAGAACATCTTTTTTTTCGCCACTTTCAATTGTTGGCTGGATTTGTGAGGTTTGTGGTAGTGCTTCCTCCGACTTTTTTTCTTTCTTTGTTGAGGTGCATCCTATTGCAAAGGCAAGGCTCATTGTGGCCATGACCATTGAAAAAAGCATTCGAGGATTCATAACATCTCCTGATTTAAATGCTTCCACTTTGAAGCACAATTCTCTCACTTCCAAGCAAGGCCTGTGCCACTAGAGCTAGAATGAAACTTGTCGGAATGCCTCGTGTAAGGATGTGGCATCATAAATGCTTCCAGTTTGAAGACAAAAATAAGGGGTGCATTAATGTCGAGAAAAAAAAAGAAAATGAATTTCAAAAAAAATAAAAAATTATTCTTAACAATCTTGCCAAAAAAGAAAGAGGATTCGGATTTAAATCAAAAAATGCTTGAAAAAATTAATCCAGATAAATTGGATGAACCAGATCAGGCCGACACTTCGAAAGCTCATCAACCCTATGAATTATAGGTCTTTCCCTCTCCTCATTATGAGGGAGGGAAAAATGGAATTTTTTAATTTTCTTTTTGGTGAGTATTTAGCTGCTCAATGCGCTCCTTCCAGTCATCATCGGCGCGTGAAACAAGCTCATTTTGAACAAGACGAACTTTTGAGAAAAAATCTTTTCCATATGTATCTAATGAGAACTCATCTAAAAGAAAATTGATCTCTGTCTCGAGCTGAGAGTTGGCGAGTGATAATAAGTATTTCTTGTAATTCTCTTGAGCCTTACGTGCTTCACGCATTTCACAGAATTCATCCATGGATACAACATTCGATTTTGTCATTATGTCCCCAGTTTTGGACCCCAGACCTTCATGGTCAGGGCCTTTCTTGTACACATCGCAAACTTTAGGCCAGGGCCATTCAGTTACAAATGCACTATTCATTTATGGGGGGGTTATAAGGAGGATCAAGACCTTCGACAAGGCGAAGAAGTTACAATCCTTTAGAATTTGTAAAGATTACTGATTGTGCGGAGCTAAATACTGAATATTTTTACCTATCTTTCAACTTCTTACAGCTAACAAACTGCGTCTTCCTAAATAAAAAAGGGGGCTTTTTGGGCCCCCTTAATGTCACCGAGTAAAACAGTCGGAATTATGCGTTCTTTTTAAACCATGCTTTTGAACCAGCCGTATCAGGCTTCATAGTATCTGCGCCTTTTTTCCAGTTTGCTGGGCAAACATCTCCAGACTTTGCTGTGAACTGGTAAGCTTCAACTAAGCGAAGAGTTTCTTCAACGTTACGGCCAACAGAGAGGTTGTTAACAGTGGCTTGTTGAATGATGTTCTTATCATCAATGATAAAGCTTCCACGTAGGGCAACTGAATCATTAACAAGAACTTCGTAGTCACGAGCAATTTTCTTATCAAGATCAGCAAGAATAGGGAATTTAACTTCACCCAGGCCACCATCGTTACGAGCTTGTTTTGTCCAAGCAAGGTGAGAGAATGCTGAGTCAACAGAACAAGCTATAACTTCACAACCCATTGCTTTAAATTTATCAACTGCTTCAGAGTAAGCAATAATTTCTGTTGGGCAAACAAAAGTAAAATCGAGAGGGTAGAAGAAAAGTACTTTCCACTTTCCTTTGTAGTCATCAAGTGAGACGTCCTTGATTTCACCATTCACAAGAGCTTGAGCTTTAAAGTGCGGTGCTGGATTACCAACTAAACGTGCCATAAGGATCTCCTTAAAATAAAGTATTTTAACCAATTTCAAAATTGAAAGATTGGACTTAAGAAATCTAGTCTTATCGGGCTATTATTTCAAGACAAGGTGTTTCCTGCCCTTGTAAATTGGTGAAGTCTGCCCATCTTTAAAGAAATTAAGCTTCAAGTTAAATTAAGTCTCAAGAATTACTTAAATTTTCCGATAAGCTTGAACAAAGAGATCAACAATTTGACGAAAAAAGGACTCTCATGGAAATGCCAAAGGGATACATCCCGAATCCAATCGTAATTGAACAAACTGCAAGAGGAGAGCGACAATACGATATTTACTCAAGACTTTTGTTAGACAGAATTATTTTTCTGGGAACAGAGGTGAATGACGTCGTAGCAAACTTGCTCGTTGCTCAGATGCTATTTTTAGAACAATCTGACCCTGAAGCCCCAATTCATTTTTATATTAATTCTCCAGGTGGCTCCGTCTACGCTGGACTTGGTATTTACGATATTATGCAACATGTGACTTGTCCGGTTTACACATATTGTGTGGGTATGGCCGCTTCGATGGGCTCACTCCTTTTGCAAGCAGGGGAAGCCGGTCATCGTTATGCGCTTCCTCACGCACGCATTATGATTCACCAACCCCTTGGTGGAGCTAGAGGTCAGGCGACTGATATTGAAATTCAGGCGCGAGAAATTTTGGATTTAAAAAAGCAATTGAACAACATTTACGTTAAGCATACAGGCAGAAAATACGATGAAGTAGAGAAGGCCTGTGATCGTGATAACTATCTAGATCCAAGCAGAGCGAAAGAGTTTGGCTTGATTGATAATATTATTGTTCCTAAAGGTAAAACTAAGAAAGCATAAAAAAGGTAAATATGAGTAAAGAGAAAGCTGGTGGATCTTACGGAAGTTTAAATTGTAACTTCTGTGGAAAGTCCCAAAAAGAAGTGAAAAAGTTAATCGCAGGTCCTGGCGTTTATATTTGTGATGAATGTATTGAGCTTTGTAATGACATTATTTTTGAAGACTCAGTTAAGGCCGTGGCCAAAACTGCGACTGATAATGTTCCTAAGCCTCACGAAATTAAGGCTCACCTTGATAACTATGTTATTGGTCAGGATCGTGCGAAGAAAATTATTTCTGTTGCCGTTCATAACCATTACAAGAGGATTTCTTATAAGGCCGCAACTCGTGATGGAGATGTGGAGTTGGCTAAATCGAACATCCTACTGGCAGGTCCAACTGGTTCAGGTAAAACACTTATTGCACAATCACTTGCAAAATTTTTGAACGTACCTTTTGCAATTTGTGATGCAACAACATTGACTGAAGCTGGTTATGTGGGTGAAGACGTAGAAAACGTAATTCTCTCATTACTTCAAAACTGTGATTTTGATGTTGAGCGAGCTCAGCGTGGAATTGTTTATGTGGATGAGATCGATAAAATTGCCAGAAAGTCAGAGAACCCATCTATTACTCGAGATGTTTCGGGTGAAGGTGTTCAGCAAGCTCTTTTAAAATTAGTTGAAGGTTCTGTGGCCAATGTTCCGCCAAAAGGGGGGCGCAAGCATCCTCAGCAGGAGTACATTCAGGTCGACACAAGAAATATTCTTTTCATTTGTGCAGGGGCCTTTGTAGGGCTTGATAAAATTATTGAGAAGCGTATGACTAAATCTAAAGCGGTTGGTCTTACATCTGATAATTCAGTAAAAGTTGAAAAAACCCATTTAGAAAACCTAGGTGCAATTGAGCCAGGGGATTTAGTAAAGTTTGGACTTATTCCTGAGTTTATCGGACGACTTCCAGTGACTGCTATGTTGGAAGAGTTGGATGAAAAAGCTCTGGTTTCAATATTAACTGAGCCAAAGAATGCCATCGTGAAACAGTATCAAAAACTATTTGAGTTTGATGGGATTGAGTTAGAGTTTCATGAGGACGCCATTTTAGAAGTTGCTCGCACTGCCTTAAGTAAGAAGACTGGTGCTCGCGGTCTTAGAGCTATTCTTGAGCAAGTGATGTTGGATGTTATGTATGATCTTCCAGGTCTCGAGAAAGTAGCGAAGTGTATTATTACAAAAGATGCTATTACTGGAGCAGGTAAACCAATCCTTGAAGAGGGTGATCGCAAAAAAACACCTGACTCAAAGGGTGGGGCCAAAGCGGCCAAAAAGATCGAGAACGCGTCTTAATGACACCGGCAAAAACTGTCACTAAATAACATTTAACTAATCAAAATCATTTAAATCAGTAGGCTTAGGAAAAAAACTCCTAAGCCTTTTTTTTGTATTCTCGAAACTAATTTTCGTGGGATAATAGATTTACATAACCTCATATGAGAGGTTATTTGATCCCGGTTAGATATGCGCAGGAGGTGCTATGTCCGACAAGAAGTCCGAAGCTGTTAATAACTTCCCATTGCTTCCATTAAGAGATGTCATCATCTTTCCACACATGGTAGTTCCTCTTTTTGTAGGGCGAGAGAAATCTATTTCTGCTCTAGAGAAAGCTGCAAAAAACGGTAATGAATTATTTCTTGTAACACAGAAAGATGCATCCGTTCTGAATCCAGAGCGTGAAGATGTTTACGATATCGGTACGGTTGTTAGTATCATTCAGATGCTACGTCTACCGGACAACACTGTGAAAGTGCTTATCGAAGGTAAGTATCGTGCAAAGATTAAATCTTTCCGTTGCGAGAATGACGGCTACTACTCTGACGTAGAGAAATGTGCTGACGTTGTCGAGAGTGATGTTGAAGTTGAAGCTTCAATGCGCTCTGTGAAGAATATTTTTGAGCAATATGTAAAACTCAACAAGCGCATTCCTCCTGAGCTTCTCATGAGTATTTCTTCAATCAACGATCCAAGTCGTCTTGCGGATATCATTGTTGCTCACTTAACAATGAAGATTCCTGAGAAGCAAGATATCTTGAACGCAGTTAACGTTGATACTCGTTTGCAGCTTCTTCTTGAAAAAATGCAAGGAGAAATTGAAATCATTAACGTTGAGAAGAGAATCCGTTCTCGTGTGAAAACACAAATGGAAAAATCTCAAAAAGAATACTATCTGAATGAGCAAATGAACGCGATTCAGAAAGAGCTTGGTAATAAAGATGAAAAATCTGATGTTGCTGAGATGGAAGAAAAGCTTAAAGCTAAAAAGATGCCTGATGATGCTCGTGAAAAAGCATTCAAGGAACTTCGCAAGCTAAAGTCTATGTCTCCAATGTCTGCTGAAGCAGCTGTTGTTCGTAACTATATCGATTGGATGATTTCTCTTCCTTGGGATGAGTACACTCAAGACGATAACTCTGTTGCGAAAGCAAGAGAGATCCTTGATAACGATCATTACGGTTTAACAGATGTTAAAGAGCGTATTGTTGAGTATCTTGCGGTTCGTGCTCTTGTGAAAGATGACACTCGAGGAACACTTCTTTGTCTTGCTGGTCCTCCAGGAGTAGGTAAGACTTCAATTGCAAAATCCCTTGCAGAGTCTCTAGGTCGTAAGTTTGTTCGTATCTCCCTTGGTGGAGTTCGCGATGAAGCTGAGATCCGTGGTCACCGTCGTACTTACGTAGGTGCTATGCCAGGGAAAATTATCCATGCTCTTAAAAAAGCTGGAACATCAAATCCTGTGATCCTTTTGGATGAGATCGATAAGATGAGTTCTGATTTCCGTGGAGATCCGGGAGCCGCAATGCTTGAAGTTTTGGATCCAGGTCAAAACAAAACTTTTGGCGATCACTATATTGAATGTGAGTATGACCTTTCTAAGGTGATGTTCATCATGACGGCCAATGATCTTGGAGCAATCCCTGGTCCTCTTCGTGACCGTATGGAAATCATTCATATCGCAGGATATACGCCTGATGAAAAACAAGTTATCGCGAAGAAGTACCTTCTTCCAAAAGCTGTTGAGTCTCACGGATTACATAACTATCCTGTGACTGTTACAGATAAAATGTATTCAACAATTGTTCGTGGTTATACGAAAGAAGCTGGTGTTCGTGAGCTTGAGCGCTTGATGAATACAATTGCTCGTAAGATTGCAACAGAAGTTGTGACAGAGGACATTAAAGAAGGTCGCAAGTTTTCTGTAACCGACAAGAATATAGAAAAATATCTTGGGCCAATTAAATTTGATCGTTCTCCGATCGAAGAAAAGCCTCAGGTCGGTCTTGTGAATGGACTTGCATGGACTTCTGTAGGTGGTGAGCTTCTAAATATTGAAGTGGTTACTGTTCCTGGTAACGGAAAAATCCAAGTCACTGGTAATTTGAAAGAGGTGATGAGAGAGTCTGCTTCAGCTGCACTTTCTTATGTGAGATCTATTTCAAATCGTAT
>Ga0315906_10008150_pt1 | contig 12590 bp, 16 predicted proteins | sample LakEriMetagenome_4_FD_203526 | JGI IMG/M metagenome (GOLD analysis project Ga0315906, IMG submission 203526) | Freshwater fungal communities from buoy surface, Lake Erie, Ohio, United States - Buoy 2 MA122 | ecosystem: Environmental > Aquatic > Freshwater > Lake > Lake biofilm | place: USA...
ATATGACAAAAATAAGTCACGAAATACCTAAACAGTTATTTCCTTATCACGACTTAATTAGTGACTACCCGTATGTACTTGGGCATTTACTAAATAACGATAGAGGTTATACCGAGTTTTACAAAGAGAAGCTTAAAACTGCACCCTATTCCATTCTCGATAACTCTGCCTTTGAATTAGGGCAGTCTATACCAATGGAGGAGCTATACGAATTAGGAGAAGAGTTTAGACCTACCCACCTGGTACTTCCCGACAAGGTAAACGATTACAAGCAAACTATGGCAAATGCTGTAGAGTACCTGGGTAAGTATAAGTCTGATAAAGTAAATTATATCGGGGTATGTCAAGGAGATACTTTTGATAAAATCGCCGACTGTATCGATTTTTATGTAGATAAAGAAGTCGATATTATTGCATTACCATTCGATCTAGTGCCTGATTCAGACTACGTAACTGTACGTTTTAGATTCCTGAATTGGTGGTATGCAAATAGATATAAATTCTTTGGAGGTTCTTACAAGTTTCACCTTTTAGGATGTCAGAACCCGGTAGAATTCTTACTCTATAAGTATAATCAGAGCTTTATTAAACGGTATGTTTATTCTCTCGATACTAGCTCCCCAATTGTTAATGGATGGTCAGGCAACAAGTTAGGGCCTAATGGACTAACTTCCCCCAAGCCAAAAGATAAGCTAGCAGATAATTTAGATATAAAGCTAAAAGAAGAACAAATAAATTTAATTTTCGAAAACGTAAAAACCTTCCGCGACTATGTCAACTAACATGACTGATGTAGCCTCCAAGACCCTTGGTTCGGCTAATTCCTATGCTGTTTATACAGATACTTTTGATCCTTCTCAGTTAAACCCTATGCCCCGTATTCTTGCACGTCAAGATTGGGGGATTAAAGGAGATGAATTCATAGGCTTTGATACGTGGCATTGCCACGAAGCCACTTTCCTTCTTAGTAACGGACTTCCAGTAGCAGGGACGTTGAAAGTTATCTGCCCTGCAAGTTCAGAATACATGGTAGAGTCTAAATCTTTTAAACTCTATTTAAATACCTTTGATATGTGTAAGATGGGAGATACTTTAGAAGAAGCTATCGACAATTACGAAAAGCAGGTACAGAAGGATATCAGTAAAGCAATTGGTGCTGAAGTAAGAGTAGGCTTTTTTAGATCAGGAGACGATACTCGATTGAATCAAGATCCAGGCCGTGGTTATAGCGACTTGTTTACTGAAATCAACTCCCAAGAATTAGAGTCTATGGAGATTACTGATTATAATGGACAAGGAAAGTATAATGTAGTATCTGAAGAAGGTAGCGGCCCTAATACGTTCATGTACTTTACTAACATTCTAAGATCCAGATGCCGACATACAAAGCAAAAAGATACTGGAGCTGCTTACTTTGCTATTAAGACTAAAAAAGGTGTTGTAAATAAACTAGAACTGCTAAAGCTTGTTATTTCCTTACGTGAGGTAAACGAGTTTCATGAATTTTGTGCCGAGAAGTTATTTACTGAAATTATGTCGAATCCTAACGTAGAAGACTGTAGTGTAATGTTATTATATGCCCGCAGAGGTTCATTAGATATTTGCCCGGTACGTGCTTCAAACGAAAGACTTCTTAACAGCGTCTTAAATAACGTTAGAATGTTTAGTACAAAAGCAATGGGACAATGATAAAAGTTCAAGAAAACTGGGGAGTACTAATATCTCAGACTGGATCTGAGGTTATTGCTATAGCTAAAGAAACTGGGTTTCTCCCTAGCCTTCTTATTACCAATAGATTGACTAAGATATCTCCAGATAATATGAGATTCTTTGGAGAAAACGGTGTGATAATAAGGACGATACCGTTTAAACCTACCTCAAAAGATTACCTTTTTCCTGAACTGCTAGAAAAAAAGCTAATTACTTTACATGGATTTTTGAGAATAGTACCTCCCGAGTTTTTTAGCCAGTATAAAGGTAGAATTTATAACGGCCACCCTGCACTTATTACTCGCTACCCTGAATTAAAAGGCTTCAATAAGCAGGAAGATATTGTCGGAAATCAAGAAAAGTATCCCGTTTGTGGCTCAGTAATTCACGAAGTTATTCCAGAATTAGATTCAGGAAAGGTTATAATAGCGGCCAGTATCGAAAATACCGCAAAAACTGTAAACGAAGCCTATTCTATACTGAGGAATATGTCCCTTCTTACCTGGATAGAATTTTTTAAAAATACTTGGAGCTTTGAGTAAATATTCGTATATTTTAGAAAATACCTAAATGAAAATATTACTCGGATCTCACGGGACCGGAAAAACTACCCTACTGAAAGAGGTAGCTACTAATTTTCCTGAGTATTACGTTACTGACGGCTTCTCTCGACCTGTTATTAAGATCGGTAAGCAACTTGAATTATCAGGCTATGAAAAGCAGTACGTGATAAATGAACTATCTGCCTGGGCTTATCAAAATTATTTAACCCATAAGAATGTAATTAGTACTCGAAGTATCGTAGACTGTATTATTTACTCTCAAATTATTACACCAAATCTTCTTATCACTGATCTTATTAACTTATTTGAGCAGACCAAGGATCAGGTAGAGCGCTTTTTTTATATTCCTGTCGAGTTTGATTTTGTAGCCGATCCTGACCGTTTAAGTCAAGAGCTTCAAGTCAAGATCGACAACGTAATAAAAGAGTTCATGATAAATCACATCCCTAAAGAGAAAGTTGTTATATTAACAGGTACAGTAGAAGAACGTTTAAGAACAATATCCTTATATCTATAAATTATGAATAGAGACAAACATATTGAAATCGAAAAACTAGAGCTTGCACAAGCCGGACACGCTAACGGTATTAGTACCTACCTACGTGATGCGATTCAAGAAGGTAGACACTCGCTAACTGATAGCGAAAAGAAGTTAATTATTCAAGCAGCAGCAGTACATTACGGTAGATTTCTTACTGCATTAGGTGTTGAGTGGGAAAAAGATCCTAATAGCTCAAATACTCCTACTAGGGTAGCGAAAGCTTATGTAAACGATAAATTTTCCGGCCGTTATAAGGTAATGGACGACATTACGAGTTTCCCGAGCGATGGATATACTGGAATTATTCAAGAGAGTAACATTCCGGTCACCAGTATGTGTAGTCATCATCATGAGACAATTTCTGGATTAGTATCTATCGCTTATGTACCAAGTGAAAACGGTAGAGTAGTCGGCTTATCTAAGTTGAATAGAATAGTAGAGCATTTTGGTAGACGTGGTGCTATTCAAGAGCAATTAACCGTAGCTATCCATAACGCAGTAGATAAAATCTGCGAAGATAACTTAGGAGTAGCTGTAATGATTAATGCAACTCACAACTGCGTAAGTTGTAGAGGTGTTAAGCACCAAGGTGCTTCAATGCAAACCGCAAAGCTAACAGGATGCTTTCTGGACGAAGACTCAGCAAGAGCGGAGTTCTATAAGAATATAGAGCTATCCCTTAAGAAGTAGCTTTTTATGTAGTCATCACTATTTATAATAAAGAGATAATGATGACTACATGTAAAGTTTGCAATAAAGAGTTTAGAGCTATTACTAACAGTCATTTAAGAGATAAGCATAACTTAACTCTTGAACAGTACTTAGAAGAATACCCTGATGCTATTTTAACTTCTTTAGAAACAAGAGAGCAGATAGGTAGGACTAATTCTAGAAGCTATGAAGAAAGGTATGGACTTGAAAATGCTTTAAAGCTAAAACAAACACGAAGAGTTAAAGCTACAAAACAGTTTGAAGATCTAACTCAGAAAGAAATCAGGAAAAAACATAACTGGAAGGGGTATGAGGAGATAGCTGGAACAAACTGGACTTATTATAGAAAAGGAGCGTTGAGTAGAGGCTTTGAGTTTAATATTTCCATAGAGTATGCTTGGAGTCTTTTTTTAAAGCAAAACAGAAAATGTGCATTATCAGGGCAGGAAATAGGGTTCAATATTAAAACAGGATCATTGAATCAGCACGGATATCAAAAAAATACTGCTTCCTTAGACAGAATAGACAGTAAAAAAGGTTATGTTGAGGGAAACGTACAGTGGTTACATAAGAATATAAATAAACTCAAATCGAATTTAGACGAAAAAGAATTCATAAAACTTTGTATGTTAGTTTCGAATACGAATAAAAAAATTTAAATTAAAGTTGTATGGCACAGACGGCAAAAGAAACAGCAGAAGTCTTACTTAAAAAATTCGGTAAAGAACAGGCTTTAGAAAAAGCAGAAGGAGGAGTTAAATCTGCCCAAGATATTCTTGATCAGATAAAATACGAAGATCCTTTATTTATATCTCAAGCTAAGTATTGGAGAGAAGTAGTAGAAGAAATAAATAGTAAGTAATGAAATCAGAAGGACTAGGAGACACTATTGCAAAAATTACTAAGTTTTTCTATATTGATAAGCTAGCTGAAAAGATTGCTCATATGCTAGGGTACGAAGACTGCGGCTGTACGAGAAGGAAGACATTACTTAATAAATTATTTCCATATAAAAAGAAAAGAAAGTAACTATGTTAAACGCACAGCAGATTTTAGACGAAGGATTACTTAAACTTGAAAACGCTAAGGGCAAACCTGCCCAGGTTGGCTTCGATGTAACTCTTAAAGCAGTAAATAAGGTAGGTGATATTAATGCCGTCTACAACGATTTAGTTGATCGTGGCGAATATAAAATCGGTAAGGTACTCAAGAATAAAACCGAGCTAACTACCTATACTACTATCGAAACAATCAATCTAGACGGTGCCGAAGGATGGCTTTTGTATCCTGGTACATATGATATAGAGTTTTGGGAAGGATGTAAGATACCTAACAACCGTGTAGCGTTTATTAAGCAGCGCTCTTCGCTCTGGCGTAACGGTACCCTTATTAATTCACCCGTATTTGACCCTGGTTTTCAAACAGATAACATGGGGACTATCATGTTAGTGACCGAGACGATATTTATTGAGAGGGATGCACGTGTAGCTCAGATATATTTCCACGAGTGTCAACCTGCAGAAGAGTATAATGGACAATGGCAAAACGATAAACAACGAAACCAATAAGTTATGCAAAAAAAAGAATCAAAAACTAGTTGGCATTTTTGGATGAGTTTCATTAAGTCTTGTGTTAGAATACTTGGTGCTTTTACTCTTATAGGAGGAGGTTTAGTAGCAGCAGGTCTTTGTTTTATTCTAGCCGAGCTTTTAGGAATTGCCGAAGAGTTTTAAAGACATAGCATGATAAATTTTTTGCGATTTTTTCATGTGCGGTTATGAATTGTTAACTAAAAAAACAAACTATGAGAAATCTATTTTTATTATTTTTAGCAGTGACTTTTGCATCAACTACTTTTGCACAAAAGGGATGGGACATCTCTGCAGGAGCTACAGTTTTTGCACCCATTGCTAAAAACGTCAATTGGGATTCTAAATTTTGGGGACAAAGAGTAACTTTTGCTAAGAAAAGCATTAACGTTACTCTTGGATACATGCAAAATAAAGCAGGCGATGCACAAATCCCTGTACTTGTTGGAACAGAAAGAGGTTTGGGTAAGGTTTTCAAAGTAGGACTTCGCGGCGGTATGACTTTTTTTAATGGTAAAGAAGGTCAATTTACTTATGTACCGTCAATCAGATATGAATTGAAGAAAAAATGGTGTGTTGAACAGTCATTACTACGCACCGTAAAAGATGGTAAACATGCTAGTCAAGTTGGATTAGCTGTTCTCTACCATCTGTAAGAGGTAACTAAGGTAATAGCATGAAAAAATCGCAAAAGTTTATCAATGATAATCGTTAACGTAGGAAACTCAGTTGAGCAAGCTCTAAAGCAGTATAAAAACAAGCATAATAAAATCGGAATAGTTAAGGAACTACGCGAAAGACAGACCTATACCAAACCTTCAGTTAAACGTAGGACTGAAGTTTTAAAGGCAAAGTATATAGAGTCCAAGAGGGTAAAATGAAATTAGATAGGTATAATAAATTGAGAGTAAGGCTTGAGGTACATAAGCTCGAGCAAAACTATTTTACACTAGATAGAATACTATACTATTTTTCTTTCTTAGGAAATATTTTCTTGATATACTTTGGATACTTCTTTGTAAAATCAATCACTGATAGTATTCCACCTTTATTTTCTTTTCAGAATACTTTTTTTACTTTCTTTGTAGCTCTTTTTCTTACAGGATATGAACTTACAAAAAGGTTTGTACTAGAGCAGCTATCAATTAGCATTTTGCAAATCAAAAAATTCACTGTCTCTATTGCTGTTGGCTCCATTATATGTGCTGGACTGATAGCAGGTAGTTTTTATCTCTCTATTAAAGGCGCCCATAGACTTGTAGATAACACAGAAACTATTCAAACTACTGTTGAAACTGTATCCTCGCTAAAAGCAGACTCTATTGCTACCTATTACGATAAAGAAATCACATATTATAGAAATCAACCGGCGAGGTCTAGAGCCGACAGGCAGTATAGAGATTCTATTGTAGCATCTTTACAGCAAACCAAAGACGCTAAATTAGGTGATATACAGAACAAGTCTCAAGAAAAAGCTGCCAGTAAGTTAGACGTAAGTAATGAAAACTCTTCTGCATTTTTCTTTATTACTGTATTCCTTGAACTCTTAATCCTAGTAGGTGTAGGCTTTAATGCTTTCTATACTATAGGCAGTTACGACGAGACTAAAAAACTTTTACAAACTCCCAAGTTTAAACAGTTGGAGCTTAACTTAAAACTTCTTAGATTATATTATCAGAACGGTAAGAAACTAGTCGGCGACCCTACTCTGTCATATAATAAGTTTCAGTCCCTGGTACAGACTCAAGGTATTTATTGCTCACAGAAAGATCTGAAAGCTTTTACTACCCTGTGCCAGGAGCTGGAAATTATTAGAGACTTTAGAGGCAGGAAAAAAGAGTTTACGATGTCTTACGACCAAGCTAAAAAACTGATAGAGAATCAAGAAGGTTTATGACGCAGCAAAAAAGTTATGTTACAGTTAATAGTAAAGATACGTTAAAAGAGCTAGTTCAGCATATTAGAGCTAGTGAATACGTAGCATTCGATACCGAAACCGATAGTCTTAATCCACGGAAAGGAAAGATTATTGGTTTTTCTGTTTCCGGAGAGGTAGGTAAAGGCTACTATATGCCTACTATGGTGTGGAATGTAGATAGACTAGAGGAAGTTATTATTGAAGGCAAAAATGCTCATGCTCTTGCTACCTATGTTATAGAGCAACTGAAAGGGAAGAAGTTAATATGTCATAACGCATCCTTCGACTTACGTTTCGTCAGTAACTTCTACGGAATAGATTTACTACCACATCTTCATGCCGATACGTCGTTACTTGTACATACTGTAAAAGAAGAAGGAGCATTTGGGTATGGAAATCCTTTCGGACTGAAATCAATTGCTATAATGGTTCAGAGAGAGATTGGCCTGGATGTCGAAACGGATGCTAACGAAGAACAGTTAGCTTTGAAAGAAAGTATAAAGGCTAATGGCGGATCTACTTCTAAGGATAATTACGAGATCTATAAGGCAGATTTAGAGATCCTATCTAAGTATGCTGCAGCCGATACTGACTTAACCTTACGTATCTATAATCACTTTTATAAGATCCTAGTAGAGGAAGGGCTGGAGAAATTTTTCTTCGAAGATGAGGTAATGCCCGTCTATAGAGAGGTCACTATCCCTATGGAGGTGCATGGTATCAGATTAGATATACCTTTAATAGAAAAAACTAGAGATAGCATTGCAAAAGATTTAGAAGAACAGGCTACAGCGGTAGTACAGGAGCTTTTAAAAGAGCCGAAAGTTAGAAGCTGGATTATTGATCAAGCAGTTGAAGCATATCCGCCTAAGAACAAAGGTACATTCGCCCAGCGTTTACTAGAGCAGAATAATATAGAACTTCCCAGATCTGAGAAATCGGGTAAGTTTACTATCAATAAAGCAGTAGTTACTGCATTACCTCCTTCACCTATCAAGGATTACTTGATAACTGGCGATATAGAATGCCTTACTAAAGATCAGATTGTTAAGACCAGTCTATCTCTCTGGAAAGAAGAGAATAACGGTCAGTTCTTCAATATTCAGTCTAAAGATCAAATGGGCAAAATAGCTTTCGATGTACTGGGTGAGAAACCTATCTCAAGTACTACTAAAGGTAAAGCTCAGTTCGATGAAGATATGATTCAATCTATCAAGGATAAGTATGCTTGGGCAAAACATCTCCGCTTATATAACAAACTTACAAAGATCAAAACCGCATATGTTGATAGATTTTTAGATTCGGCTGAAGACGGTAGATTCTATCCGTACTTTAAACAGAACGGTACTGTATCCGGCCGTTACGGATCAGACATGCAACAGTTACCTAAGCCTCTTGAACCTGGTCAAGACGAAGAGATGATCATGAACTATACAAACGTAGTACGTGCATTCTTTATATGCGATAAAGGAACAAAGCTACTTGATACTGACTATGCATCTCTCGAACCTCGAGTATTTGCTACAGTAGCAGGCGATCAAGGCTTGAAAGATATCTTTAATAATGATCTCGATTTTTATTCTCACATTGCTATTAAAACTGAAAAGCTCGAAGGCGTTAGTGCACATACAAAAGCACCTAACTTTCTTAAAAAAGTAGATCCGGTTAAAAGACAGACCGCTAAAGCATATTCATTAGGTGTACCATACGGAATGTCCGGATACGCTCTTGCAATGTCTCTTGGAGTTGATAGAAAAGAAGGCGAAAGACTTGTAGAAGGTTATTTAGATGGATTTCCTGAATTAAGGAAGTGGCGTGAGAACTCTCGTAAGTTTGTAAAAGAGCATGGCTATATTAAAAACAAGGTAGGTCGTATCAGGCATTTACCTCAGGCAAAAGAGATTTATAGTAGTCTCGGTGATAGACTTATTGAAGACTGGCGATTCAGAAAACAACTAGAGCAGGAATACGGAGTAGAGAATACTACCAGTCTGTATAGAGATTATAAGAATGCACTCAACAACGTACTCAATTTTCAAATTCAAAGTTATTCTGCAAGTATAGTAAATCGTGCAGCTCTACAAATCAATCGGAGATTTAAAGCAGAAGGTATTATAGGACAGGTAATCTGCCAAATTCATGATCAGTTAGTATGCCAAGTAAGAGACGAGGACGTAGAAAGAGCTTGTCCTATTGTTCAGGATTGTATGGAAAATACAACCAAGCTAGAAGGGGTTCAACTGATTGCTGAACCTGAAGTAGCAAATAATATGCGAGACGGTCACTAGTTTTTTCTAGTCTTATATATTTATTAATAAATAAGGGGTACTTAGTAGGCTCCGGTTTTGAAACATTTATTAACCGTTCACCGTAAGGGAACACAAACTGTAAAACTATGACAGCACTTTTCCGTGCCTTCGAGCTTGATCCATTTGACTTGCTCTGGAAAGATCTAAAAGAAGCACAAGCACATTTTTCTGCAATCACGCAGAGAGTAACCCACCCCGTAGACATTTACGAAACAGAAAACGGCATTCGCTTTGAAGTAGCCGCAGTAGGTCTTAATGTAGAAGATATCGATATTTCCATCGAAAATGATTCACTCCGAATCTGTTATGAAAAACCTGCACAGCAGGAAGAAACTCAACCAATTTACAAAGGCATTAAGAGATCAGGCTTTGATCTTACTTGGAAAATTTCAACTAAGTTTGACCTGAGTAAGTTAGAAGCATCTCTTGATAAGGGTCTTCTCACCCTAACCATACCAGTTGCTGAAGGAAAGGCCACTCGTAAAATTACGATAACTTCACCTAAAGCACTTCTTGAGAAGTAAATAATAGGCCTACTAAGTACCAGTTATGTTTACACTTACAAAGCAATTTATTCCGTTTAACGATAAGCTTTTTTTGGTTAAAAAAATAATCAAAGAAGAGCACGGACCTATTATTGATGTCTGGAAAGATCATTTAGGAGCCGATACTGTCTTACGGAAAGAAGGTTTGCTTTATTTTCTACAAACAGTTGAAGAAGCAGAAATAATTTCGTAAATTAAAATAAAAGATATGTCGAAGTTACAACCATTGAATGGTTATTTAATTCTCCGTCCTGTAGAAGAGGAGGAGCAAATGTACGGTAATATTGTCATTCCTGATTTAGGTAAAGAAAAGCCTGAGATGGGTGAAGTAGTTGCTACATCTAGCACCTATAACTTTAACTCAGATAAATTTGTAGAGTCAAATCTACAAGTAGGAGATAAAGTTCTTATCCCTAAGTTAGGATCACTACGAATAACAGTAGAAGGAGATGAATATTTTATTACAAAAGAACAAGACGTGTACTCAAAATTAGTATAAAATGACAACAACAGTATTTGGAACTGAATTAAAAAATAAACTACTAGCTGGAATTAAAAAATTAAACCAGTCAGTAAGTTCTACATTAGGTCCTGGTGGCCGTACGGTATTAATTAAAGAGCAATCCGGTGAAGTAAAAGTAACCAAAGACGGTGTTACGGTAGCTCGCTCTTTTCATGAGCTCGAAGATCAAGTTGAGGACCTTGGTGCCCAGCTCGTAAAGCAAGTATCCATTAAATCTGCTAACGAAGCAGGAGATGGTACTACAACTTCGACACTTCTCGCTACTACTATGGTAGAAGAAGGATTAAAGCTTATTAATCAAGGATCAAATCCCGTAGAAGTAAAGAAGGCAATTGACATCTACGTTAAGCAAGTTATAGATAATCTAAAGAGTATCTCTAAAGACGTATCCTCTCAGGATCAGATCCAGCAAGTAGCTTCCATTTCTGCCAACAATGATACTGAAGTAGGTAATTTAATCTCTACAGCTATTGAAAAAGTAGGGCGAGAAGGTATCGTTACTATAGAAGAATCAAAGACCGGAGAAACTACTTTGGAGATTGTAGAAGGTATGCAGTTTGATAGAGGTTATAAGTCCCCGTACTTTGTAACTAATAATACAACCATGCAGGCCGTCCTAAATGAACCTTATATTCTTATTTACGACGGACGTATTACTAAAGCTGCAGATATCTTAAATGCATTAAGTAAAGCAAACTCAGACCAGAAGCCTTTACTTATTGTTGCCGAAGACGTAGAAGATGAAGCCCTAGCTACTTTGATAGTAAACAAAATGCGCGGGATAGTTTCTGTTGTAGCAGTAAAAGCTCCAGACTTTGGTGAACGCCGTACTTTAATTCTAGAGGACTTAGCAATCTTAACTGGCGGTCAAGTTATTTCTAAGAACAAAGGACATAAGTTAGAAAAACTAACTCCTGTTCAGCTTGCTGAATTTTTCGGAGTAGCCCGTACAGTCACTGTAGCTAAGGAGGCTACAACCGTAGTTGACGGTAAAGGTACAGAAGAGGCTATAACATTGAGGGCTGAAGAGATTAAAGATCAAATCGAAAAAGCTACATCTTTCTATGAGAAAGAAAAGCTGCAGGAGAGACTAGGCAAATTAGTTGGCGGAGTAGCTATCATTTCTGTAGGAGGTAATTCTGATATTGAGATTAAAGAGAAAAAAGATAGAGTAGAAGATGCTTTATTTGCTACAAAAGCTGCCCTTATTGAAGGAGTTGTACCTGGTGGTGGCCTTGCTTTAATTACAGCATTCGAAAGTATTGAGCTACCTCTAACATCAAGCGATGAGCAAAAAGGCTGGGATATTGTTAGAAGAGCTTGTCATGCTCCATTCAAAGCAATTTTGACAAACTGTGGTATCGAAGATCACTATCGTATCTTGAGTCAGATTAAAAACTACGAAACTGAAGAATCAGCACATACATACGATGCTAAGAATCAAAAAGTAGTAGAAGCTACTGAAGCAGGTTTACTAGATCCAGCCAAGGTAACTCGTACGGCTCTCGAAAATGCTGCTTCCGTAGCAGGAACTATATTAACAACAGAATCAGTAATTTTTGAAAAGAAAGACGATAAAAAGAAAGATGAAGATTCTGCCGGAATGTACTAATAGTCGCTTCTTTTTCTAGAATTCCTATTTATTGACGAGTGTTTGAATAGTGATCTAGATAATTTAAATTTAAGGTATGCGAGTTGTTCTCATAAGTGATACACATACTAGACATAAGCATTTGACTTCAAAAGGAATGGGAAACCTTCTTCAAGAAGGTGATCTGCTCATACATGCAGGAGACTTTAGTAGTGTAGGACAAAAAGGAGAAGTTGAAAGTTTCGTTAAATGGTTAGATCAACAATCCAAAAACTACACCTACGGAGCTATTTTTATAGCAGGTAACCACGATAGGTCTTTTGATCCAAAATATTTTAGAGAGTATGAAGATTCCGATTTATGGGGCGATTTCTCGCACCTTGAAAAGCCCACGTGGGTTCGCAATATTTTATCTGATCTTAAACCTGGCAGGTCTAATGTTACTTATCTGGAGAACCAAGACATAGTTGTTAATGACCTTAAGATATGGGGATCTCCAGTAACTCCTTGGTTTTACGGAGAGAAATGGGCTTTTAATAAACAAAGAGGGGCTGACATAAAAGAGGTTTGGGATAAAATCCCTTCCGATA
>Ga0315906_10008153_pt1 | contig 12588 bp, 30 predicted proteins | sample LakEriMetagenome_4_FD_203526 | JGI IMG/M metagenome (GOLD analysis project Ga0315906, IMG submission 203526) | Freshwater fungal communities from buoy surface, Lake Erie, Ohio, United States - Buoy 2 MA122 | ecosystem: Environmental > Aquatic > Freshwater > Lake > Lake biofilm | place: USA...
ACTGATTCAGTCAATCCTTGAATTACAAGAGTGCCTACAAGAACAATACAAAGAAGGACACCTAACGAAAGTTAGTAACCTTTGGGAACTACAAAGAGAGCGAGCAGAGAGGCTCAAGTATGGAAATTATTACACCAGGCCACATAGTCGAAGAACTACAAAGGCTGACCAGGGAGATGGACAAGGGAGCTAACGCTCTCTACGATGCCGAATGTAAGTTGGCTGATGCTGAGGCCGCTTATGACCGAGCTGTTTCTTTGGCTTTCATAAATAACTCAGGAACTGTTGCCGACAGGCAGGCTGTGGCTAAGTTGCAGTCGGTAGATGAAAAGCTCAAGGCTGACCTTGCTAGGGCTGAATACAACAGGGTAAAGACCAAGATGAGAGCCTTGTCAGACCAAGCAACCATGATGGCTGTAATTAGCAAGAATGTCGAATTACAGTGGAGAAACGCCTAGCTGGTAGCCTTATCGGGTGATAGCCGAATCCTGCTCCTGTGGGGCCAAAATAAAGACTGATGATGCTCAGGCAATCAAACTTGTCCGAGAATGGCGGCGTAAGCATACCTGTATAACCGACAACACCGACAACTCCGACATAATTGAAGCTGTCAATGGTGGAATGTCAGAAACAACAATCGCTTTAGGATTCCAACCTGGTGAGATGCCAGCCAAGATTTATGACCCGTTCGATGACTAAGAAACAGTTTCAGAAATACCTAGAGCGCGACTTAGGTTGCTGGCATTGTGGCACTCAAGGTGATGACCTGATACCTCACCACAGACAGAATCGTGGCATGGGTGGCAGTTCGGTCAGAGATGTGCCAAGCAACATTATCCCCCTATGCTCTGAGGCTAATTTATTACTTGAGAGTAATGCTGCCTTTGCCGAGCTAGGTCGAAAATTCGGTTGGAAACTCAGGAACCACGAAACGCCGACAGAAGTACCTATCTTCGGTCATGGTGGCTGGTGGCTACTAAATGACGACTTTACAAAAGATTTACTCGAAAGTGACCCAGAATACTTTTAGAGTGCTATGGTAAATCTATAACTGAATAAAAAGATGCCCCCTAGAAGGCTAACTCCTAGAGGGCGTTGATAACCAACAATCAGACTGTTGGCATCGCTACTAAGTATAGTGTGCCAACCCAAAATGGAAGGCACATTTAGTATTATGAGTGGCGTTTACAAAATCTATCGGCATGATTCACAGCCGTTCGCGCAAGTCCCAAACAGCGCTATAAGGGACCCTGAAATAAGCCCTAACGCATTTAGGTTGCTTGCTTACCTGATGAGCCACAAAGAGGGCTACGAGCTTACCTATGGCCAGATAGAGCGCCAGACGACTCTAGGCAGGTATGCCATCAATGAGGCCATCAAGATACTTGCTAATAAAGGCTGGCTAAAGACCGAAAGAACTAAGAAAGATAATGGCCAATTCGGTCCAACCTCTTTCCACATTCTCAATCCAGATGCCAATGATTCCGTAGCGGATGACTCCAGCGCGGGTGATTCCACTATGGAACAGCCAACGGACATTAAGAATACTAATTACTTAGAGAAGACTAAAGATAAAGAAAAACACTTAAAGGCTTTTGATGAATTTTGGAATCTTTATCCCAAGAAAATAGCCAAAGCAGATGCTCTGAGAGCCTGGAACAAAGCAGTCAAAAGAAGAACCGCTGATGAGTTATTGGCTTTTACCAAAGCTTACGCAGAAGGTAAACTTCCCGACACAACCTACATTCCCTACCCAGCCTCTTGGCTAAACAAGGAACTTTATGAGAGTGTTGAAGTCGAAACAGCAAAGCCTTTGGCAAAACCTATCTTTGGGAGAATCAAATGACTCACTTTGAGCAATCAGTAATCGGTGCAATCCTGCTGACTAACGGCAAGGCGCTAGAAAACCTAACGCTTACACCAGCAGACTTTGATGACCTACAAAACGAGCGCATCTACAAAATTATGCTGGAGATGAAGTCGAACCGCCAGCCGATTGATGTAATGACAGTTGGCGCAGCACTGCCGAAGCTTGCCAGCTACCTTCACGATGTAGTCACAGCAACTCCAACAGCAGCTTCGGTTAGCTTTTACGCAAACAAGGTAATCGAAGAAGCAACACGCAGAAGGCTTGCTCAGGCTGGAACAATGATTCACAGCAAAGCGCAACACGAGGACTTGGCTTCGGTTTTTGACACAGCCAAAAAAGAAATTGACAACCTGATTGACAGAAACTCTGCCGTCAAGCCAACCTATGTTGCTGACGAACTTCTGCCATACATGGATGAGCTAGACAAACCAAAGACCTACCCAGTAAGTCCTTGGCCATCACTAAACGAAATCATCTCTGGCTTTAGACCAGGTGCGCTTTACATCATCGGTGCAAGACCAGGTGTAGGTAAAACTATTGTCGGTTTACAGATTGCTTGGGAACTATCCAAGACTGGCCCTGTATCTTTTCACAGCCTTGAGATGGGTCGCAACGAGCTTTACAACAGAATCATTGCTAGCGAAGCTCAGGTCTACATCGGCAACATTGAGAAGGGAACACTCAAGGAACACGACTGGCTAAAGATTGCTAATGTGCGAACAAAGATTCAGTCGCACCAGCTAGCGATACACGACAAGTCAGGACAAACTCTTTTACAGATTCGTGCGCTCGCAAACAGCGTCAAAGGAACAGGCGACCTAAAAGCTATTGTCGTTGACTACCTTGGTTTGATTCAAGACACCGAGAAGGGCCGAAAGAGATACGAAATGATTACAGACATTTCAATCGGACTAAAGAACCTAGCAAGGGACCTAAATGTTCCAGTCATCGCGCTAGCTCAGCTCAACCGAGGACCAGAGCAACGCAAAGACTCTGAGCCTGACATGGCTGACCTAAGAGATTCAGGTGGCATTGAGCAGGACGCAGATGCTGTTATCTTGCTTCACAGAGTTTCGATTGCCGAAGACCAGTTTGAGTGGCAAAAGAGCTGGATGGTAATGAAGGTCGCTAAAAACAGGCATGGCGCTCTCGGTCAAGTAGGACTCAAGTTCGAGGGCCACCTGTCCAGAGTCGTTGAAGGCTAAGATTATGGAGTGGATGAGAATGTCGCTTTGTGCTGTCGTTGCGGCACGACATGGAAGGTCAATACGCAGAAACGCAAGCGTAAAGACCTCAAGTGTCAATCCTGTCGGATGCACCGAGCCTTGGTCATCAAGTATGGCTCTGAGAAGTGCATACCTTGGCAGGGCGACTTCGACAAAGAAACGCTCACCATCCCGCTATTTGACGGCAAGCCAGTCTTGCCTGGCATTAGGTCTTGTGGACACCTTGACTGCACCAATCCCAACCATGTCATAGGTAACCACTAGAGTAAAACAACAAATCGAAAGGAAAAAGAGATGGCAATAATCAAAGTAAAGGGAACTATCAACCGAGTCTTCTATGAGGGCAAAGGTCTTGAGGTTGTCGAAGCTTACGAAACAAAAACAGGCGACACAATCCAGAAGCGCTACACAGTTTGGCTAAAACAGCCAACCACTCTGGACATTGGTGACACAGTTCAGGTCGAAGGGCTATACAGCTCCGAGATTGATAACTGGACCAACAAAGAAGGCGAAGCAAAGCAGTCCATCAAGGTAAGCATCAATAACCCATTGGTACTCCCAGCAGAGCCTCTACAAATTATCAAGGGCATCTTCGAGCCAACTCACTCGGAGCCAAGTCCGTTTTGAAAAATCTCCGTTGGCTAGTCCCAGCTATCACCGCTGGCATACTAATAAACCTATCGCTACATGAAACGAGCGTTCTTGATGGTTTGGGACTAGCTTTCGGTATCTTCTATGCTTGGGCTGCGATAATGGGAGCATGGGATTTGTATGGCAGAGGTAAGCCTTAGCGTTTCTGGCGACCCTGCTAGCCAAGGCTCTCATGCAATCATGCAAGGCCGAATCGTTCAAGTAAATAGTTCCAAGCACAAGGCATGGCGTAAAGCCATAGTCCAAGAGGCAATCGCCACTTTACCAGGCGACTGGGTTCCAATAGATGAGCCATGTGAGCTTATAGTCAATTTCTACATGCCAAAGCCAAAGTCAGTGACTCGGTTGCTGCCAAGCGTTTCCCCAGACCTAGACAAGCTAATACGAGCCGTTGGCGACTCACTGACAGACTCAGGCATCCTTGTTGACGATAGCCGCATAGTTCGCATCTCAGCTCGTAAGCTGTACGCTCAAGGCATTGAGCCAGGGGCCAGCATTGTCGTCAAAACACTCGATTAGCGCGACACGCCGAAAAAGGCAAAAAAACAAAATTATTGACTAAAATTCTAAAAAACTGCTATTCTCTAATTACAGCCAAAAGGTTGTCACCGAAGGGATACAAGAATGACAGAAACAGAATTAGCAGAGAGAATCATTGACGAGGCTCAGCGTTGGACTGAAAGACAGTTCACAATGACCTCAGCAGTTCCTGGCACAGACATAGCTTCGGAGCATGAGGCTAAAGCAAGAATCGAACTAATCCAACACATCAAGCAAACCTACAAAGAAATGAGAGAAAATGCCTAACTACAATCCAGAGCCACTTGAGTTCGCAGTCAAGGACTTCCAGCCACACCAGTACAACTTCGGTGTTGCTAAGTCAGACGGAATCTACATGGGCAGGATGCTTATGAAGAACGAAGTGCTAAGCCTTATCAATGCCGCGTACCCAGTTCCAACCAAAGCAATCGCCAGAATCATTGAGATTGTCGAGAACATCGAAATCTATGTCGAACCTGAATACAACATCTCATCCAGATAGTCATGAACGCTATTTACAGAGAGGGATTTAGGGCTGGGCAAAGAAATCAGCGCGAAGACATCTTGGACTTTATTAGAATCCACGCCGAGCAGGGTGTAGAGATTACAGTCGAAGACATCGCTGATGAAATCAAAGGACAATACAAAAGAGAAATGGAAGCAACACTTATAGAGATGAGGGAAACATGGGGCCAAAAGAGATAAAGAACTTTGACGCAATAGTTCTTAGATACTTTGACGAGAACGCAAAGCTATTGCTATCAAAGCACAAGGACTACGGACCAACCAACATTAGCCACGCACCTGGTGGGCCTATCAATGGCCTACGAGTCAGGATGCACGACAAGCTGGCAAGAATCAATCACCTAACTGATTCGGGTAACGCACCTGAGCATGAGGCATTGAGGGATTCTTTTATTGACCTTGCAAACTACGCAATTATCGGTTTGCTGGTCCTAGACGGAGAGTGGCCTGACAAATGATTGGATGGCGACCTAACCGCGATGAACGGCGAGCGCGGAAACTGACTATGGCTTTTGGCAGAGGGTTTGCCAAGGGCTACGAGCAAGGTGCAAAAGAAATGGCTGATTACCTGACTGAGCAGATTATCTATTCACTCAATCAGGATGCAGTCCTAAGAACCGCAGTAGATGTTGACACACTCGAAAGAGTAGTAGAAATTATCGAGGCGGTGAGGGACATTGGGAAAGCATAAAGCCACTAGGCAACCAATAAACTGGCGAATCATGCGAGTTCACTGGGCTTACAAAACCCTAAGATTCAGAAGAATGATTAGGACACTAATTTACAAAGCGGTCAAATAAACCTATTTGGCTCTAAGCTTGATATAACAAACCGAGAGGGGCAGAAATGCTAGAGGGAATGGAACCACACACAAAGAAACAATCCTGCAAAGTCAGGACAGTTCTTGAATCGCTAGAAGCTAAGGATAAAGAAATACTTATCAAGGCTTTAGCAGATGTTCAATGGACAGCAACCGCATTAGCAAGGGAACTAACAAGTAGAGGCATCGCAATCAGCGAGAAGCCGATAATGGCTCACAAACGAAAAGGATGCTCTTGTGCTAGATGACTTACAGCCAGCAAGTAAGGTAACACCACCTAAAGAGTGGCGAGCCGCAGTCGAGTTTGATGGAACTAATGGCCTAGCCACCACCCCACCAACCACAGGTCAACAGCCTAACTTTGACGAGTTCTTAGTCGAGCAGGGTTTTGACCCAGCCAAGATTGAGATTTACGGACCAATCCGCACTAGCCGTTGGCAACAGCGTGAAGGTGGAGATTGGCTTGTAAGTTGGCGTTTTAACTTCAGAACACGCTCTGAAGTCGAACTAGACCTGCCAACACTTTACGCTCAGGCAAAAAAGACTAAGTTGCCAGTAAGTAAAAAAACAGAAGAAGGCAAAGCCTTTGTCATCGTTCCAGCAGACTTTCAAGTCGGTAAGACAGGCTCACGCGGAAACACTCAAGACCTAATCGAAAGAGTCTTTGCAAGCTACCAACGCATAGAAGAAAAACTTAAGAGGGGGGGGTATGAGAAGGTCATTATTCTAGACGCTGGCGATGTTATCGAGTCGGTGCAGAACGCATCTCAGTTTGCCCAGCTTGAATCCAACGACCTTTCTCCGATGCAACAGGTTGACGCAGCGGCATCTCTCTTATGGGACTTAGTAAAATTGGCTCACAAGTACGCGCCAGTAACTTATGCTTCGGTTGGCTCCAACCACTGTCAGTTTCGGTTCAACGGCCAGAATGTTGGTAAGCCTGGACTCGATGACTGGGGAATCGTAATCCTGCAACAGCTTCGCCGACTAAGCACCGAACTAGGTATGGATGTCACTTACCTAATCCCAGACCCTTATGATGAATCACTTGCATTTGATGTATTCGATGACGAGTTTCACATCCTTGCTTTGGCTCATGGTCATCAGGCCAAACGACCAAACAGCATGGAACAGTGGCTTCAGAAGCAAACATTCGGTCAGGGACCAGTTTCGGCTTTTACAACCTTTGTCAGCGGTCACTTCCACCATCTTCGGGTAGAGGAATGGGGACAGGCACACAACGGCGGTTCACGCTACTGGATTCAGGCAAGCACAATGGATAATGGCTCTGATTGGTTTAGGCTTCGGTCAGGGACTGACAGCACAACAGGAATTGTTTGCTTTGAGCTTGAGCGCGATGTGCATTACCAAGGCACTGTCTATAAGCTGTAAGAAGTAAGAAAGGGAAAAATGTTTACTTATTCGGCAACAGCTCCAGACGGCAAGGTCTATATCAGAAAATCTAGTAGACCACTAACTTTTGGGATTGCACATAAATCAGGTAGCTCCTGGATTATAAATAGCTTTAGCTACGGCACAAAAGCGAGTGCTGAAAAGAGGATGAACTCACTTCAAAAGTTTTACGGTGGCGAGTGGGTAATTGTAAAGTCAGAGCTACAGCAGAATGATTAGTAGCCCTAAGCAGTATGTCATCGAACCAATAACAAGCAAGATGGCAAACGAGCTGACAGTCGCCAATCACTATCTACATCGCAAGGCTTCAACAATGTATGCCTTCGGTTTGTTTGATGGCATGAAGTTGGTTGGAACTATCATCTATGGCAAGCCAGCATCTCCCTCTCTTTGCGTGGGTATAGCTGGTAAAGAGGAAAGCAAGTCAGTAATTGAACTAACTCGGTTGTGGATAAAAGATGACACCCCTAAGAATACTGAGTCTTACCTAATTGCTTCTACCCTAAAGATGTTGCCACCCGAGCATGACATTATCGTTTCTTACGCTGAGATAGGGGCTGGTCACACTGGCGTTGTTTACCAAGCAACAAACTGGATTTACACAGGACTTTCAGATAGGCATGTTGAATGGCGATTGGATGGCCAGTCAAATCAACACTCAAGACATTTGTTTGATGAGCATGGTGGAATCGAAGGTGCAAAAAAGTTCTATGGCAATAGGCTTGAGAAACATGAGCGAGGTCGCAAGCATCGTTACATTTTTTTTACAGGTAATAAAACAAGAAAGAAGGAACTGATGCGAAAGCTAAAGTATGAAATAAAGCCCTACCCGAAATTGGCAGAATAGAGAAAACAAATGCCAATCTATGACTACAAGTGCAACACCTGTGACCTAAAGATGACACTGATAAGAAAGATAAGCGAACCCACTCCGACTCCGTTGTGCGCTAATTGCGTAAAGGACCTAGTAAGGGTTTATGACTCACCTGGACTCAGTTTCAAAGGCACAGGTTGGGCTGGCAAAGAAAATAAAAAATGAGGGGGGGGTATGCTCAAAGCATGTCCTACAAGAAGTCAAAAAAAATCGGGGGGCCGTTGTGCCTAAGATGCCTTGCTTAGTTTGCAAAAAACTAACAGACGGAAACTCAAGATGTGATGCCCACCAGAAAATGTGGGATGACCAAGCCGATGCCAAACGGCGAGCGCGAAAGCAAGCTACTGGCCAATACTCTGGTGACTACAAGGCAAGAGCAAGGATGGTCCGAGAGAACGCCTTTGTCTGCCATCTCTGCAACGAAGGCCCAAGACTCAATGACCCTTGGCAAGCAGACCACATCAATCCTGGCGACCCTTATAGCCCACTAGCCGCAGCTCATCGGTCCTGTAATGCCAGACGAGGCAACAAGCCAATCAAAGATTCGGTTAAAGACTAAAGCAAAATTCGGTCAGGATTCGGTTGGAAAAATTCTGAGGATTCGGTTGAAAAATTCGGTCAGATTCGGTTAAACAAATTCTGACAGACAGGGCCTAAAAGTCTGTCGAACACTTGTTTCGAACATTTGTTCGAACGACCTTGCGCGTTTTTTCGAAAATCTGTTCGAAGGGCCGAAAGCCTGCCACCGATAGAGGCAACCCGAAACCGCGACAGATTGAAGCGCCGAAACACACACACCGCGACAGGGTGAGAGCTTGCCACGCAATCACACACACAAACAGACCGACAACACCGACAGGCAACCCGCGACCAATCCGCGACACGCTCGAAGCAAAAACCCGCGCTCTATCTTTGACAGACCTAGACAGCCACGCCCGCCACGCTAGACATATAAAGAGGTAAGAGCGCCCGCGACAGGCCAAACCCCGCGACAGGCCTAAACAGGGCAAAAACACCCGCGACACGCCGAAGACAAAAAAAGGCAAAAAAACTTGAAAAAATCTAAAAATTGTGCTATTTTCATTACATAGCCAAACAGGCTACAAAGGGAAAGGGCAAGACAAATGGAAAAGGCAATCGAGATTCTACAAAGCGAAGCACTAATGCTAGAAGTTGAATATGACATCAAAAGCGAAGAATTACGGCTGGCAAGAAAGTATGGAAAGAAAAGCGAAATTGAAGAACGCTACAACTACACAGAACTAATCTGGGCAAAGCTTTCAACAGTTGTAAAGCTAATCAAAAAACTAGAAGCGGAAAGGGTGGAGGCTTAGGCCTCCCCCGAAAGGGAAAGGGAAACACAATGGATATCAAGAAAATTATTGAAATCGGCGAGGCAGACCTTGAGTTGCTTCTAATGGCGTACAACTTTCACAGCGGCACAGTTAGAGACGCGCAAAAATACAACAAAGGAAAAAACCAAATACTAATCTCTAGCTCACTTATGGACCAAGCTTGGGCAGCTCATCAGGCACTAGCAAAATTTATTCTAAAAATCAAAGAAGAGGCGGGCAACTAATGACAGAGCAAACCGCAAAAATAATAAACGGATTACTTGGAAAGCTAGTTTTTGTTTTGGCAATCGCTAGCGCCTTAGTACTCTCGCCGATAATCGCGGCAGGGATTGAACTACTAGGAAAGGGCTAGACAATGTTTGAGTGTGGTATGGCAGGGTGTTTTAACATTGCCAAATATGAAGCAAGGTTTGAGGCAGACGGAGAGCCAGAAATTTTTGATATCTGCCAGAGTTGCGCGGATTACTGGAAACGACACCTAGAGGAAAGACCAACAATAACCAGACACAAAAACAAAGAAAGGGAACTAGCAAAATGATTAGCTGCGGAATGGCAGGGTGCGAAGATAGCGCAGAATTTGAGATTAGCGGCCAATGGCAACTTAGCGGAAAGATTGACACTTTTCTAATCTGCGAAAGCTGCGGCAACTATTGGGCGACAGCAAAAAACAACCCTTGGAAAATTACGCTTACGAAACTAAACAACAACGAAAGGGAACTAACAAAATGACAACACAAACAGCGGCAGAAAAAAGACAAGACCGCACAATCGCACTTGATATCTTGGAGAGTGTCCGCGAAGAAATCACAAGCGGGAACGCGCTCTTACTGATAAACGCCGAACTAGGGAAAGGCTCAACGGATTACTTTCGCGCCCTGCTCACTTACACAAACAAAGACGGGCGGACAGACTCCGCGCATCTAACTTGGGCAATCTCTAAACTATTTGGCTACACCTTGAAAGATAGAAATGGCTTTTGGTGTCTAGCGATAGGCGGCGGCGGATTCTCTAAGTCTGACGAAATCGCTCGAAGCCTAGCGAACCATTACCAAATTGACCGCGTTAGATATGAGCGAAGCTAAACAACAACACAAAAACAAGAAAGGGAAAAAACAAATGGGAAACCGAAGCAACATAGTCATTAGAGAAACAGCAAGCCAAACAGACAACCTAGTTATCTTGTATGGACATTGGGCGGGAGATGACAACCTAACCGCCGTTAGAAATGTGTTAGAGAAAACGGACAGGATAGGCGACAGCATATATCTAACCGCGCAAATCTTTCACGAGTTTACGAAGTTAGGCGGATACGATGGCGGCCTAGGTTATGGCTTATGGGTTGGAGATATGGACACGATAGACGAAACAGACAACCCTGCCGTAATTGTAAACGCTGATACTGGCGCGATAACTTACAAGGGCGAAACATACAAAAGAGCAACACAACACTTACTAACAAACAACTAAACAACAAACAGAAAAGGGAAAAACAAAATGGCTGAACTAATCCTTATGGGATTTGGAACTAAAGATATAACGATTGACCTAACAGGGAAAACACCAGACCAAGCAATCGCCGAAGCAATCGAACAAGTAAACGACAAAGAGAAAAGGGATAAAGGGAAATGAACAACAAAGACACACACGAACTAATCGAGATACTGGAAGCGCTAGAGGAATTTATTGCTAGACGCGGACACGATGAAACACACGAAAGCGAACACGCCAAGGAAAGAAACAGCGGGACAATGTACAACACGCGAAAACTAGCCGACACTTTTTTAGAGCTAGAGCGCGATGGATACAGCGCCCTAGGCTTTAGCCTTGTTGTTGATTTGATAAACCGCGATTGTGTCGAGAGGGTGGGCAACTAATGACAACAGACACAAAGGAAACAGCCGCCGTCTATTCTGTTTGGGTAGCAGGCGGAGAGATAAACAGCTACTACCTAACACGCGAAGCCGCCGAAAGAGTAGCGAAGGCGTGGAGAAACTGGGGATACACTGACGCCGCAATAAGGCTAGAAAAGAAACACAATCTAACAAACGAAAAGGGAGAAGAAAACTAATGGGAGCAATGAAAAGAGAACTAGAAAGATTGGCGGATATTGTCATTTACGGAAATGTAGAAACAATAGAACGCGAATTTACAAAGGTTGAGCAGCTAGGCGGAAGCCTTGCGATACTCGCGCAAGCGATAGAAATGTCTCGCCTTATTGTGCCGTTGTGTGAGTGTGGCGCTGATTATTATGAGTGGCTAGAACACACACACCAGACATACATACAAGACACAAACAAAGAGAGCGAGGGCGCGACAGTATGAGCGAACTATGGACAGTACAAAGACCCGCCACAATTTGGCTAACAGTAAAAGTCAAAGCGGAAACACTAGAAGAAGCGCTAAAGCTAGCAGATGTTGAATTTAGCAATGGCGAATATAAAGAAGATGATTTTGGATTTTCTATTGACGAAGAAAAATTCTGGGCAATAGATGAATACAAAAATGTTTTTACTGAAGATACAAAGCAGGGAACCAATGCCTAACGCAAAAAGAACCCGCGCAATAATGGCCGCGCAAAAAGTAGCGGCGGGATTGGTAAGAGTAAAGACAGACCCGCAACCAACACCCGAAGCACCGAAGCTAACAGCGGAACAAAGAAAAGAAATGTACGCGCCAAAATCCGCGCTAGCAATTATTCCGAAGCGCCCGCCAATGCCAATTAGAGCGGCAAAGACAACCGCAAAGACGGGCGGCGTGTTGCTTGGTATGCTCACCGCGATAACGGCGGGGATACTGATTGGAGAAACAAAGAAAGGCATACGAAGCTAGACACACACGCAACAAAGAGAACCCGCTGGGCTAAGGCTTGGCGGGTTTCTTTGTACCCTGGCAGGGCAGGGGCAGGGCAGGCCCTAGTCGAACCAAAGACAGACAGACAAGCAAGGCAGGAAAGACAGACAACCGCCACGCCTAGCAGATACGGCAAGCAAGGCAACAAGACGCGAAAAGAAAAAGGAAACACCAAAGACAAAGAGCGACAGGGCAGGCCACGCCCTAGCCACTAGCCACGCCCTAGACCTGCCAAGCCTGCTAGAGCTAGGCCCTAGCAACCCTTGAAGATAGGCCAATAACCTAGAAGACGCTAGAAGGCTTGTAGAAGCCACCAAAAAAGCAACCTAGGGAATCACTAGGGCGTTGTTCTGGCGGGCCTTGTACGGGCCACACACGCCCGCAAACCTAACCAAAACAGCCTTACCCCCTAGGCATAGGGTACGGGGTGGGGCAAATCCTAGCCAGCACTCGGCCACCGACAC
>Ga0315906_10008154_pt1 | contig 12588 bp, 10 predicted proteins | sample LakEriMetagenome_4_FD_203526 | JGI IMG/M metagenome (GOLD analysis project Ga0315906, IMG submission 203526) | Freshwater fungal communities from buoy surface, Lake Erie, Ohio, United States - Buoy 2 MA122 | ecosystem: Environmental > Aquatic > Freshwater > Lake > Lake biofilm | place: USA...
AGACTGACGTCGCGCCGCGCGTCGGAATCGGTCGTGTTCAGCGAGACATCGCACGCCGCGAGAAACGACATGCGTCGATCGAGATTCCGCTTTGGAAACGCCGACGCGAGGTCGAACATCCCGAGATCGACGCGTTCCGCGGCGCCCGTCGCACGTCGCGCTCCGGGAGGTGCGAGCGTCGGCTCGGAAGCGGTGCCCGCGGTCGTGCCGCGCTCCGCATCACCGCCACCCGTCGCACAACCTCCGATCATGCCTCCGACAAGCGCCGCGCTACCGATGAGCAGCACGCCCGCGGCAATCGCCGACAGATTAGTTCGCCGCGGCATCGGAGCTTCCCTTCGCTCGGTACTGCCCGCGACCGACCTTCTCGACTCCACCATCGATGATCAACTTTCGCAGCGTCGCGTTGGTCGAGACGATGAAGCTCTGCGAACACTCCCGACCCATGTCGGCGGCGATCGTCTCGGCGAGCGCGCCCGGTGCATGAATGCCGGGATGGGCGTGCAGATAGGCGAGGAGCCGCGCGCCGAGCGTGGGCGCGCCCTTGCGCTCGCGACGGGGAGCGCGCGTCCCACCGGCGGCGCGGGCATCACGTGCGCGTCCGACGCGACCCGTTGACGAGGCTCCCGACGAGGCTCCCTCCGATGCAGGGACACCGAGCTCCGCCATCCGCGCCTCGACCTCGTTGAGCGCCTTCTGCTGGGCGGCGAGCGACTTGTTCAGGGCGGCGAGCGACTTGCGCAGCTCCGCGGCGCGACGCTCGAGCTTGGGAAGTTCGGAGCGACGCCGCGCAAGTTCGCGGGCGAGGACTTCGGTGGGGAGATCCGCCAGCGAATGCCCCGACTTCGGCGCCGGCGCGGCGGATGCGCGACCTCGACGGGCAGCGACGGACTTCCTCTTTCGAGCGGACTTCCCCGGACGGGAACCATTGGAACGGACCTTCTTCGCCATATTTCAAATGTAACAGTTTCGAATGGGCACGGTTTCGCGGCTTGCGCATTCCGCACGCATCGCGCACACTCCGCGGCATGACGAACGGAATCCCGCGCCGCACCTTCCTCGGGCTTGTTCCCGCAGTCCTCGCCGCACCGTCGATCCTCGGATGCAGCGGTACGCCGCGCGCGTCGGAGGAGAAGCGCCCGCTCGTCGCGCTCGACGGCGCGCCGCGCGTCGCCGTGATCGGCTGCGGCGGACGTGGAGCCGACAACCTGGGCGATCTCCTCGGCGCGGGCGCCTCGATTGTTGCGCTCTGCGATGTCGATCAGAACATGCTCGACGCAGGAGTCGCGAAGGTTGCGGCCGCACGTCCGAACGATCCCCTACCGCGCACCTTCCGCGATCTGCGCGAACTGTTCGCGCGGCGCGCCGAACTCGGGCTCGAGGGCGTGCTCGTGTCGACGCCCGACCACACGCACGCGTTCGCGACCGCGCTCGCCCTGCGCGCGGGTCTCGCCGCCTACTGCGAGAAGCCGCTCACGCACACGCTCGAGGAGTCGAAGCGCCTGCTCGAACTTGCGCGCGCGGCGCGCGTGCCCACGCAGATGGGTACGCAGATCCACGCCACCGAGAACTACCGCCGCGTGGTCGAGTTGATCCGCGCCGGCGCGATCGGACGCGTCACCAGCTGCGACTGCTGGGTGAACAAGGGATGGTGCTGCGGGCCGACGGGGCCGGTCGCGGAGCCGCCGGCGTCGCTCGACTACGACCTCTGGCTCGGACCCTCGCAGCAGGCGCCGTACATCGCGAACCTGCACCCGGCCAACTGGAGGAAGTACTGGGATTACGGCACCGGCACGCTCGGCGACATGGGCTGCCACATGCTCGATCTGCCGGTGTGGGCGCTCGGGCTCGACCGCGCGCGGCTCGGCACGGTCGAGGTCTTCGCAACCTGCGATCGCATCGATCGCGTCGCGTGCCCCGAGTGGACCGAGGCCTCGTGGGCGATCCCGACCACGCTCGACGGCGCGCGCACCGATCCGCTGGTGCTCCGCTGGTTCGACAATGGCCGCATGTCGCCGACCGCGCAGGAGCTCGGCGGCAAGAACCGCCAGGATTACCACGGCCGGTTCAACATGGTGTTCCAAGGCACGAAGGGATTCCTCTTCGCCAACTACGGCGAGTACATGATCGTGCCGGGGGCGCTTGCGAGCGAGCCGAAGCCGATGGTCGAGCCGATCCTCGCCTCTCCCGGACATCACCGCGAGTGGCTCGACGCGATCCGCGACTGGCGAAAGGGCGTGGCGGGCGCCGAAGATGCACCGCTCTGCGCCTTTGAGCGCGCGACGGTGCTGAATGAAATCGTGCTCTCCGGCACGGTTGCCGGGCGCGCCGGAAGATCGCTCCGGTACGATTTTCGCACGCAGTGCTTCGAGGGCGGCTGCCCGATCCCCCACTGGCGTCCGGAGCCCCGTGCGGGCTGGAGCCTGTCCGACCGGGATCTTGACGCCGTCCTCAAGGGCTGACCATTTCGGCGACGACGCAGCAGATGACGTCTCCACGCATGGCACGCTTCCTCGCTCCGCTCCTCGCTGCGCTCGTCGCGGCGATCGGGGTGTCCGCGCCGGTGCTCGGAGCGATCGATGCGCACGCGCAGAAGCGCGCATCTGCGGCGGACGCGGTGAAGACGTCCTGTTGTGGAGATGACTGCCGATGCGGCACGACTTGCCCCTGCGTCGAGCGCGATACTGGAGATGAGCCGGCGACTCCGACGCTAGCCCCGGTCGAATCACGCGGCGTGCGCGCGCTCTGCCTCGCTGCTCCCGCACGCCCCGCTGCACTCGACATTGTGGCGCCGGCATCGCCGCGCCGCGGGCTCTCGGCTGTCGACGACAACGCATCGGCGCGACCGGCCGGCCGCGAACTCCTCGCACGTGTCTCGAAGTGGACGACCTAAACGTCGCGGATTGATCCGCGCGTATTTGTCGATTTTCCACCACTTTGAACACAGATGAGGTCTCTCATGGTTTCCACGCATTCCCTGGCCCCGCGCACTCGCTTGATGCGCCCCGTCGCCCTCGCGTTCGTCACGCCGCTCCTGCTTCTCGCCGCCTGCGCCTCGACGCCTTCTACCTCGACGCACGACCCCGCCAGCTCCCCCGGCGCGGTCTATGCGCCGGAAACGCTTGCACCCGGCCGGTACGCCCTCGTCGTACTCGGGATGAGCTGCCCGAAGTGCATCTCCAACGTCGATCTGCAGCTCGCGCGCATCGAAGGCCTTCGCGACGCGAAGGTCGACATGCGGCACGGCCTCGTCACGTTCTCGGTGCCGGGTCCCACGCACCCCTCGCGCGCCGCCGTGTCGCAGGCGATTCTCGACGCGGGCTTCACGCTGCGCGAGATCCGGCGCATCGACGCGGAAGGAGGTGCCTCGTGAGGTTCATGCGGCTCGCGAGCACGACTTCCGCACGGGTGCTGGCGCGCGGCATCGCATGCTCGCCGCTCATCGCCGTCGGCACGTCCCATGCGCAGGAGATGCTGAGCATGCCCGCCGCAACCGCCCCGTCGCCGGGCGTCCTGATCCCGCGCGTCCAGGCGCGCGCGTACTTCTACGAGGACGGCCAGTCGCTGCTCGAGCAGGACATCCGGCTCGAGTACGGCCTTGCGCGCGACGTGTCGATCTCGGTGGATCTGCCGCTCTACCAGGGCTTCTTCGATCCGCCGCGTCCGTCGGACGGCGAGTTCGGACTCGGCGACCTCGAGGCGATCGTCGAACTGCGGGTCCTGCGCGAGGATCTCGACACGATCAGCACGCTGCGCGCGGCGGTCTACGCGGGTGCCGAGGTTCCGACCGGTACCGGCGGCTTCGGCGGCGATTCGTTCGACCCTTGCGTGGGCGGCGTCATGACCGGCATCTTCGGCCGTCACGGCGTCGACCTCTCGGGGCGCTGGACCTTCGTCACCGGCGACGGTCCGTTCCTCCCGATCTTCGCCACCGATGCCGACGACGACTTCGCGAACGTCGATCTCGGCTACGCCTACAGGCTCTATCCCTCAGAATACGGCGAGGAGCGGGTCGGGGCGTGGTACGCCACGGTCGAGCTCAACACCGTGTGGACGACGGGCGGCGAACATGAGGTCCTGCTCTCGCCGGGGCTCCTGCTCGAGGCACCGACGTACGCCGTCGAACTCGGCCTCCAGCTTCCGATCAGTTCGGAAACAAGCGATTCCACGGCGGATGCCCGGCCGGAATTGCGCCTCGGGATCGTGGCGGGTCTCCGGCTCATCTTCTGAGCGGCCACCTTCCCCGCCGCCCGCGCCGGATCGCGTATCTTCCCCGCCACAGGAGACACTCCCATGGGATTCATCGAAGAACTGAAGCAGTTCGCAGCCAAGGGCAACGCGGTCGACATGGCGGTCGGCATCCTCGTCGGTGGCGCGTTCACGAAGATCGTGAACAGCATCGTCTCCGACCTCCTCATGCCGCCCATCGGCCTCCTCATCGGCGGCGTCGACTTCAAGCAGCTCCAGATTCCGCTGAAGACCGAGATGAAGGACGGCGTGGAGACGGTCACCGTGTCCATCAAGTACGGTCAGTTCTTCAACAACCTGATCGAGTTCGCCATCATCGTGCTCGCGGCGTTCATCGTCGTGAAGCTGATGAACAAGGTCATCGCGATGCGCATCAGCGACATGCGCGCGGCGATGGAAGGCATCGCGAAGAAGTAAAGACCGGCCGTCTCGACTGGAATCGAACCCGCGCCGCCACTGCGCGGCATGCCGTATCCGCACGGAGGCACGTATGCAGCCAAACACGCAGCTTTGGAAGTCCGTCTTCATCGTTCCGCTCCTCTTCCTCGCAGCCTGCACGAACTCGCTCTCGACCCGCATGGGCGAGTCCGTGTCGATCGTGCGCGGCTTCCAGTCGAGCGAGCATGCGATCCCTGCCGCGGTCTTCGAGAACGCGAAGGGCGTCGCCATCCTGCGCGAGGGCAGCGCCGCGCTCGTGATCGGCGGCTCCGGCGGCCAGGGCGTCTTCATGAAGCGCTCGGACCGTGGCTGGTCGGCTCCGGTCGCGATCAACACCGCGGGCGCCTCCGTGGGCCTGCAGGCCGGCGCGCAGTCGCGCGACATCGTCATCGTGATGAACACGGCCGAGGAGGTCGCGAACTTCCTCGACGACGGCGTCTACGGGCTGGCCGAGGCCTCCGCGGTCGCCGGTCCCGCGAAGACCGATCCGAAGAACGCAGGCGGTCCGGTGCCCGCCACCTACTACTATCTGCGTTCGGAAGGCCTCTTCGGAGGTCTGCTCGTCGGCGGCGTCTACTTCTCGACCGCCGACAAGGAGAACCGCGAGCAGTATGGCCCCGACGTCACCGTCGGCGACATCACCGGCGGCAATGTCAAGGCGCCGGCCGGCAGCGAGGTCCTCTGGAAGGCGATGAACTGACGGCGTTCCGCGCGCCGAGGATCATGCTCGCTCAATCGAGCCGCACGGCGCGCCGACCATCGCGTCGGACCGACGGCTGTGCCTGCATCGACTCGAGCATCACGCGCAACCGCTCGCGCATCGCTGCGGTGATCGCAGCGTCGACCGCGGATCGCTCGCGCGTCTCGCCCGGATCCTGCGCCACGTCGTAGAGCTCGAGCCGCGGCCGCGGAGGGCTTCCTTGCGCGGCCGCGTCGTCGTGAAACCAGATCAGCTTCCAGTCGCCGACGCGCATCGCGCTGAATGGCTCGATCCCGGGGCCCTCGGGCCCCCACTTGTGCGGCTGGTGGAACACGATCGCGCGCTCGGGTGGCTCTGCCTGGCCGCGCCAGGAACCAGAGAGATCGATGCCGTCGCACGCGCGATCGGCGGGCGGTGCGACTCGGGCGAGCGCGAGCACCGTCGGATAGAGATCGGTGCCGACGACCGGCATGGCGCGCGGCCGCGCTTCGTACGCGATACCGGGGCCAGCGACCACGAACGGCACGCGAAGGCCACCCTCGTAGGCCGAGCCCTTCCCCGACCGGAGCGGAGCGTTGTGGACATGGGTACGCCCACCGTCCGGTGCCATACCTCGACCGTGCGCGGAGAGCCCGCCGTTGTCGGAGGTGAAGATGAAGATCGTCTCGTCGAGGATCCCGAGCGACTCGCAGCGCGCGACCAGTCGGCCCAGCGCATCGTCGACGCTCGCGACCATCGAGGCGTAGGCGCGCTCGGTCGCATCGAGGCCGGCGTACGCGCCCGCGAAGCGCGCATCCTCCATGAGCGGCACGTGCACGCCGTACGGACAGAAGTGGAGGAAGAATGGCGTACCCTCGGCCGCGGCGCGCGTGATCTCGTCGCAGGCCTCGCGCGCGAGGACGTCGTCGAGCCAGACGTCCTGCCCATGCCACTCCTCGAGACCGGGCACATCCCACACGCTCGCAGGCGCGTCGCTCGGCGCGATCTGCCCGCGCTGCTTGCGCGCCGCGTCCTTGAAGTGATCGGTGCCGAGGAAGGAGCCCGGGGCGCCCGCGGCGTGGCCTGCGATGTTGACCGCGAATCCGAGCGCACACGGATCGGAGCCTGGTGTCCCGCGGGCGCCGAAGTGCGCCTTCCCGACGTGCATGGTGCGGTAGCCCGCACCCGCGAGAAGCGCCGGGAGCTCGGCGCCGGTCGGCTGCGCACCGTTCATCTCCCAGGCGGGAGGATCGAGCCGTGGATGCCGCGCGCTGGTGTCGCGGTCCTTCTCGAGCGTCCAGTAGGTGATGTGCGTGCGCGCCGGGGACTGCCCGGTGAGGATCGCCGTCCGAGAGGGTGTGCAGACGGGCGCCGCGGCGTAGGCGTTCGAATAGCGGATGCCGCGGGCGGCAAGCGCCTCGAGGTTCGGTGTGCGGAAGCGCGCGTTGAGCGCGCTGGCCGTCTCGAGCATCGGGACGGAGACGTCCTGCTGGCCGAGATCGTCGACGAGGACGAGGACGATGTTCGGGCGTGAGTCGCGCGTCTCGCGACGCTCGACGCTTCCCGAGCCCGTTGCACACCCCGATCCGAGTGCGAGAGCGATCGCGGCGAGCAGGCCGACGCGAGCGAAGGCGCCAAGACCACGCGACGATTGCATCTCTGCACCTTGCCTCAGCAGCGACGTGGAAGCGCAGTTCGTCATGCGTGCAGTTTCCCCATTTGGGTACCAGGCCTCAAGTCGACGCGCGACCGCCGGAGAAGTTGGCGAATCGCATGGCGCCGAACATCATGCGCTCACCCTCCCGCGCTGCCGCCGTACATTGCTCCGATGCCGCTTGACCCAGCTTCGGCCGCGCCGCTCCTGCCGACAGCCTACCCCGTGCAGGACTACGACCCGCTCATGAAGGGCATGGTCATCGGCGGCATTGGCATCCTCCACGTCTTCCTCGCGTCGTTTGCGATCGGCGGCGGGTTTCTCCTCTGGTGGTTCGAGTGGCTCGGACAGACCGGCCGCGAACCACTCGCGCGCCGCTTCATCGACTCGGTGTTCCGGGCGCTGATCTTCGTGTCGTTCATCGTGGGTGCCCTCACCGGCGTGGGCATGTGGCTCACGGCGATCCAGATCTCGTCGCCGACGATCGGCCTCATGGTCGATGTCTTCCACTGGGTCTGGGCGACGGAATGGCTCTTCTTCTGGCTCGAGGTCGTGGCGGGATACGCGTTCTTCCGCTACGGCGACCGACTCGATGGCCGCACGCGGCTGCGGCTTCTCACGATCTACTCGATCGCCGGCTTCGGAAGCCTCTTCTGGATCAACGGCATCCTGTCGTGGCAACTCACGCCGGGCGAGTGGGTCGAGACCGGAAGCGTGTGGGCGGGGTTCTTCAACCCGACGTTCTGGCCGTCGCTCCTCTTCCGCACGGTCGTCTGCTTCACGCTTGCGGCGCTCGGTGGGACGATCGTCCTCAACCTCGTCGGCGGCTTCACCCGCGAGGAGCGCGAGCGGCTGCTCCACCGGATCTCGCCATTCTTCCTTCCGATGCTCGCGATGCCGTTCCTCGGCGCGTGGTACCTCGCGGCGATGCCCGAGGACAGCCGCGACTGGATCCTCGGCGGCTCGATGGTGATCAACATGTTCTTCAACATCGCCGTCGGCGCCTCGGCGCTGATCGGTGGCTACGGCGTGATCGCGCTGTGGCGACAGCGGAACTTCATGAACGGTGCCACCGCGACGCTGCTCGCGGCGCTCGCCTTCGGCGCGACGGGCGCGGGCGAGTTCATCCGCGAAGGCGTGCGCAAGCCCTACACCGTGCGCGAGACGCTCTTCTCGACCGCCGTCACGCCCGCACAGGTGGCGACGCTGCGGGAGACCGGCATCCTTGCGACCGATCCGTATCCGCTGCGCGACCCCGAGGCGTATCCAACCGACCAGCTGCGCGAGGGGCGCCTCGTGTACCGGAATCTCTGCTCGATCTGCCACACGGTGCACGGCGCGATGGCGCTGAACGCGCTGATGGGAGAATGGTCGATCGAGCAGAAGCGCCTGATGGTGGCGAAGCTCCAGTGGACCGGCGGCTACATGCCGCCCTTCGCGGGGAGCGCGGGCGAGCTCGAGTCGCTTGTCCAGTACATCGCGTGGGAACACGCGAAGCGGCCAAAGGAGTGGCGCGAATCGCGCGATCCCGAAGTGATCGAGGAGATCGAGCGCATGCTCGAGGAAGCGACCACGCTGCCTTCGCCGGCCGCACAGAAGGCTGCCGCCGGGGAGGAGTCGAGATGATGCTCCCCGCCGTCGACACCGAGACCGCCGCGCCCGCGACCTCGACCCTGCCCGAGGTCCTCGAGGCGTTGCCGACGAACACCGTCGTGTATCTCGCGCTTCTGATCGCGACCTACGCGCTGCACGCCGTCTTCATGAACTACACCTTCGGCGGCATGCTCTGGACGGCCGTCGCCGCGTTGCGCGGCCGCTACTCGGAGGGCGCACCGCGCGACACGCTCGCGACCGTCGTGCGCGACTGGCTGCCTTCGGCGGTCAGCGCCGCGGTCACCGCCGGCATCGCGCCCCTGCTCTTCGTGCAGATCGTCTACCAGCGCAGCTTCTACACCGCGAACATCCTGCTCTTCAACCGATGGATGGCGCTCCTGCCCGCGCTCATCGTGGCGGTGTACGCGATGTACGTGGTCAAGGCGCACGGGAGCGCCGGCGTCCGAGACCACGGCCGGGCGGCGAAGTTCCTCGCGCGTGGCGATGTGAAGTCCGCGGCCGCAGTGCTTGCGGCCCTTCTCATCGGCTACGTGGGCCTTGCGTTCATCGAGAACCACCTCCTCTCGCTCGCACCCGAGACGTGGAGGGATCGCTACGTCGAGGGCAGCCCAGCGCTGCCTGCGGCACCCGCCTGGATCCGCCTCGCGATGTGGGCCCTCGGCGCGCTGCCGACGTTTGCGGCGCTCGCGGCATGGCAGTTGCGGCGCGGCGCTGGTGGTGCGAACGACGAGGATCGGGCGCGGGCGTCGCGACCGCTCGCCCTGCTCGCGCTCACAGGCGCGATCGGCTCGCTCGTCCTCGGCACGATCGTGTGGAGCGCCGATCACGGCGGCACGCGGCTGCTCGATGACTCGATTGGCCGTCTCGCGTTCGGTTCGCTCGCGGGCGCGCTTGCCGTCGGCGGCGCGGCATGGATCACGATGGCGCTTCATCGCCGCCTGTCCGCGATCATGGTCGCGCTTGCGGTGAGTGCGTCGCTCGTCGCGATCCTCGCCCACGCGGTGCTCCGCGAGGGCGCGCGACTCCTCGCCCTTGCCGGCACGCCGGCGGCGGCGCGCGAACCAAGCGGACTCGGCGGACTCGCGGTCTTCCTCGTCTTCCTGGTGATCTCGGCGGGCGCGATCGCGTGGATCGTGCGTGCGGTCGCGCGCGCCCTGCCGACGACCCATCGTGCGTGACGAATCCAGCGCGCGTCGTCAAGCACGACTTGCGTGAAAGAGCGCGGCGGGCGACGGCCCCCATGCCGCCGCCCGCCGCGCGTACCGATCATCGTTCGTGCCCGTCCGAGTTTCGCGCGATCCTCACTGCACCGCGTACTCGAGCGTGACCACGACGCGCGCGGTCTTGTCGATGTGGCTCGTGTTGTATTCGCCGTAGTCGCTCGAGTCGGTCGAGCCGCGCGCGACGATCTGGTAGACGCCCTGGGATGCGCTCACGAGCCCACCCACCGAGCTTTCCGAACCCCGCGCGAGCACCTTCGCGCGCTCGTAGGCATTCGCGGTCGCCTTCTCGAGGAGCTCGAGCTTCGTCTTCTCGAGCGTGCTGACCGTGTAGGTGGGCGCCTCGCTCTCGACCTCGACGCCCTCCTTGATGAGCGCGGTCGCGCCGTTCGCGATCTCACGCACGACCTGCACGTTCGGCGAACCGAAACCGAGCTGCCGACGGAGCACGAAGCGCTCGACCTCGTTCGTGGCGACACCCCTCTCGTCGCGCTTCATCTCGCGCGCGATGTCGACGCTGGAGATGGTGATCGTGTCGGAGGGGATTCCCTTCGACACCACGTAGGCCCGCAGGGCCTCGGTCGCCTTCGCGAGTTCCTCGTACGCCGCAGGCAGCGTCGCGGCGCGCGCGCGCACCGTGCCCCACCAGATCGCGCGATCGCTCGTGATGTCGACCTCGGCGACGCCCTTCACGCGAATCACGTTGTCCTGCTTCATCGTGCGCACGGCGCGACCGACCTGATCGCTCGCACCGAGCACCGCGAACGCGAGCGTCGCTCCGAGGAGGAAGATCCCCGCTCCCGGCGTCGCGATCCACCGACCGAGCCGCGACACGATTCCAACCTGATACTCCCGAGACTCCTCACGACGCTCCGCTTCTCCACCAGTCCCACCGCGAGATTCCGACATGACGCCTCCCTGCACGCCGCTGGCGCGCGACACGAACGCACGCGCGGCCTTGCGCGTGCTTTCCCATCCGGTCGCGTTGTTTCTCCACCGACGTGGAGGCGAGGGTAGACCCGCCGGCCCGAAGGTCAAGGGGTGATCGCGGCGGTCGGCTTGATTTCGCGCACGGGCGGTGCGGCGGGAGCGGCAACCTCGTCCACCCGGTAGAGGCGGCGGAGTTCGTCAAGTCTCCGAGTCATTGTCTCTCGCATGGCGGCGTGCGCCGGGTCGCCGGCGAGGCTGCGCAGCTCCTCCGGGTCGAACTCCAGGTCGTAGAGCTCGACGATGTTTTCGCCCGTCGCCGGGTCCACGAGGTCGAGGAAGCGGATGAACTTCCAACGGTCGGTCGCCACGCCCTCGTGCCGCGGGACCGTGTGCGAACCCTTCGACTCCTCGAATCGGTAGTAGACGGCCTCTCGGAACGGCTTTGGCTGCGCGCCGGCGGCGGTCGCGGCGGACTTGTCCTCGGCACCACCGGCGGCGAGGAGCCCGACCATGCTCTTGCCCTGCATGTCGGCGGGCACCGGCGCCCCCGCCGCCTCGAGGAACGTCGGCGCGAAGTCGAGGTTCTGGACGAGCGCTGCCGACGTCGCTCCCGCGGGCACCCGGCCCGGCCAGCGGACGACGAGGGGCATCCGGAAGCTCTCCTCGTACATCCATCGCTTGTCGAACCAGCCATGCTCGCCGAGGAACCAGCCCTGATCGCTCGTGTAGACGACGATCGTGTCCTGCGAGAGACCGAGGCGGTCGAGTTCGTCGAGGATCCCGCCCACCGAGTCGTCGACGCCCTGCGCCGTGCGCAGGTAGTCCTTGGCGTAGCGCTGGAACCGCCACTCGGCCTGCTGCCGCGCGGACATCCTCGGCAGCCGACGGATCAGTTCGCGGTTCTCCTCGTCATAGGCGGCCGCGATCGCGCGCTGCGCCTCGCCCGGGAGGCGTTCGAGCTCCTTCTGCATCCACGAGTCGAGGCCGTCGAGCTTCCCATCCGGAAAGAGCTCCCGCGCAGGCACCTTGAGGTCGTACTCCCACGTGAGATCGCGGTCGATCTGCATCGTCTGCATCGAGCTGGCGCGGCTGCGGCCCTCGAAGCGGTCGAAGAAGGTCGCGGGCAGCGGGATCTCGTCCTCACGGAAGAGGCCGAGGTGGCGCTCGGCGGGCATCCAGTTCCGATGCGGCGCCTTGTGGTGGACGAGGAGCGCGAACGGCCGGCCCTCCTTCGCTTCCGGGGCGAGCGCGCACAGCCGCTCGATGGCGTTCGCATGGATGATGTCGGTGGCGTGCCCCTCGCGCCTGGTGCGCGTGCCGTCGACCACGAAGGTCGGGTTCCAGTAGTCGCCCTGACCGACAAGGATGTCCCAGTGGTCGAACCCGGTGGGATCGCTCGAGAGATGCCACTTACCGACGACCTCGGTGCGATATCCCGCGGCCTGCAGGAGCTTGGGGAAGGTCTGCTGTGTGCCGTCGAACTTCTGGTCGTTGGTTGCGAAGCCGTTGAGGTGGCTGTGCTTTCCGGTGAGCATCACCGCGCGCGATGGGCCGCAGATCGCGTTGGTGACGCTTGCGCGGTCGAAGCGGATGCCCTCGCGCGCGATGCGATCGATACCGGGAGTTTGCACGATGCCGGGCGCGGCGCTCGCGCCGTAGCACGAGATCGCCTGCTTGCCGTGGTCGTCCGACATGATGAAGACGATGTTCGGGCGGGCGGGAGGCGCTGAAAGGGCAGCTGCGGCGGAGAGGGCCGCTGCGGCGAAGAGCGTGGCGAACATGCGCGCAGCGTAACGCAGACGGTG
>Ga0315906_10008155_pt1 | contig 12587 bp, 9 predicted proteins | sample LakEriMetagenome_4_FD_203526 | JGI IMG/M metagenome (GOLD analysis project Ga0315906, IMG submission 203526) | Freshwater fungal communities from buoy surface, Lake Erie, Ohio, United States - Buoy 2 MA122 | ecosystem: Environmental > Aquatic > Freshwater > Lake > Lake biofilm | place: USA: Lake...
GTACGCTCTTATTACAACATCTGCGCATACTCCTTTGTCGGCAGGTACATCTCCATTTGGATAAGGTATTTTGAAATATGACGCGTCATAGATAACATCATCATTTGTAAGTTCCACTGCTGCTTGCGCAAGAGCACCTTCAAAACCATCGATTTTAATTGGTCTTTTATCCGAAGTACAACCATTACATCCATAGAACAATATAACAAACGTTGTGGCAGCATAAATTAGTGTTCTGAAATTCATTGCATTGTTATTTAATAACGCATATTGTAAAAAATGAAATTGTAATATATTTTAAAATTGAAAAATAAATCAATCTGATTCCAAAGTAAATTTGTATATTAACAAATTAGGCTGTATGGGTATTCGGACATATAAACACGTTTGTAAGGTTCTTGACAACCAGCTATCAAGAAAATTAGGGATAAAATAATCAATCCGATGACTTTAATTTTTCCCATAAGATTAATACTAAACTATTTTAAAAGAAATTAGTCTTGACCTAGGTTTATATCAAATGAATCTTTAGTTGAAATACCGTTACGATGATATTTCCTGTTCTCCCATGGAGGCATAGGAGATTCATCTACCCATATACCCCGCCTAGAGTCTCTAGCTTGCATTTCCAATGAAGCAAGATCAGGATCATTGTTATATTTCTTATAATGCCAAGCAAGGCCAACTTTTATCATTTCATGGCTCAATTCTGTTCCATCATCCAAATAGCTGAAAGCAACTTTTCTGCCATACCTATCTTTTTCCTTTACATCCAACCTAACGATTTTGCCGAAGCATAAATCTGATAAATGCTTTTTCGCCTTCTTATAAAATGGCATTCCCTTTTCAGGCGCATCGATACCCTCCATTCTTATTCTTATCGTTTCATTTCCATCCATTAAAAGGTCGTAAGTATCGCCGTCAATAACACCGACAACCTTGCCTGATAAACTCTTTGAATCGTTTCCTTGTTTAGAACCACATGATAATCCTGATATGATTAAAACAAACAAGAAAGAATACCAAATAATTTTTTTCATTTATTCAAAAGTGATCTCACCGCGGTTATTGTCAATTGATATTTTACCAAATCGTTCCAATACAGATTGGCCGAGTAATAGAGGGGCCTCCATATTATGAACAACAGATGCATTAATATTTGTAAGGGTTCTATTGCCAACTTTTACGGATTTTAAATTGATAATCGTCCCTTCAGAAATATCACCATTAGCATCGATAAAATTAGCCGTACCTAGAATATCTTCTTCAGTAAGTGTGCCTTGCTTATATAAAAACATGGCCTCTGTATTTGATATGGAAACCATACCAGCACCAGTATCAAAAATGAAGAACATGTTAACACCATTTACTTCGATTGGGATTTGAAAAACCCCATTTAACTTTTCCATTTTTACCACCGTTCGTTTACTAGTGGATGAACGGCGGTCCCCTCTCGACTCAATTCCTTCGGCCTGTTCAGAAACTATTTTTTTTCTGCCGGATTTTGAACAGCCGCTGCACCCTCCTAAAAAAAGAAATACAGTTACAATAAGAATTGAGATTAACTTCATTCTAAATTGGTATTACCTATTTTAGGAACAATTTGAATAATAAATCTTTGATTTTTAGTTTCATTTTCCATAAAATTTTGAGGATCTCTTTCGAATCTTCCAACACCACCCCATCCGTTTCCTGCAATCTGCAAGTCTATAAGACCTTTGTACTTGTCCGTTTCAAAATCAATCCCTATGTCTTTCCAATAAGCCCACAAATTATATGCTCTCTGATAGCTTAAGTCATAATCTTCCCGCTGATTAGCAGATTGCAAACGGGATGCATAGCCTGAAATGATGAGCAAGTATGAAACATTTTTCAACTCTGGCTTTTGAGCAATGTCTCGAACCAGGTTGTCCATGGTTCTTTGCAATTGCCTTCCAACACTTTGAATTTTTGATGCGGTAACAAAATAGTTTTTTAATTCTTCGTCTTTGATTTGAGTCTTTCCTATTTCGAAAGTCACATCAAAAGCAAGTGTAAATCGCTTATATTGCTGTTCATACCTGATTAAAAGTGTGTCTTGCTTTAAGGGCTTCAGGTTCTCTTCTACTAAATTATAAACCGCGAGTTTCTGCTCTAGTTCGTTATTTAATTCGATGAGGAACTTTTCCTTCTTTTTAAGCGAGATATATGTGACAACGTAAAGGACTAGTACAATGAAAAACAGGCTAGTCATAAGGTCAGAAAAACTTGCCCAAAAAAAATTATCCCCCTTTCTTTTCATCCAATATCAAATTTTTTTCTAGAAAATAGTCTCATGATTTTGGCTAAGAAATTTAATTTCGTAGGCTTGGTAGTTTGGCTATTGGATTTCAACAAAATATTATTAGTCTGCTTTACACTCGCTTTCAATGATTCAATTTCTTTTTTGATTAAACCAATGCTATCAATTGAGTTTCTTTTAAATTCATCAATCGAAGTCTTAACATCCTCCAGCAAGGCAAGTTTAGAAATGTTGCTTCTATTCTCAGCAAATGCCTGAGTCATTAAATCCTCTTCCTTAACTGTTATTTGCTTTATTGCGTCAATCTTAGTTTGCGTATGATCTTCCAATTGCTTCAATGACTTTATCATTACATCGTCAACTTTTACGACTGAATTACGAATGATATCACCACGTTCTTCGAGATGTTGAAAATGATCATTTAAAAATTGAATTAATTTATTGCTTTCATCAATTCTACTATCTAATTTCTCTGCGATACCATGAAAATTATTTGAACGTATCAATAAATCATCAAAAGAATTTGAAAGTTGTGTAGTGCCATGCACCAAATGATTCAAATTATTAATGTACTGATTAAATTTATCTAATTGCTCAATACCAACTCTTAATTCCTTAAGAATCTTAACATTGGCCTTTGCAAACTCGGTGATGTCTATATTTTCTAATGCAAGCAAAATCCTTTCCTGTGCTACTAATGCGTCATGGTTTTTGTGCAACATGCCGCTTAGCAGGTTAAGATTATAAGTGAAATTTTCATTGAATTTTAAAAGATTACTGTGTAAAGTGTGGATACTACTGGACACACTTTGATTTATGACAGGTAATAATTCGGTTTGTATAAATGTATAGAATGAATTCTTTGCGCGATCTAGGCTTCTTCTGGATGTTTTCAAATTAAAGCTTGAATTGAAAACTGTCCAAAATAAACCCCAAAAACTAGCGAACATTGCAATTGCAACACCCCCTAAGAATGGCTTAATATCCAAATCAGATTGCGAATCATATACCAAAAACATATTTATCAACCCAAAAACGATTCCAACCATTGTTCCCATTAGACCCAAGTAAAGAGGAATTGTAACCGAGTGACTAATATCCTCGTCTTCCATATCAATGTTCCGTTCAACAACGTCTTTAATTAAATTAAAATCAGTTGCTGCACCCTTATTACGGAGTAAGTAAACATTAATTGCTAAAATAATTTCGTCAAATATTATATTTACATTTTGATTATGAATTATTAGACTTACCTCATTAATAATTACATCAGACTTTTCTTCCATAAAGCTAAAAGGTTCTGTATGATCATTAACCTCCAAATTCAAAGAAGATGTAGCTAGCTTATTGGGAATTTTATCATATGTTGAAAGATTTTGTAATATATCCTTAGGGGCAAAGGTTTTCAAGTCTTCAAAGGGAATATTGTACCTTTTGATTTTTAGATTCTTTAGATTAGGTATAATAGTAGCAAAAAACCTTATCTGACTTTTGGTCTTTAATGCCATCGCTGTTTGTGCAACAACAATAACCAATACCAATAAAATTTCTATCAGCGTAATTTCATTCATATTCTATTTCAGCCAAGGTGAGAATTTCCCATTTCCCGTCTCGCTTTATAACTGTACCGGGATTAATAGTTTTGATTTTTTTTGCACTTTGATTTAAAGCATTATTTATTTTACATGCAGGCCTTAATATTCTATCTGGTTCATTAGTTGCATCTTTCACTGCCCTTTCGTCGTTACCCAGAAATTCAAAATTTGCTTTCTGTCCGAAGGAATCAGTGACTGTTATTTTGTAAAAACTTGCTGTTGGATTAATGGCATTTGAAATTGCATTTTCGTTAAAATGTCCACTTTTAGATGGAATTGAAGCATAAAATGTTTCTGCCTTTGATTGCCTCTCAATTGATTGCTGGTTGTTGTAAATATTATTGGAATTACGACCATGGTCATTTTCAACTTTAAATTTTTCCAAGACATTATCAAATTCGATAATTTTTTGTGTTGCTTTAAATAGATCCTTTTCTATATTATTTTTCCAATCATCAAATGTGTCCACTGTCTTGTCACCCTTCATTATGTTTGAATAATTTTCTACCTGACTAGTTAATCTATCAATAACATTCCTGTGCCTAAGTCTACTTTCATTTAAGTCTTTCAGGTCGTTTCGAACAATTAAATAAACGATAATAATTCCTGAAATCACAAATATTACAGTCCAATAATTAAATTTCCAAGGATGGTATTTAACGTCTTGAATCCTATTAGATACTTCATCAGATATTATAGTTTTCAATTCATCTCTATTAATAGAACCTCCATCACCATTAATTGTTACTATTTTATCATTATCATAAAATTTGCCCTCAAAATAATTAGATATTTCATTTGAAAGTTCAACTTTCATATCATCAGCATTGATATATTTATTTATTGCACCTTGAAGATTATTGTTTTCAAAAATCCCTTTGATAATTTTTCCCACTGCCACATCTCTCCGTAAATTATCCGAATAGCTACCCTTTGTGGCGTCAATTATCTTGGAAAAATTAGCATTTGAATATTTGAAATTATTGTTGTTAAGCAAAATGGATAATTTTGAATATTGAATAGCGCTTCCAATTTCACATTTGCCAAATTCATCTTTAATTAAATCAAAAGATTTCTTTTCCATCTTGTCTGATGGCATACCATAAGTGAATTTAGTTATGTATGCAAAAGTAAGCTTGCAGTTACAATAATCTATTGCTTTTTCATATTCCTCTTTTTGTGCAAATGCACTAGTACCCATTAAATAAAATATTACACAAAGCACAAAATTTATTTTCATATTCAATTCAATTTAGATGTTGTAACAGCGTTGTATGCAAGATTGTTGAGAGCTCCAATCAATGGATAAAAGAACAGGGTCTCCTCTAAAACGATATTTGATTTACCTCGCAAGTCTTGCCTTTTCATTTCAATACCAGACTTTAAATAACGCATTAAATCAAGCTTTATGGTCATGATATTGTTATTAATTTGCGCTGGGTTAACTCCAAATTTGTCGAAGAGGTTGTATTCAAAGATGATATTAAACAACAAGTCAACAAAAGCATTCACTTCACTTATCACACTAGACAACAAATCTTCATTTTTTAATTCTTCGTAAGTTATCATATTATTCGAAACTAGAATGTCTTCTCTAACACCTACTAGAACCGACTTAATTTTTTCAATATCAATATCAGCATCTGAAGCGCTGTGTAGACCTCCTTTACATGTAATTTCTTTAGGCTCATCATGCTTAACCAATTCGATATTGCTTTCTGTTACAGAAAATATTTTTTGAAATATAATATTGGTTAGATTTTGCAAACCCAATAAATTACTATTACTATCCGCAATTCCTAAAACTTTTGAACCAGTCCCACTAAATGTAATATATCTTGGTATTTTATAAGAATTCGCCTTCATCAATTTTGCCAAGTGATAAATTAACGATGAATAGAAAACAATGAATACAATTTTTAAATCATCATCTTTTGAAAGCATCTTATTGAATGAAATAGGAATTTGTTTCTCAATTATCATTTTATTGTTTTCAATTGAGAACAAAAATGCAGCAATGTCTTCTGAATTTTGTGTGCTATTTATAGTTTCTAAAACAGCCTCTAAATCATGCAATTCATTATCATTGAGTTGTTTTCTAATCTTATCCAGGTATTTCAAAATAAATCCATTTCTTTCTGGAGAACCATTATATGCATCTCCAAAAATTGCATTTGCAGCAAACCTGAATGAAGTGAGTATTTGAGGTTTGTTGTCTTTGTATACAACAATATCAGAAGTACCACCACCAATATCAATTGCAGCAACCGGTAAATCAGAAGCATCAATTCCACCTTTGTTTTTGAAATAGAAAAATGGAGCAATTGATTCTGAAATCTTTTGGGGAATGAATTTGTCTGAAATGTATTTACTAAAAAGTTTTTGCCAAGTAGCTTCCAATTTGTTTCTTCTGTGTTCTACCATGCTTGAAGGATAGAACCATATTAGCTTTGTCTCTTTCAGTTTACCGTTATTCAAAAGAACTTTATTCCTGATCAATAAAATCAATTCTTCAAAGAATGACTCAATCTTTCTTTCATCGTCATCATTTAAAGTGTAGTTGCTCCATTTGAGATTAGTTTTAATTTTAGTTCCCCTATAAATTGGCTCTTTCTCATATATGAAAGGAATATTAAAATCAGCCAATGAATAGGTAGGGTTACTAGTATCAACCGATTCATGGTGTCCAATAATTGTTCTTTGAGGAAACTTAAAATCAGCGAGTTTACCAATTCTCTCTGGTAAAAACTCTTGTGGTATCAAACTGAAAATCATAATTGCACCGCTGATCTCATAAGATGTTTCCTGAGATGCAGGGTCGTGCAAGGTTGCAATCTGCACATCAGAGGATGTTATTTCAAATGGAACAATTACTCTTGACCTAGGTTCTTTTCCAAAATCAAGTGTATATTCAATGTGGGTATTGGTCGTTCCAAAATCAATTGCAAATGTAAACTCTTCCGTTCCGTTCTTCGGTGGCGAGAACAATGGCAATACTAAGCCAGTAGCATCATTATGTTTTACTTCAATGTAGTCAAATTCTTTCTCCAAAATAAAATAATTTGAAGTTACATTTTCTGAAACCTTTGAACTCCTAACTTTTTTAGCATTATACTTTAGCAATTCATTATCAGTATTTTTATAAAAGTACAATTCATAATTATAATGTTTAGTTTCAACAGCTATATCCCTATCAACCAACATTACTCGATAAAAACTATTAGAGTCATCACCTGTTTTAATAAAGGGATAAATAGTTAATCCAAATTGATTTTCAACAATATAGCCTTTGTTATTTAAAAGGTCAGGCTCTCCGCTACTTGATAAGCCCCTGTTTTCATACGTGCGTTTTAGTGTAATATAGTTTGAATTGCCCTTAATTGGAATCCGAAGAATGGCCTCAACAGAACCCGCATAGACAATCATTTCAAACATGGGTTTACCATCAGGCAAACGCCTTTGAAGATCAGTTGTATCAAAATAATCAAAAAACTTGGGTGCAATAGGCAGAAGAAAATGCTTGTTTTTATCACCAGATTCAAACCGTATATTCCCATTCCAATATTTTTCACTGTTAATTGGATATACAAGTCGGATAATTTTAGGCTGCAGGAAATCACTAACGGTAACATAAGGATAACGATCTAATTGTCCAGGTAAAGTCCGCCTATTTAAATCCGATTCCGGATCGAAGAAAGGAACAGCCCAATTGTTATTCCAAAGCACATGCTGATCTGTATAAACAAGTCTTTGTGCAAAATTATTTTGAAGCACTAGCGGCTTGTGCCCGCGATTGTATTTAGTTGAATTAATAACAAAGTCACTATATTGTTCAATAACCTTGCCCCTATCCTGCATCTTTTTCTTTTTCATCCAGAAGCCTATAACTTCTAAATTGTCGCCGGGTTCTCCAGTATCCAATACCTCATAATTCGAATCTAGCTCTTGTAACAAAACATTAGTTGGCTTGCCATCTAATTGCATTAGCTCATTATATAATACTTCATTTGTATTAAACAGCAAATTCAAATTCTTTTGAAGGTAGGCCGCCATATCTCTCATTTTATAGGAAAGTTCAGGGTTTGCCTTAAAGAACAGATGCAAGTATTTTTGAAATTCAGGGTCGCGTTTGTATAGCGGCTTCAGATCTGAATCAAATAAAGTGTCATTTCCAAATTTAATTTTTGTAAAACTCAAATCATTTGCTGAAGTAAAAAACATAGTTGAGGGCGAAGTGCCACCAATAATCTGAAAGTCGTATAAAATAAAAAACAATCTATTAAGCGAATCGAAATTGTAAGCCTCTTTATCTTGACTTAAAAACAAATCCAATGTTTCCCCATAAAGCCTGTGCTTTTGGTTAGTTGAGTTCTTTAGCTTATTTAAATCGATTTCTTTATCCCAGGTTTTGATCTGTACCTTACCTCCTAAAGAATCAATCTTGAAAAACATTTCTCCAACATCAAAACAATCAGAAATCAATTTGTGATATATCGTATTACCATCCAATTCGTTTTTGTCCACAACAAATTTAAATGCAGTTCTAACTAAATCTATTCTGGCAAAAGGACTTGGAATTGAAGTAGGCTCTTTTCTAGATGTATCTCCGTCAGGATTAGGGATTTTATCAATTACGGCAGGTCCATATGCTTGGCCTCGGTCTTCCCAATGCTGGAGATTTCTGTCTTGGAACAATCTGAATACTTTTGCCATAGTTAAAATATTTTTTGATTAACAACAGTTTGTGTGGCTTTTGAAAACACACCCATAAAACGCTTATTAGTCGAAGTATTACCAATGATTTCAGCAGCCTCATTAAGGTGGGATATAAAAAGTTCATGGTTTTTTATGGCAAGCCCAGGAATACTATCTTTCCACGATTTTTTTTCCGAAAACCCATTCACAACAGTAAAAATGCTAGGTGTTGATATTTTGATATCGGATATTTCATTATTGCCGCTTATTTCCAATTCAAAATTAAAAGGAGAAAACGACACATTGTTTCGATGCAATTCTCCCAACCAAATTCTAAATGATTTATTAAAATCTGATAGTGTTCTAAAAAAGGATTGATCTAGATAATTACTGTCAAATTTATTCGTGTAATTAGACGCATAAGGGTTATTTAAGGCTTTCGGAAATTTATCTTTAAGAAAAACACTAAAATAAAAATACTGGGTGATATTTGAACGAATTAAATTCCAAGTGCCGTCCGAAAGGTGTTTAAAATTAATTTGCTTGCTGTTTTCCTTTATTCCAAACTCCTTATACACCGGACTCTCTGACTTGCCATTGCTGGTACGGATATAGGCTTCATCAATATTTGCAAAATCTATGATTGCCAAAGCAGAACTTAATTCAATAAAGTGTGCATCGTTTCTTTGACTTGAACCACCTTGATTATTTTCGTAAGTATTTTCTGCTAAATCCCCAATATAATACAGAGCATTAATTGTATTATTTCCTGTTACATTTTTAAAATAATAATGCAACGCAGCTTTTGTTTTTGATATGAATCCATGGCTGTCAATTTCTGATTCGTCTTCTTTTTTTACTTTGAAATATGGTTGAACAGTGATTGCCCCAATGATAGCATCATGTAGGTGCGCGTAAAAATTACCATTCACTAAGCCCTGTCGGATATTTTTAAGTAGAAGCGGGAAACCTGCTGCGCCCGTTCCACCAAAAATTGAACTAACTATAAAAATCCTATCATCTTTTCCATAGCTCTCCGCAAATGCTTGAAAAGCCTCCGACTTTGTAAACTGATTTAAGACAACACTACCTATGTTAGGATTACCTTTAAAACCAATTTCAAGATTCGAATCCAAATTTTGTTCGGAAAACAAAAGGCTGGTAAGCCATTTGTTGTTTTGGTCTAAATTGGAAAAGTCTATAAAGTCCCTAAACCGATCATTTTGAACTCCATCTAACTCAAACCTAAAACCATCAATAACACTTGAATTCCCTCCCCTATTGGCAATAATTTCACTCAGTGTGGAGATGGTGTTTTTGAAAAATTGATTAGGCTCAAAACCAGCTAGTTCGTTTTGAATAACTTGATATTCACGCAGTGCTTTAACAGTCCGGTTCAAATCACCACCTGCCCTATCTGGATCAATTAATATAGGAACAATATCAAATTTAGTTTTGATACCTGATGCAAGTAACATAGTTAGAGACTTAACTACTCTTGCCCCTGTGCCGCCGATACCGAATACATATAATTTTGCCATCTTAATATTTATTTAGTGTGGAAAAGGTGTTTGTTTAGCATTTGTACTCCACCATCTAAAAAGGAGCATTGAAATTGTATAATAAAAAAAAGAGATTGTGCCATTCAAAAATGAAAATCCCATAAATTCAGAGGCAGGGAAAATGCCAGGATATAAAGAATTCAAAGAATCGTATGAGATTAAATATGCAATTGAATAGCAAATTACAAAATTAAATACCCCAATAATAACCCAATTATACCATCTAGAGAATGACGGCCTATTAATTATGTAATAAAAAAATATACAGGAAAAGACACTAAAAATTAAAGTGGTTAGCCCTATTGGAAAATACAAGCCCTCGTCAAATAGGAAATCACAAAACGAGAAATGCTCTTCGTAAAAATCCCTACCAAAAATGTTTTGGTAAATGAAAGCAAAATTGTTGTTCATTTTTTTATATTTTTTGTTCTTTTCTTCTTTTTAGTGCTAAAATCACTGCAAAAATTCCAACCAAACAAATCAATATGCTGAAAATATTCATAAGTATCGACGAAAAACCAATACCACCTTCATCCCCATTTAAAATAGATACATTAATTTCGAAGTAGGAATTATGGTTAGGGTTTTGTTCTTCATATCCTCTTTTAACGCCTTGCACTAAATATTCGAAACCAAAAGTCCGGTCCAAATCACTTAGAATGTCGGTGTCATCTTCGTCATTATTCAATTTCACCCAGTCCGGAATTTTGTTTGAAAGTTCAAGTTTAAAATCCTGGATTGTATATTTATTTGTTGTGGATACAGTTAACAAATGCGTTACATTTGTTTTATCAATTTTTACCAAATCTTTTTTTGATAATTTATTTTTGTCAATCGCCTCAACTGATTTTAGAGTAAATCCTTGGGTCACAACATAGTTATTGACATTTATCAAATAAGTTGAATCGACTGGCACATCATTTAAGTCAATTGCAATTGAAAATTGCAAATTACCTAAATGGTCATATTGAATACCATTTATACTCCTTAAATCCTTTTCACCTTTGTTTGCTTGCTTGAAACTACCTAGTCTATTTGTTTCTTTAAGAACAGTAAAATAAGGATGATTGGCAGGACTTGACTGATTAATTAAATTAGATAGTGTGTAACTATTTTCATAACCCTTTTTATTTTCAAAATTTATTTTTCTAACGAATTCGGCTACTTTTTGACTTTCACCTATAACCCAAATATAGTAGGGCCTTTTTGCATTTATATTTCTTAAATCAATCTTTTTGTTTTTTGAATTATCAAAGTTATAAGGATAATAGAAACCCTCAAAGTCTGAAGAATATCTGTAAATGCAAGTTGAAATATCAAAACGAGGGTTTTTGCTTAATTTATCCGCAAATGCCTCATAAGTTCCATTCCGTTGATATGCCAAGGAACCTCTGGTGTCTTTGCCAGGTTCTAAAGAATAAATACAATCCGAAACTAAAACTGAAATTGTGTTGTAATTTGTGCTATCTAAAATAATTTTTAATACTTCATTGAAAATGCTAGCACTTCGTTCACCTTTCATATAGAGCGCATTCTTGTCTGTCTCTAAAGCCTCTGCGAAATCAGTAAGCTCCTGTATATTAGATGCAGGATAAACTTTTTTATTTATAAAATAAATGTCTAAATTACTTGATGAATCAGTCGAACAATAGATTTTGCTTGAAACAAGTATTTCACTTACCACATTTTCAAAATCTCGTTTACCAAAAACATATCCATCCATGCTGCCAGAGTTTTCAATAAATAATTTGACCTGAGGTTTTGCAGCACCTTTCAATTCAGATTTTAAGGGGAAGATTTCTGGATTGGCCTGCCCTGCTTTTCTATGCTCTTTGGCGAAATCTAGGATATAGGCTGTCAATGATTTTGCATTTACGGAATCGCCCGAAATAAATTCAGAAAACTTATATTTATTGTCAAAAACATATTTTGCCAATTCGTTCCATTCTTTTTCATCAATGTTATTTCCACTGCGTATGGCTTTATTGATTTTGTTATCCAACACTTCAGCTGGGTCGTCATTACATGACACAAGGAAAAAGACACCAACTGATAGGAGAATGTTTAGTAAGCTTTTACAAATTTTCATAGCCGAAAATTAATCTTAGTGTAAATACTAATTGCATATCTTAAATTGATCGCCTCGAGATTCATTAGTCTACTGATTCTTTATTGTTTCTAGCTACAATTATGGTTTGAATTAGTTATAATTTGTCTCCATAATGCCCCAAGTAAGAATCATTCAATCGTTTGGGTAATATATCTTGAATATAATGCTCTAAAATTGTATAAAAATATGCATGTCCAACCTGAGTTTCGCGCACAGAAAGTGCATCTGCAATGTAAGATATATCTTTCATGCGAATTGAGTCATTCAAAATCCAAACAGGTCCATTTCTGCTTGTATATGCACTTTTTATATCTAGTGGATATAATTTAATATTTCGCTTTGAG
>Ga0315906_10008157_pt1 | contig 12585 bp, 13 predicted proteins | sample LakEriMetagenome_4_FD_203526 | JGI IMG/M metagenome (GOLD analysis project Ga0315906, IMG submission 203526) | Freshwater fungal communities from buoy surface, Lake Erie, Ohio, United States - Buoy 2 MA122 | ecosystem: Environmental > Aquatic > Freshwater > Lake > Lake biofilm | place: USA...
TACTTTATTAATAATTTTTTCAATTACAATATTTATAATTTCAAAATTATATGTCATAATACAAAAAAAATATTTTATTTTTATGAAAAAAACATAATTTTTATAAAAATAATAATATAATAATATTAGTGTTTTCTAACTTGTACAAATATAGTTTTTATACTTTAATTGTGGGATTTATAATTTATAAATTATTTTCTCTATATATATATATATAGAATAATCATGAGTGAAATAAATAGATTAGAAACACTATTAAAGAAATATTTTCAGATAATAAATGAAGCTGTAAATGCTGCAACACCAGCACCAGCACAACAGCAACTAAATACACAAGCACCAAAACTAGTTGCCCCATTTGTGGCAAGCCCCCAAACTCACCAGGAAAACAACCATCAACATTAAAAAAGGCTACTAATGTAGTACAACATGCAGTACATTTTGTACAACATGCTACAAAAAATGCTGCAAAAGATGCACTACAAAGAGCAAATAGTTTGAGTTCACCAAGGTCGCATTCGCATGATGCATCATCTGTATCACCTACAGATGATGTAGGTGCTCATATAAGTGCTCCTATAGGCGCATCCCATACTTCTAAAAGTGATAAAGCATTAAGTTGGGGGGCCATAACAGATCATGGTGATCATTTACTAGATTTTCGTAATTTACCATCACCACCATCTAGGAAATCTAACAACTAGAGACACAGTTATAATACTTTAATATAGAAGTCTAGAGGATTATACATTCGGTGGTAAAATTTAAAATCTCTAAAAAAATATTCAAATAAGAATACTATAATGGTAAAAAATTATTATTATTATAATATAATTATTATATTATAATAATGAATAATATAAACTCAGATCAAAAAAAAAAAGTTTTAAGATTTATTAAATTTATTTTATATAAATATGGTATAAAAAAATATCCATTACCTACAATATTAAACAAATCTTTAAAGTATAAAGATAAATATAATTTATCCAATGAAGAATTTGAACTATTTAAGAAAAACTATGTAAATATAAGTAATAATTCAAATAATTATACTATTTTAAAACAACAAAATAATATAACTAATAAAATAAATATTAACGATGAAGACCAACCTATAGCAAAACAAATATTAAGTTTATATCAACATAGCAAAATAAATTGGCAACAAGTTGTTTTACAATCAATTACATATAATGAAGATTATATAAAACAACAATATAATATAAAAGATTCAATAAATGTTAATTATTTATCTTATGTGCATCCCGTTATAACTGCAATGTTTATTCCAAATATTAAACAGTATGATAATTATTTTCTTTTAACAAATCTTGCATATATATTTAAATGTAAATATACAGGAGATATAATATCATTTAGTCCTAATATACTAATGTTATATAATTTAATTACAGATCCAATAGATATTGTTTGTAGTGGCGAGTCGCCTATTAAAGATATATTAAATCGTGTTGTATTACAAATTAATTTATGGAAAGTTGTTTTACAATTAAGACAAGGAAACTTTTTTGATAGTAATAATAATAATTTTAATATTGATTTTATGAATACAATAAATAATTGTAAGATATCAACTTTAGATGCTCCAGATTTAATAATGACTGGCGATGAAAATATAATATTAAGAAGACTTTTTAATTCTTTATCATATAGATGCGCAACTATATTAAGTTATCCACAAATATTAACTAGTATTCCTATAAATTATATACAAGTATCAAAAATACCAATATTATATGTAAAACTACCAGTATTAGGTTTTAATAATACTAATAATATAATATTACAAGACTCATTATTAACAACACAAACTATTATGCATAATGGAGTTTTAGAATCTAGAGTAATTTATGTTACTAATACAAATGGTACATTAACAATAAATGTTCCAAGGAGAACTTACAAACCAATTAACAATGAATTATTTAATTTTTCTAATATACCACATCATGTATTTGGATATGAAGTATTAAATAATTATAAAGTGTATCCAAATAGTAAATTAAATATTAATAATGGAAAACATATATTAGACATAAAATCAATGGTTATATTAAAAGAAAAAGAAGAAAACAACAATAACTTTATTATAGGTACAAAAACCTTTTTATTACCAACTTATCCAAATAATATATTATTAAATGATATTAGAAACATAGATGAAAATAATATTACAATTTATGATCCTTTAACAAATCATAATTTACGCAGATGGGATTTAAATTATGATACAATTGAAGATTTTACAGAAAAAGCAACTATATTTATTTATGTTAATAACAACAATAATAACAATAACAATAATAATAACAATAACAATAACAATAATAATAACAATAATAACAATAATAACAATAATAACAATAATAACAATAATAACAATAATAACAATAATAACAATAACAATATGATTGATATTATTGACGAAACCTATAATTTAGCTTTAGATATAAAATCATATCTTGATATAAGAATAAACCATTATATAAATGGTGACTTAATTGGCGGGGGTGAAATAATTGATAAAATTAATAAATTTGAAGAACTTCTTAATAAAATTACAGATAAACTTACAGATAAATATACTTTAGAAACTAAATCAGAAAAAATAAAAGAAATATTAGAAGTAATAAAATTATTATCAAATAAAGAAATATTAAAATATATTGAATTTAAAGATAAAGATAAATATAAAAATTTTAATGATTATATAATAAAATTAGAAAATGATAAACAAAAACTAGAAGATGAGAAACAAGAATTAGAAGAAGCTTTTGGGGAATTAGATGTTGAAAATAAAGAATTAGAAGAAGCTTTTGGAGAATTAGAAGAAGAGAATAAAGGATTGGAAGATAAAAATAAAGGATTGGAAGATGATAAAAAACAATTATTAAAATTTGTAGATGATTGTGAAAAAAATATTTCTGATAATAAAGAATTCTTTAAATTATTAGAAGAAAGAAAAAAATAATATAAAATAAAATTTTTTAAATTAAAAAATATCTTCAAATAAGTATACTATAATGGTAAAAAATAATTTAATACAAACATTAATAATTTATATATTTAGTATGTCAGCAGTATTTATTATAAAGCCACCAGAAATATATAAAGAAGACGGAGAAACATTAAAAGGATATGAAGAAATAGACTTTGATAATATAGAATCTTTATATAATATATATATATTATCTATATGTTTAGCTATAATTAGTTTTTATATATCTAAAGAATTGTAATAATTCTATTTAGGTCTCATTTTAGCAAAAAATGGATCATTTTTTATAATATCTTCTGGTGTTTTATATTGAATTTCGGGATTTTTTAAAACTTCACTATAATCTAATAACAATCTACCTCGTTCTGTACTATTTGTTCCATTTTTTACACATTTTGGAACAATTCTTTCAATAAATTTTTGTACTTCTTCAGGTATTTTTTTATAATTAGGTATGAAATTTTTACATGTTAAAGTATTAAAAAAATAATGGACATCATAATAAGGGTGTGGTTCTGGTTTAACATTAATTTTATCTGTCCAATCGGCAAAAACTTTACTGTTATCAATTTCTCCTGGTATGCAGGCAAAATCAAAATCCCATAATTTAATTCTCAAACCAATATTTGGAACATAATATTCGTTGTTATTAATATTATATTTGTAAACATTATTTTTATCAACATTATTTATTTTTTGTAATAATATATTATTTGCTTTTAAATCATTATGTCTAAATCCGGGATATTTAGTTTGTATAACTGCTAATACTGATAATATTTGAAAAAATATAACTCTCCATTCTCTAATACTTAATTTAGTATAATTATCTCTTAAATAATCAAGTAAATCACCACCGTCTGCCCATTCGCTAATTAAAACAGAAACAGTATTATGAAATTCATTATTCTCACATTTTTCAACAAATTGTTCATATTTCTTATTTGTTATTATATTATTTTTTATTAATGATATAAAAATATTTATATTTGTATTAAAAGTAGAAATAGGCAATACAATATGAGGTGTTTGATTATTAACTACAAAACTACTTAATATTTTTAACATCAATAATTCGGCATTTTCTGGTCTTGATGAATCTTTAATGTCTCCGTAATTTTCTTTTTTAGAATATGCTACAACTTTAACAGCATAATTTATACATACATCAGGATTACTTACATCAGGATAACTAATACCTTTGAATGTATGACCAGTAGTGCCACTTTTAACGTATAATAATTTTCCTCCAATTTTTTTAATTGTTGTTTTAAATGATTTTGATTTTTTTTCTAATAAATTTAAAATATTATTATCTTTACAAAAATGTTCTTCTTCCTTGTCAAAATTTATCATTGGTTTTAAATCAGTATCTTCAAGTAAAACTTTAATAAAATCTAATCTTTCGTTAATTTTATTATATCCTCCATTTTGTACAATGTCAGTAATTTTATTAACTTTTTCAGAATAAATATTGTTATTTAATTTTAACATAATATTATAGATATAGTATAATTTATATTACTAAACTTATTTTTTTTAAATATATTTTTAAATAATATTAATAAAAGGTTTTTTAAACATATTTAATTTATTATATTTATTTTCTAATTTAATTTTTGATGTTTCATTTAAAATTTTTTTAAAATTAATATCTATTATTTTTGGTGTTGTTTGCCAAAATTTTTTTTTTAATATTAATTCAAGTTCAAAAGATTTAGGATATAAATATTTTAATTCATTTTCCATTAATTTTTTATATTGTATAGGTAATAAATATCCACTTTGTACTGGTAATACAATTAATAATTGTTCTAATGGTTTAATTGATTTATAATTATTATTTATTTGTGGATAACTATAAGTAATATTATTGTTTAATAAGTAATTGTATATATCACTAACAAATGGAGCATTATCATATGGATACATATGTAACCAATCACAGCATTTATCAAAATAATAATATGATATCCATTCTAAAGTTTTTAAGTATTCAAAATATATATCATCATTTATCTTAAAATATTTATAATATCTTTTTTTACTTTCATTTAAATCAATTTTTCCTAATTGAATTGGATCGTTAATTTGAAACATTAAATTTTCTAATCTAAATATTTCTATATCATAAGGTTTATTACTTGAACAATTCATATATATTTTTTTATAACTTGATTTTTTAAAATATTCTTCTTCACTATCTGCTAAATTTTTAAATAATTCTAATAAAAAAGGTTTATTAATAATTACTCTATTATTTACATATTTTACAAGTGGTTCTTTTGTTTCTTCGTAAATTTTAGAATAACAAAACATTAATATTTCTAATCCATTCAATGATTTATTCATATTTAAAAAATTAACAGAAGGTAAAGATGGTATAAAATCATTACCTAATAAAAATCCTAGAAAAATATAATCATATATAGCTTGTTGAACTAATTCATAATCATAATTCATTTCTTCACATATACATTTTTTCATAATATCTATATTAACTAAATTAAATTCATGACTGCTATTATCGTTAAAATGTGACTTTTCTCTTAATAAATATATATTATCTTTCATTGAAGCTAAAGCTAGATATATTAAATCAGCATCTAGTCCATAAATAATTCTATTTTTATTGTTGTCATTATTTTTTATATATTGTAATATTTTATGTTCTCCTTCTCCAGGAGTATTACAAGATGAAAATATATATTTAATATCTGTTTTTTTTAATTTAATATATTTAATTATAGACTTTGTTAATTTTCTCATAAATAGCGTACCTGGTGTAATTGCCGAATTATTCCATAATTTTGTATATGGTACATTATGTTTTTTTGCTATATTTTCTTTTATTTCTTGTTCTTTTATTGATTTATATCTTCTAATTCGTTGATGTTTCATTTTAGCCATAGGTGCAACTCCATCGATTGCTAAATAAACAAATTCTTTAGGATTAATTAAATTAATAATCTTATCAATATATTTAATAACCTCATTTATCATTTTATCTTCTAAATCATTATTATTTAAATTTAAATTATTTTTAAATACATCCATGCATACTGGATGTATTAAACAATTTGTATCAAAATATAATTCATTACATTCTATATAATTTTGTAATATATATGGGATGACGAAATCATATTTTTTTATTAATGATGCAAAAAAACCAGGTACTCCCATTATATTTATATAATAATTTATTATATAAATAATAGTTTAAATATATTTTAAATTCAAATTTTTTATATTATATATATAATATATAATATATAATGGTCGATTCAATCAGCACTGAAGAAATGCAAAATCAATTACACAATATTTTACAAGATAAATTTGGTAATAATATTGTACCACAATTAGAAGGTGGAAAACGTAAAAAAGCTAGCAAAAAAACCAGCAAAAAAGCTAGCAAATCAATGTTAGAAGGTGGAAAACGTAAAAAAGCCAGTAAAAAAGCTAGCAAAAAAACCAGCAAAAAAGCCAGCAAATCTATGTTAGAAGGTGGAAAACGTAAAAAAGCCAGTAAAAAAGCTAGCAAAAAAACCAGCAAAAAAGCCAGCAAATCTATGTTAGAAGGTGGAAAACGTAAAAAAGCCAGTAAAAAAGCTAGCAAAAAAACCAGCAAAAAAGCCAGCAAATCTATGTTAGAAGGTGGAAAAGCTAAAAAAGCTAGCAAAAAAACCAGCAAAAAAGCCAGCAAAAAATCTAGCAAAAAAGCTAGCAAAAAATCCAGTAAAACAGTAATGAAAAGAGAACTTAATCCATATATGAAAGCACGAAGTGCATTAGTTAAAGTTATGTTTGCTAAAGCTAAAGCAAAAGGAGTTAAATTAAATGTTTCAGAAAGTGCTGGTATTATAAAAAAAATAGAAGAAGAAATTATACAAAAACATAAATTAACAGATAAAGTAGAAATTCTAAAAAAAGCTTTAGAACATTTTAATTCAAATGTTGATAAATATCTTAAAAATTAAATTTCTATTTTAAAACTTGAATTTTTTCTTTTGTAATTTCTAAAACTTGAGAAGATATTTTATTATTTAATATATAATAAAAAGCTTTTGAAGATGCTATATCTACTCTATATAATTTATAATCACAAGTACCATTAATACCAGTTACTAATTGCGGTGTATGTCCAACAATAATACCTTTTAATTGTAATGTATCAATTAAAAAGTTAACTTCTTTACAGGAAGGATCATTTTTATTTAAATCTGGTTTAATACTTCCTAGTTTTCTTGTATAAAATGGCGAATCAATACTAAATATAAATTGATTTATATCAGTCTTATTAAATATTTTTTTATAAATGTTATTATTATAATATTTACAATTTAAATAAGTATTTAAATTTGAATCATCATACATTAACCATTTTTTTATAACTTCATTTATTATTTCAAAAATTTCACATTTATTATTAGTATCTATATTTGAAATAATAGATCCTAATATACCACCATGAACAAATAAATAATTATTTATTATTAATATTGACGTTCTAGTACATGCTAAAAAATTACTTAATATATCACCACGTTTAAATATTTGTATTCTACCATTTTCTAAACTCTGTTCTTTTATTTGTACTTGTTCTAAATTTTTATAAGATACATATCTTATATCACCAAAACTATTCATTAATTCATGATTACCTAATAAACTATAAACTGCTCCACCGTAGTTTTTAGCTAATTCATTTAGATTTGTAAAAAATAGTAATATTTCAATATCAGATGCTTCATCTTGAAATGTTGTACTTTCTTGTTTACAATCATTTGTATCTGTCGGACGACATCTATCAATTTGATCTCCAACCTGTACAACTATTGTTGTACCGCCAATCCATTCATAATATTCTTTAACTTCTTTATTATTTAATTTAATTGTATTAAAACATTTATCTGTTTTTTTAATAACACCACTAATTATTAATGTATTTATCATTAAATCAATATCTCCATGTATATCTCCAATAGCAATAATTCTATTGTTTATATTATTAATACATGTAATAACTTGATTATTTTTATATAAATTAATATATTTTTTACACAAAGATAATTTTTTTTGTATATATTTTGAAAACATATTCATAATATATAAATTAAAAAAATAAATTTAAATTTATTTTTTTAATTTATGAAATAAAAATATTAAATATCATTTATAATATGATTAATTAATTCGTTTTTACTATTAAAATCTTCAATAATATTTATATTATGATTAGTTAATTCGTTTTTACTATCAATAGTATCAATATTTATAGTTGGATTATATTCTTGATATGATTGTAAATACTGAAGAAAGTTTTCTTTTTCTTTATTAACATCCTTGTTATCTTCTTTGTTAACGTCCTTGTTATCTTCTTTGTTGTTATCTTCTTTATTAACATCCTTGTTATCTTTGTTATTATTACAATTATTACTTTCTATTAAAAATTTCTTTATATAATCAGTAATTTTATTTTCTGAAATTAATAAAAATATAACATTTAAACATATAGTAACAATAATTGCAACTTTTAGATCTTTAGTTGTTAAGAATCCAATAATAAATACAATTATTATTTTTACAATTAAATTTTCTAAATATATTGCAATCCAATCTGGTATTTTAGGAGCAAATTTAGAAGCATATAAAAATAAAATAATATATAATACTGCTATAATATATTTATTGGATAATAAATAATCTAAATTTAAATGATTAATATTATTAATTTTAAACAATTCAGTAGATATAGTATCTGTAGAAGTTGTTGAAAGTGACATATCTTAATATATTATATACTTAATAAAAAAAAGTTACAATTTTCATTTATTATTAAATATTATAATTAATTATTTCATTCATTTTTTTGTATTAAAATGTTCAATATTTGATTTATATTTATTTTTGTTAATAATCATTATTATCATTATTACAATTATTAATTTCTTCATTTATTATAATTTTTTTAATATAATTATTTATTTTATTTTGTGAAATAAATAAATATGTAATAGCTATACATATAGTACCAATGATTGCCGCTACTTGATCTTTAATAGCTAAAAACCCAATAATAATAACTAATAACATTTTCACAAATGGATTTTCTAAATATGTTATAATATAATCTGGTAATTTATGAGCAATAACTGAAGCATATAAAATTAAAATAATATATATTATTGATTTAATATATTTATTATCAAAACAAATATTATTACTATTTAAATCTTTATAAATTTGCATATCATATATATATATATTATATAATATATAAAATAATTGAATAATTATTAAATTAAAGAGATAACTATAATAAAAATTATATAATGAATACAATATTATCTCATAATAATACAATATTATCTTATAATAGTTATCAAATACCTATATCAAGTATAGATATTAATGAATTAAATGAGTTAGTAGTTTCTCCGGATATCAATTTAGATTATGGAAAAAAAGTTAAATCTTTTAAATTATTTACAAAAGATAAAAAGTTTTACAATTTACCAAGAGAATGGGCAATAAAAAAATTTGGTGAACCAAAGGAAATAAATTTTAATGATAAAACATCAATTAATATTGAATTTAAAGGAAAGTTAAGAGATTATCAGATTGATATTCAGAAACAATTAGATGAAAGATTTAGTAAAGGTTATGGAGGAGGAATTTTATGTATCCCACCAGGTGGAGGAAAAACAGTATGTGCTATAAATGCCATTACTAAATTAAAAGTTAAAACGTTAATTGTTGTTCATAAAACATTTTTATTAGATCAATGGGTTGAAAGATTAAGACAATATACAGAGGGCTCAATAGGTGTTATTAAACAAAATAAATTTGATGTAGAAAATAGAGATGTTGTTATTGCGATGTTGCAAACTATAATTAGTAGAAAATACGACGATGAACTAAATATATTTGATATGGTTATATTTGATGAAGCACACCATTTAGGTGCTGAAGTATTTAGTAAAGTTATGCAAAAAACACAAGCACCATATTTATTAGGTTTAACAGCTACACCAGAAAGAGAAGACAAGCTTGAAAAAGTATTTTATTATTATTTAGGTGATATTATATATAGGAGTAATAAAATTAAATATACAGAAGCATTGATTAACGTACATTATTTTAAATCAGATGATGAAAAATTTAAAAAAGAAATAATAAAATTCAATCAAAAAATTAATATGTCAAAAATGATTACAAATTTAACTGAAATAAAAGAAAGAAACGATCTTATTTATAATATTATTAAAAATATTATAGACAAAGAACCAAATAGAAAAATATTTATATTAACTAATAGAAGAAATCATATTGAAGAATTAAAAAACATGTTACAAGAATACGATGTAGGATTATATATAGGAGGGATGAAAAAAAAAGATTTGGTATTATCAGAAGAAAAACCAATTATTATTGGAACTTATGAAATGGCGAGTGAAGGATTAGATATCCCTGATTTAGACACTTTAATAATGACAACTCCAAAAAGTAATATTACTCAATCAATTGGAAGGATTATGAGAAAAGAATTGTATGATAATATACCTTTAATTGTTGACATTGTTGATAAATTAGATGTATTTTATGCAATGTATAATAAAAGAAAAAAAATTTATCAAGAAAATAAATATAAAATTAAAATTATAAATAATTTTAATAATAATAAAGAGGTTGAAGAAGAAGTAGTAGAAGAACTAAAAGAAGAATTAGTAGATGATGACGAAGAAGAAATAAATTATAAAAAAAAATATATGTTTGATGAAGACTAAGACAATTTTTTATATGTTTGCATAAACAATATAATTCTTGAAATGCAACCATATAATTGTAAATTAGTATCAATACCATCACAAATATGAACATACGATTCATTTAAAATACGATTAAAATTAATTCTAATTTCTTCATCTATTTTTACATACTGTAAAATATTTATTATAGTAAGTAAAATATCATTACTACAATAACCTTTTTTTTTAAGATCTTCAATAATTGTTATTACTTTTTTAATATTTTTATAAACACATTCTTGAATTAAATTTATAATAATATCAGGTTGTGGTTGATGACATAATTCACAAATATTATTTTTATCTATTTTTCCAAATCCATAATATATTACTTCAATATTATTTATAGCATAGCGTATGTCACCATTTGCATTCATAGATAATAATTTTAAAGCTTCGTCTGTGTATTCTATTTTTTCTTTTTTACATATATCTACTAATTTATTATTTATTTGTTCACATGATAACAATGGTATATATATCATTAAACATCTACTTTGTAAAGCTTCAATAATATTTAATGAATTATTACAAGTAAAAGCAAATTTAGTATTGATTATACTATCTTCAAGTAATTTACTAATTATATTTTGAACTTTATTAGTTATATTATCAGCTTCGTCTAAAATTATAAGTTTTGGTATAGGATTATTGTTTTTGTCTGTAATTCTTTTTTTACAAAAGTACGTAATATTATTATTAATAATTTCAATGCCTCTATTATCTGAAGCATTTAATTCCAGAACAGCTTCTTTATAATTTTCTCTATAAATATGTTTAGCAATTAATAATATTAAAGATGTTTTACCTGTACCTGGAGGACCTGATATAATAATATTAGGTATTAAATTATTATCTAAAAAACTAGTTATTTTAGATTTTAATATATCATTTAATATTATATTATCAATATTTCTAGGACGATATTTGTCAATTAATAGTTTATTATCCATATTATATATTTTATAACTTATATCTTTAAATTTTTATTTTTCAATATTTATTTAGAAATTGATAAACGTTGTTTTTGCTATAAATGAATCAACTTTTAATCTTATTTGTTGATTGTTATATTTAATAACTACACTTAATAATATATTTTTTATATTGATAATATCTTTATCTTTATTAAGTAAAAAATAACAATATAAAAAAATATCTTTAATTGACATATCTAGAATAAATAATACATCAATATAATTATTTGATGAATTAATATTATTTAATGAATCAAAATTATTTTTTAAATTTATAATTTTATTTTTAGATTGTAAATATTCTATAACGTTATTTCTTTTTTTTATATATTCAATTATATATTTATCAAATATACTTATTTTATTATTATCATCATATACAGTTAAACAACTAATAATAAATTCATTATTAATAAAAACATTATATAATTTTTTATTAAATTTTCCATCATTAATATATTTATAATATGTATTTGTATATAGTTTAATTAATATTAAAATATTAATTCTTAATTGTTTATCATCTATATTATTAATATTTTGATTTTTTTCTTTAATTTCTAAATATTTTTCATTATTTATTAAATCTTTTTCATTAATTACTATATCTGCTTCATTAATTTCTAAATCTACTAGATATTTTTCTATAATTTCTAAATTTTTTATATTTTTTTTAAAAAAATTATAATTAATTAAATTATTATAATTTATGTATTTTTTAATATAATTAATCATATATAAATAATTATATATATATTATTTTATATATTTT